>Ga0131853_10001009_pt1 | contig 51145 bp, 47 predicted proteins | sample TergutLab28metaG_FD_92764 | JGI IMG/M metagenome (GOLD analysis project Ga0131853, IMG submission 92764) | Labiotermes labralis P1 segment gut microbial communities from Petit-Saut dam, French Guiana - Lab288 P1 (version 2) (version 2) | ecosystem: Host-associated > Arthropoda: Insects >...
ACAAGGACAAGCGCATCGCGCTCATGCTGTCCGCGTACCCCACCAAGCACGCCCGCATCGGCAACGCGGTCGGCCTGGACACCCCGCAGTCCGCACTGGAACTGATCCGGCGCTTCGCCGCCGCGGGCTACGACATCGGCGATCCGGCCGCGATCCCCGGGCTGGAGGCCGACGACTCGGACGCCTTCATCCACGCCGTCATCGCCCGCGGTGGCCAGGACCCCGATTGGCTCTCGGACGAGCGACTCGACGGGAGCGAGGTCACCGTCGCCCCCGAGACCTACCGCGCCTGGTTCGCGACGCTCCCGGATGCCCTGCGCGAGGACGGCTACGACCTGGGCTCGAACAACCCGGTCCTGCCGCTGCTCGACCTGGACGACGACACCGAGGCCGGCGACGCCCTCATCCACGCCCTGATCGCGTCCGGTGGCCAGGACGAGGAGTGGCTGACCTCCGCGGACCTGACCGACGCGCACGTCCGAATCACGAAGAGCCAGTACGACGCCTGGACCGCCGACCTCCCCGCCGAGCTCAAGGAGTCGATGACCGAGGCGTGGGGCGAGGCTCCCGGCTCCCTCTTCGTCAACGACGACCAGGAGATCGTGCTGGCCACGCTGCAGGTCGGCAACGTCGTCATCATGATCCAGCCGCCGCGCGGCTTCGGCGAGAACCCCGTCGCGATCTACCACGACCCCGACCTTCCGGTGACGCACCACTACCTGGCGGCGTACCGCTGGCTGGAGCGCGGATTCGGGGCCAACGCCGTCGTCCACCTCGGCAAGCACGGCTCCCTGGAGTGGCTGCCCGGCAAGAATGCCGCCCTCTCCGCCGCCTGCGGCACCGACGCCACCCTCGGCAGCCTGCCACTGATCTACCCGTTCCTGGTCAACGACCCGGGCGAGGGCGCGCAGGCCAAGCGCCGCGCGCACGCCACCATCGTCGACCATCTGGTGCCGCCGATGGCGCGCGCCGAGTCGTACGGCGACATCGCACGGCTCGAGGCGCTCCTGGAGGAGTACGACAAGATCTCCACGATGGACCCGGCCAAGCTGCCGGCGATCCGCGGCGAGATCTGGCAGTTGATGCACGCCGCGGAGCTGCACCGCGACCTCGGCCTCGACGAGCGCCCCGAGGACGGGGAGTTCGACGACTTCCTGCTCCACGTCGACGGCTGGCTCTGCGAGATCAAGGACGCCCAGATCCGCGACGGCCTGCACATCCTCGGCGCCGCCCCGGCCGGTGAGGCGCGGGTCAACCTGGTGCTCTCGATCCTGCGGGCCGCCCAGGTCTGGGGCGGCGCGGGAAATGCCGTCCCCGGCCTCCGCGCCGCCTTGGGCCTGACCGAGGGAGCCGTGACGGCCGAGGTCGACGTGTACGAGCAGCAGGCGCGCGAACTGGTCGAGGCGATGGAGAAAGCCGACTGGGATCCCGCTGTGGTCGCCGGTCTGCACGACGACGAGGGGGTCCGTGGCGTGCTGCTCTTCGCCGCCACCCAGGTCGTTCCGCGCCTGGCCCGTACGACCGACGAGCTCGACGCCGTTCTCCACGCGCTCTCGGGCGGCTACGTCGCGGCCGGGCCGTCGGGGTCGCCGCTGCGCGGCCTGGTCAACGTGCTGCCGACGGGGCGCAACTTCTACACCGTCGACCCGCGCGCGGTGCCGTCGCGGCTGGCCTGGCAGACCGGACAGGCGATGGCCGACTCGCTGATCCAGCGCTACCTCGACGAGACCGGCGGCTACCCGGAGTCGGTCGGCCTCTCGGTCTGGGGCACGTCGGCGATGCGTACCTCCGGCGACGACATCGCGGAGGTGCTGTCGTTGCTCGGTGTGCGGCCGGAGTGGGACGCCCAGTCCCGTCGGGTCTCCCAGCTCCGCGTCGTGCCGCTGGAGGAGCTCGGCCGTCCGCGCATCGACGTCACCGTCCGCATCTCCGGTTTCTTCCGCGACGCCTTCCCGCACGTCGTGGCGATGCTCGACGACGCGGTCGCGATGGTGGCGGCGCTCGACGAGCCGGCCGAGTCCAACTTCGTCCGCGCACACACCCGGGCCGACCTTGCCGAGCACGGCGACGAGCGCCGCGCGACCACCCGGATCTTCGGCTCCAAGCCGGGCTCCTACGGCGCCGGCATCCTCCAAGTCATCGAGGCCGGCAACTGGCGCGGCGACGAGGACCTGGCCGAGGTCTACACGGCCTGGGGCGGCTTCGCGTACGGGCGCGGTCTCGACGGCGCTCCGGCGGCTGACGACATGCGGACCAACTACAAGCGGATCAAGGTCGCGGCCAAGAACGTCGACTCGGTGGAGCACGACATCGCCGACTCCGACGACTACTTCCAGTACCACGGCGGCATGGTCGCCACCGTCCGCGCGCTGACGGGCCGCGACCCGAAGGCGTACGTCGGCGACTCGACGTCGCCCGATGCCATCCGTACGCGCACCCTGGCCGAGGAGACCGCTCGCGTCTTCCGTGCCCGCGTGGTCAACCCGCGCTGGATCGCAGGCATGCAGCGGCACGGCTACAAGGGCGCCTTCGAGCTGGCCGCGACCGTCGACTACCTCTTCGGCTTCGACGCCACCGCCGGAGTGGTGCACGACTGGATGTACGAGAAGCTGGCGCAGGAGTACGTCCTCGACGAGACCAACCAGGAGTTCTTGAAGAAGTCGAACCCGTGGGCGCTGCGCGGCATCGTCGAGCGGCTCAGCGAGGCCGCCGAGCGCGGCCTGTGGGCCGAGCCCGACGCGGACGTGATCTCCGCGATGCAGCAGGTCTACCTCGATGTCGAGGGCGATCTGGAGGACCGATGATCAGGATTCTCGGCATCGGGATGGGGCCTCGGCACGTCACGCCCGAGGTGGCCGACGCGCTGCGGTCCTGCGACTACGTGCTCGCCTCCCGCAAGCGCGAGGACGACGGCCTGCTCGCGATCCGACACGCGGTCTGCGAGCAGTACGGCGTCGAGCTGGTCGAGGTCCTCGACCCCGAACGCGACCGCGATCCGGTCGGCGACGGCGGCTACGTGAAGGCGGTGGCCGGCTGGCACGAGGCGCGCGTCGCGGCGTACCGCGCCGTCCTCGAGGAGCGCGGCGGCACGGCTGCCTTCCTCGTCTGGGGCGATCCGTCGCTCTACGACTCGACGATCCGGGTCGTCTCGCAGCTCACCGATGAGTACGACGTCCTGCCCGGCATCGCCGCGCCCCAACTGCTCGCCGCGCGGCACCGGATCGTGCTGCACGCCGTCGGCCAGCCGGTGCACATCACCACCGCCCGTCGCCTGGGCGCCGACATCGCGGCCGGTCAGCGCAACCTCGTCGTCATGCTCGGCGCCGCACTCGATCTCGACGGCCTGGAGGACTGGTCGATCTGGTGGGGCGCCAACCTCGGCGACGCCTCGGAGGAGCTCGTGGCCGGCCCGGTCGGCGAGGTCCTCGGCGAGATCGACACCGCCCGGGCGCGCGCGAGGCAGACCGCCGGCTGGGTGATGGACCTCTACCTGCTGCGGGCACCCCAGGAGACGTCGCGGTGAGCGGCCTGCTCGTCGCCGGTACGACCTCGGATGCCGGCAAGTCGGTCGTCACCACCGGGCTGTGCCGGGCGTTCGCGCGCCGCGGCGTCACGGTGGCGCCGTACAAGGCGCAGAACATGTCGAACAACTCGATGGTCGTCGCCCACGGCGAGACCTTCGCAGAGATCGGCCGCGCGCAGTGGGTGCAGGCGCTCGCCGCGCAAGCGAGGCCGGAGCCCGCGATGAACCCCGTTCTCCTCAAGCCCGGCAGCGACCGGCGCAGCCATGTGGTGCTGATGGGCCGCCCGGCCGGCGAGGTCTCCTCGTCGCATTGGGCGACCGGCCGCGCCCATCTGGCGAAGGCGGCACACGAGGCGTACGACGACCTCGCCTCGCGCTTCGAGGTGATCGTCGCCGAGGGCGCCGGGAGCCCGGCCGAGATCAACCTGCGCGCTGGCGACTACGTGAACATGGGGCTGGCCCGGCACGCGGGCCTGCCGACGATCGTGGTCGGCGACATCGACCGCGGCGGGGTCTTCGCGGCGCTGCTCGGGACGGTCGCGCTGCTGGCGCCGGAGGACCAGGCGCTCGTCACCGGCTTCGTGATGAACAAGTTCCGCGGCGACCTCGGACTGCTCGCCCCCGGGCTGGCACTGCTGCATCGGGCGACAGGCCGACGGACCTACGGCGTGCTGCCCTGGGATCCTTCGCTCTGGCTCGACTCGGAGGACGCACTCGACCTCGACGGCCGGCGCGCCTGCGCGCACGGCGCCAAGCGGGTCGCGGTCGTCCGGCTCCCCCGGATCAGCAACTTCACCGACCTCGACGCGCTCGGTCTCGAGCCGGACCTCGACGTCTTCTTCGTCTCCTCGCCGCGCGACCTGGCCGACGCCGATCTGATCGTGCTGCCGGGCACCCGCGCGACCCTCTCCGACCTGGCCTGGCTGCGCTCCCGCGGGCTCGACCGAGCGGTGATCGCCCACGCGGAGTCGGGTCGCCCCGTGCTCGGGATCTGCGGCGGCTGCCAGATGCTCGGCACGTCCATCTCCGATCCCGAGGGGATCGAGGGGGATCCCGGGGCCGAGGTCGAGGGGCTCGGCCTGCTCCCCCATCAGACGACGTTCGCAGCGGAGAAGGTACTGCGCCTGCACGAGCCCGCAGGCTACGAGATCCACCACGGAAGGATCACCGGCGAGACAGACGCGGGGCTGGTCCGCGGCACGATGATCCACGGCCGGCTCGAAGACGACACCTACCGCGCGGCGTTCCTGCGCGAGACGCTCGGATTGACCTCGCGGGCCTCCTTCCCGGCTGCGCGCGACGCGCGCCTCGAGCTGCTCGGCGACCTGGTCGAGGAGCACCTCGACGTACCGGCTCTGCTCGATCTGGCCCTGTCCGGTGCGCCGGCGGGGCTGCCCGTCCTGCCACCCGGAGGTGCCGAATGACGTCGACAGTGAGAGTCCTGTTGTTGGGCGGTACGGCCGAGGCCCGCGCCCTGGCCGTGCTGCTGGTCGACGCCCGCATCGACGTGACGTCGTCCCTCGCCGGCCGGGTCGCGGATCCGCGACTGCCTGTCGGGCCGGTCCGGATCGGCGGCTTCGGCGGAGTGCCCGGACTGGTCACGGTGCTCGCCGAGTACGACGTCGTCGTCGACGCGACCCACCCGTTCGCGCGGGGCATGTCGGCCAACGCGGTCGCCGCCTGCGCCGAGACCGAGACGCCGCTGTTGCGTCTGGAGCGGCCGGGGTGGACGCCCGATCCGGCGTGGCACTACGTGGGCAGCCACGACGAGGCCGCCTCCCTCGCGGCCACCCTCGGCACCCGACCGTTCATCACCGTCGGACGCCAGGAGTTGCTCCGATTCGTACCGGCCCTCGGCGACCTCCCGGCCGTCGCGCGCGTCGTCGACGCCCCGGGCTTCGAGCTGCCGCAGACGTGGACGCTGCTGACGAGCCGGGGCCCGTACCCGCACGACGGCGAGGTGGCGCTCATGCACGAGCACGCGATCGACGTGCTCATCACCAAGGACTCCGGCGGCAGCTACACCTGGGGCAAGATGTCCGCCGCCGCGGAGCTCCACCTGCCCGCAGTGCTCGTCCGCCGCCCGGTCGACGCGAACGCGCCGGAGACGGTCAACGACGTCGAGGCCGCCTTCGCCTGGGTGCGGCGGCAATCGTGAGGGTCCTGGTCTCCGGCGGCGTACGGTCCGGCAAGTCGCGTCACGCCGAGTCGCTCCTCGCCGATGCCGACACGTTGACCTACGTGGCTCCCGGCCCGAAGGTCGACGATGCGGACTGGGCCGAGCGGATCGCCGCCCACCAGGCGTCGCGGCCGGCCACGTGGACAACGGTGGAGACGCACGACCTGGCCGGCTCGCTGGCGACCGACGGCCCGGTGATCGTGGACTGCCTCGGCACCTGGCTCACCGCGGTGCTCGACGAGCACGGTCTGTGGGAGGCGCCGTCGGCGCAGGTCACGGCGCTCGTACGCACGCATGTTGCCGCCGCGCGTGAGGCCCTCGCCGCGCGCACGGCCGCGACCGTCCTGGTCACCAACGAGGTCGGCCTCGGCGTGGTCCCCGAGCATCGCTCCGGGCGCCTCTTCCGTGACCTGCTCGGCATGGTCAACCAGGAGCTGGCCGCGGCCTGCGACGAGGTACATCTCGTGATCGCGGGCAGGGTCCTGACTCTCTAGGCCCTCTTGCGGCCTGAGGGCGAGGGCCGCGAGGACGATGGCGCTGCTGTGTCTCGCCGGAACCGAATCAGACCGCGACCGGAGCGTGGTTCTCGGTGAAGCGGCTCTCCTGGCGCTCCTTGGCAGCGGCCGGGTCGAGCAGGCGCTGCGCCTGGGGCGCGAAGAGCAGCGCGATGCCGCCCCACAGGATCACCTGGTTGATGATCGAGTAGACGCGGAACTTCGCCAGTAGGTCGGCCGGGAAGCCTGGGAAGACGATGTTGCCGGCGGCGTCCTTGAGCGGAAGCGGAGTCTCCGTGTCCTGCTTGCCGAACTGCGCGACGTTCGCCGAGAGGTGGCCCAGCGGCGGCAGGATGACGAAGAGGATCCCCATCACGACGATGAACGCCGCGCTCATGATGAGCACCGTGTAGTAGAGGCTGATCCGCCGATGAAGCTTCTGGCCGAAGTAGACGGCCAGGAACATCGCGATGCACGAGACCGTGACCGTCGTGAGGTAGAGCATCCCGCGGTCGCGGATTGTCTCCTCGTGGCCGATCGCCGGCGGGTTGGCCGGGTACTTCAGGAACGGCACCATGTACACGGCCAGGAAGTAGAAGAGCGGCAGGATCAGCGCGAGTTGGAACGGACGGATCTTGCCGACTCGTCCGATGGCGACGACATACCCGACCGCGACGAGCGCGCCCATGGCGGCGCCGAACAGGATCAGGCCCGCACCGATGCCCACGTCCATCTGGATCGTGCGACTGAAGATGTCCGGACCGGCCGGCGGAACTGCGATGCCGGCCGCCTTGTCCAGGGCGTCCTGGGCTGCGTCACGCGCAGACTCGTAATCGATCGCCTTCGAGATCACCGGCTCGGCGAAGATGCGAGCGAAGATGAATGCCACTAGACCCGCGGCCGCGCCTGAGAGCGTGCCACGAGCAATGAGTTGCTTGACCATTGTTCGGTGGTTCTCCTGCTTCTGAAGATCAGTGGCAGGGGAAGCCGAGGAAATGGCGACCGTCGTGGAAGAACTCGTGCACCAGCATCGACTTGCCGAAGACGGAGACCATGCCCTCGTCGACGCCGATGAAGTAGTAGACGAGCAGCGCCGCAATGGCGGTGCCGATCAGCAGAGCGACGGTCTTGACGTTCGCGTCGACGAGCGGGGTGCTGACAGGGGTGGAAATAGCAGACGTGTTGCTCACGTGATGCTCCTTCAGGAATACAACGTTCCCAGGTGGGCGGAAAGCGCATCGGCGGAAGATCTGACTCCGCCTCCCGAAGGAGACTCACAGTGGCGTGACCGTGCCAGATTCTCACTGGCTTCCTCACGTCCGAGGCGTAGGCGAAACTTATCGCGGAAGTCGGTGACTGTCGACCGGCTGTCCACCTATGAAGTGACTTGTGACAATGCTCTCGGCGGCGGCTGGATCGACCTTGCCGTACCAGACGTCGTCTGGCTGGACGCTGATCACGGGCGCCTGGTTGCAGGGGAACTGGCAGCCGGTGTGGACCAGCAGTACGTCGGCGTCGCCGAGCTGATGCTGCATCATCGCGATGATCATCGAGCGCAGGTTGTCCTCCTGACCCTGTGCGGTGCAGCGCGGGCCGCGGCAGATCATCACCTGGTGGCGGTGGCTCTGCACGTGCTCCCAGGCTTCAGAGGTGATGCCGGGCTCGGTGCCGGTGATCGGCTTGGCGTCCGCGAGGAGGCTACGAAGGGCGTCGGAGTCGCTGACGCTGGTCGCCAGCTCGGTCGCGACGGTGATCGTCGGCTTGAGGCCGGCGCGCTCGCGCCACCAGTGGGCAGCGATCCGGCGCAGCCAGGAGTGACCGGGGGCAAGCGGCCCGGTGTTGATGCCGAGCAGGTTGATCGTCGTCGCGCCGACGTCGGTGAGACGGGTCAGCTCGCGGGCCAACGAGGGGTCGCTCATCTGCAGGAACGCGACGGTGGCATCCACCTTCGCCGCCGCGCCGAGCAGCAGCTCGCGGCGGTCGACGTCGCTGACAGACATACCGACCAGGATCGTGGCGGTGCTCATCGGGGGCTCCTTCGGGCTGCTGCGACGGCTGCCGCGACCCGGGCGGCACCGATGCCGACGCTGGTCGCGAGCCGGGTGGTGCGTGGGATGTCGTACGGCTCTGGGGAGCGTCCGTCGCCCATCACGGCGCGGTGCTCGATCCGGCTGCCGTAGTAAGTGTTGGTGCCACCGAGGCGGATGCCGAGCGAGCCGGCGAAGGTCGATTCGACGACGCCGGCGTTGGGGCTGGGGTGCTTCGCCGCATCACGGCGCCACGCGCGTACGGCCTCGCGGGCACTGTCACCAAGCGTGGCGGCAAGGACACCGGAGAGGCGGGAGCCGGGCAGGTTGACCAGGTCGTCGAGGCGGGCCGCGGCCCAGCCGAAGTGCTCGTACCGGGCGTTGTGGTGCCCGACCATGGCGTCGAGGGTGTTTGCGGCGCGGTAGCCGAGCAGCCCCGGCACACCGGCGATCGCGCCCCAGGCGAGCGGCGCGACGACGGCGTCCGAGGTGTTCTCGGCGACCGACTCGATCACGGCACGGGCGACCTGCGACTCGTCGAGTGCGGCAGTGTCGCGACCGACGAGGTGGGTGAGCCGCCGGCGCGCGGCGGGCAGGTCACCGGCCGCGAGATGGGCGTGGACGGCGTCCGCCTCGCGTTCCAGGCTGCGCCCGCCGAGAACCGCCCAGGTAGCGACAGCAGTGAGGGCGGTATTGACCAGCGGTCGGCGATGGGTGACGTGCTCGGCGAGGATGCCGAGTGTGACCGCGCCCCCGACGAGCGTCGCGGTATGGAGCGCGCCGCGGACCCCGTCGTCGGCGTAGATGCGTTGCTCGAGTCGCGCTGCGACCGTGCCGAAGCCGGCGACCGGATGGCAGCGCTGCGGATCCCCCAGGAGACGATCGGCGGCGAAGCCGATCAACAGCCCGACGGCCCGCGCGCGGCTCACGAGAGCACCACCAGGAGAGCTGCCAGGGCAAGCTCGACGGCGGCGCCAAACACATCGCCGGTAACGCCGCCGAGGCGGCGGATCGCCCGGATGACGAGTCCGAGCACGACCACCGCCGCGAGCACGACCGCCACCGGCCCGCGCCACCACGGCAGCCCGGCGAGCGAGGTGAGCCAGGCGAGCAGCAGCGCAAGCACTCCCCAGATCGCTGCGGCCACGACGACCGGCACCGTCTCCGTGTAGGTGTCCCCCAGCCCACCCGGCCGCGCCGACGGCACGCCCCGAACGCAGCACAACACCAGGGCAGCCCGCGACGCGCAGACGATCACACCGGCCAGGACCGCGCGTGCCACCGGATCCGGACCCGCCAGCAACCCGGCCATGCCTGCGGTCTGGAGCGCGATCACCAGCACGATCGCGACGACGCCGGCCGGGCCCGAGGTGCCAGTCTTCATCACCGTGAGCGCGCGCTCACGGTCGTAGGAGGCCGCGAACCCGTCGACCGTGTCGGCCAGCCCGTCGATGTGGAAGGCACGGTTTCCGAGGACCAGCGCGCCGACCGCCAGCAGAGCCACGACCAGGGGCGGCAGCCCCCAGCGGATGCCGCCGTACCCGATCGCGGCCACGAGCGTCCCGAGCGGGATCACCGCGAGCGGCGCGAGCATCATCGCGAGGCCGGCGCGCCTCTGGTCGACGACCGCAGGCGGGCGGACCGGGATCGCCGTCAGCGTCCCGAGCGCCAGCCGCCAGGAGTCCGGCAGCATCAGCCCGGCATCAGTTCGGAGAGAAGGGCTACGTCGCGCAGGACCGCCACCGCGCTCTGCAGCACGGGGACCGCAGCGACCGCACCGGAGCCTTCGCCGAGGCGCAGGCCCAGGTCGAGCAGCGGCTCCAAGCCCAGCTTCTCCAGCGCGAGCGACTGGGCGGGCTCGGTGGAGCGGTGGCCGGCGGCGAACCAGGCGGCCGCACCCGGAGCGATCCGATCGGCCATCAGCGCGCACGCAACGCTCATCAGGCCGTCGAGGAGGACGGGGACCCCGGCATTCGCCGCCTCGAGCATGAAGCCGACAGTGGCCGCCAGGTCGGCCGAACTGACCGCCTGCAGCGTCTGGATCGGGTCCGAGAGCCGGTCGCCGGCGCGGGCGATGGCCTGATCGACGACGGCGATCTTGCGGGCGAGGCCCTGGTCATCGACACCGGTGCCGCGGCCGACGACCTCGGCGGCCGGCAGACCCAGAGCGGCGGCGATCATCGCGGCGGCGGGGGTGGTGTTGCCGATGCCCATGTCGCCGGAGATGAGCAACCGGCCACCGGCTGCGATCTCCTCGCGGGCGACCGCCGCACCCGCGGCCAGCGCCTGCTGCGTCTCCTCGGCGGTGAGCGCGTCCTCCGTGTGAAGGGCGCCGCTGCCGCGCCGGATCTTGTGCGCCGTCAGAGCGCCTCGGACGTCCTCGGGAAGGTCTGCGAACTCCTCATCGACGCCGAGGTCGAGGACCCGTACCGCGACGCCGTGCGCGGCGGCGATCGCGCAGGCACCCGACCTGCCGATCAGGAACGTCCGCACCATCGCACCGGTGATCTCGGCCGGGAACGCAGAGACGCCATGCGCGGCGACACCGTGGTCACCGGCGAAGATCACCATCCGGACGTTCTCGACCGGCACCGGCGGCACCTGACCCTGGCATGCGGCGACCCACACACCGAGCTCGCCGAGACGACCCAGCGCACCGGGCGGCGTGGCGAGCGCGCCGAGACGCTTCGCGGCGTGGCTGCGAGCGATGTCGGACGGCGGGACGATCGAGGTCGGGATGCTCATGCGTGGTCCTTGGTGAGGTGGAGGGCGTCGAGTGCGGCGAGGAGCCGTCGAGTGCGGTCGGGCGGGCGTACGGCGATGCGAGCCCAGGTCTCGTCGAGACCGGGGAACGTATCGGCCCGGCGGACGGCGATGCCGTGCTCACGCAGGCGATCGCGGGTGTGGCTGCCGAGTCGGGCGAGCACGAAAGGCGCCTGCGAGGGGGTGTACTCGATGGCCCGGTCGCGGAGGCCGCGCTCCAGCACGTCGCGCCAGCGGACGATCGCCTCGATGCGATCACGGGCGTCGTCGGCAGCGTTACCGCCCAAGCATGCGACCGTCGCAGCGATAGCCGGGGTCGAGAGCGACCAGGGCGGCTGGTGGCGCCGCAGGTCACGGATCACTCGGTCGTCGCCGACGACGTAGCCGGCACGGATCCCTGGGATCGACCAGTGCTTGGTCAGGCTGCGTACCACGATCAGGCGGCGCCGCCGGATGCGCAGGAGGGAGGTGTCCGCATCCGGTACGGCGTCCATGAACGCCTCGTCGACAACCACGACCCGACCACGTCGCAGCAGTCCGTCGATCGTCGCGACGGGGTGGAGTACGCCGGTGGGGTTGGTCGGATTGCCGATAATGACCAGATCGGCGTTCTCGGGCACCGCAGCGGGGTCGAGCGCGAACCCGTCCTCCGGGCGGCAGAACACCTCCGTGACCTCGTGCCCAGCCTGCTCCAGCGCCGCCTGTGGCTCGGTGAACTGCGGATGCACGACGACCGGGCGCCGCCACTCGCGGGCTCGTGCGATGAGGGTGAACGCCTCGGCGGCGCCCGCGGTCGGCAGCACCTCGTCGAGTTGGCGCGCGTAGCGTTGGGCGATCGCCCGGGCTGCGGGCAGGGCGTCCGGATAGCCGTCGGACTCGTCGACCGCGTCATGGAGCGCCCGATCCAGCCAGCTCGGCCGCGGGCCGTCGTACACGTTGACGGCGAAGTCGAGCAGTGCCCCACCGCTCCCTCGGCCGATCTCCGCGTCGCCGTGATGCCGTAGCGGGTCGGCCGGCGCTTCCGCAGCCTCGTCGGCCTTGGGCGCAAACGGCTCGCCACGGTACGCAGTCGTGGCATGAACCGCGTCGGCGAAGCGCTGTGCGAGCTGGGGATGCCCTGCCCAATGCGTGTGCAGGTACGACGCGTGCAGCGTCGGCGTCGTGAAGCCGACCGCGGTGCCGTCAATCTCCCAGGCCGGGGCACCGGCGGCTACCGGCCACACCTGGGTCCTGTGGAACTCGTGCCCGGTGACCTGCTCCCCAGCCTTCATCAGCAGGGTGTCGCCCAGAGAGGTCGCCACCGGGTAGCGCAGGGTCAGACTGCTCATCGCGGCGCTGGTCGGAACGACGCCGGCCATCGGTACGCCGTCGAGCGTCTCAGCCAAGTAGAGCATGCCCGCACACTCGGCCACGGTCGGGACGCCTGCGCCGATCGCGCTCCGGAGATCGGCCAGCAGCGCACGGTTGGAGGCCAGCTCGGCGGCGTAGACCTCGGGGAAGCCGCCGCCGAGATAGATCCCTTGTGTACCGGCCGGAAGGGCGACGTCGGCGAGCGGGTCGAAGGTGACGATCTCGCAGCCGGCCGCGGTGAGCAGTTCCTCGGTCTCGGCGTAGCGGAAGGTGAAGGCACGACCGCCGGCGACCGCAACGACCGGTCGCGACCCACCCGAGGCCACGACATGGTCGGCGGGGCTCCACGGCCCGACGTCGAGGTCCGGCGCATGCAGCGCGAGCGCCTTGATCACGGTGAGATCGACATGCCGGCCGATCTGGGCGCCCAGCCGTTCGATCGTCGAGGCCGACTGGTCGCGCTCGGCGACCGGCACCAGCCCGAGGTGGCGCGACGGGGTGGCCAGGTGGGGGTCGCGTGGGATCGCCCCGAGGACCGGCACATCGCGGATCGAGCGGCGTACCTCCTCGACGTTGCGGGCTGAGCCGGCCTGGTTGAGGATCACGCCGACGACCTCGATCGACGGGTCGTAGGCGAGGACACCGGCCACGATCGCGCCCGCCGCGCGCGAGAGTCGCGCGATGTCGAGGACGAGCACCACGGGCGTACGGGTCAGCCGGGCGACATGCGCCGTGGACGAGAACCCGTCGGTGCCGATCCGACCGTCGTGCAGCCCCATCACGCCCTCGATGATCGCGATGTCGGCGCCCCGGGCGCCGTGCAGCAGCAACGGCGCGATCCGCTCCTCGCCGACCAGGTGCGGGTCGAGGTTGCGACCTGGGCGGCCGGTCGCGAGCGCGTGGTAGCCGGGGTCGATGAAGTCGGGCCCGATCTTGTGGCCGCTCACCGCAAGGCCGTCGGCGCGCAGCGCCGCCATCAGGCCGGTGGCGACCGTGGTCTTGCCCTGCCCGGTCGACGGTGCCGCGATCACGAGTCGCGGCAGCGCCGTACTGCCGAGGCTCACCACTCGATGCCCTTCTGGCCCTTCTGGCCGGCGTCCATCGGGTGCTTGATCTTGGTCATCTCGGTGACCAGGTCGGCGACCTCGATGATCTCCGGGGCGACGTTGCGGCCAGTGATCACGACGTGCTGGTGCCCCGGACGATCGCGCAGGAACTCGGCGACCTCGGCGGCATCGATCCAGCCCCACTTCACCGGATAGGCGAACTCGTCGAGGATGTAGAGGTCGTGCTCCTCAGCCAGCATGCGGCGCTTGATCTCGGCCCAGCCATCGCGCGCGACCTGGGCGTGGTCCTCGTCCTCGCCCTTCTTACGTGACCAGGACCAGCCGTCGCCCATCTTGTTCCACTGCACCGGGCCGCCGATGCCGGCCTCGTCGTGCAGCTTGCCGAGAGCGACGTACGCACTCTCCTCGCCGACCTTCCACTTCGCCGACTTCACGAACTGGAAGACCGCGACGTTCCAGCCCTGGTTCCAGCCGCGCAGACCGAGCCCGAAGGCGGCCGTCGACTTCCCCTTGTTCTCGCCGGTGTGGACGATCAGCAGCGGCCGGTTGCGGCGCTGGCGGGTGGTCAGGCCATCGTCGGGGACGGTGGTCGGGACTCCCCGCGGCATTACGCGACTCCCCTGCTCTCGGTGTAGGCGCGAACTGTCGACGTCAGCGCGCTGGCGCTGACCTCGGAAACGGGGATGTGCTCGGCTCGGAGCCGGTGGGCGAGCTCGATCGCGAGACCCAGCCGCATCGGCCCGGCCTCGCCGTCGATCACCACGGAGGCGATCTCGAGGCCGGCGAGGTGCTCGGCGGCCTGGAGGGAGCGGCGCACGGCATCGGGGCCCGCGGTCGCGCGGCCGTCGGTGACGACGATGAGCAGCGGGCGCAGACGTGGATCGCGGAGCCGTTCGCGGTGCAGCATCTTGGCTGCTTCGAGCAGGCCCTCGGCGAGCGGCGTACGGCCGCCGGCGGGGATCTCCTCGAGCCGCGCGGCGGCGATGTCGATCGAGTGCGTCGGCGGCAGCGCGACCTCGGCCTCGTGGCCGCGGAAGGTGATCAGGCCGACCTTGTCGCGACGGCGGTAGGCGTCCAGGAGCAGCGAGAGGATCGCGGTCTTGACCTGGGTCATGCGCTTGCGCGCGGCCATCGACCCCGAGGCGTCGACGCAGAAGAGGACCAGGTTGGCCTCGCGGCCCTCGCGGATCGCGACCCGCAGGTCGTCGCGATCCAGCGCGATCGGACCCGTCGTACGACCGCGGCGGGCCTGGTGTGGCGCGGCGGCGCGGATCGTCTCCAGGAGGTGGAGCGAGCCTCGGCCGTCGGCCGGCGTCGTGGCGCCGATGCGTCGACCGGTGCTAGTGATCGCTCGGCTGCGTCGGCCGCTGGTGCCGGTGCCGACGCCGTTCACGGTCAGGAGCTTCGGGCGGTACGGGGTAGTCGCTCCGACCGTGCTCGTGTCAGTGCTCGTGTCAGTGCTCTGCGGAGCAGGGGCAGGCTGCGCTGCGCTCTGGGGCTCCGGGGCCTCCGGCTCGGCCGGGCCATCGTCGGTGGTCTCGGGCTCGGCTGCGTCGGCCGGACCGTCAGGTTGGCTCGGCTGGTCGCCGGGACCATCCTGCGGCCCTGCATCCGGGCCGTCGGTCGGCGGCTCGGGCGGCAGCTCCTCATCGCCGAGGATCTGGTCGAGCAGCGCCTCGTCGAGGCCCGGCGCGTCGAACGGATTGCGCCGTCGTCGGTGTGGCAGCGCGAGGATCGCGGCGCGGCGGATGTCGGCCTTGGTGACCTCGTCGCGGCCTTCCCAAGCGGCGTGCGCAACGGCGGTACGGGCGGTGACGATGTCGGCACGGAGACCGTCGACCTCGAAGGCGGCGCAGACCTCGGCGATCTTGAGCAGCGCCGGCGTGGACAGCCGCACCGCAGCGACGGCTGCGCGGGCCGCGTGGATGCGCTGATCGAGCGCGGCCTCGGCGTCGGCGTAGGAGTCGCTGAAGGCGGCCGGGTCCGCGTCATACGCCATCCGGCGCCTCACGACTTCGGCACGCACCTCGGGCATGCGCGGGGCGGCGACCTCGACGGTCAGGCCGAAGCGGTCCAGCAGCTGCGGGCGCAGCTCGCCCTCTTCGGGGTTCATGGTGCCGACCAGGACGAAGCGGGCGTCGTGCTCCTGGGAGATGCCATCACGCTCGACGGTGACACGGCCCATCGCGGCGGCGTCGAGCAGGAGGTCGACCAGGTGATCGTGGAGCAGGTTGACCTCGTCGACGTAGAGCAGGCCGCCGTCCGCGCGGGCGAGGAGGCCCTTCTCGACCTGGACCTTGCCCTCAGCCAGGGCGGACTCGAGCTGGATCGAGCCGATGACCCGGTCCTCGGTGGCGCCGATCGGCAGCTCGACCAGGGGCGGGAAGAGGGCACCGAGGGCGCGCACGGCGGTGGACTTCGCCGTGCCCTTCTCACCGCGGACGAGGACGCCGCCGATCTCCGGCGAGATCGTCGTGAGGACGAGCGCGAGACCCATGTCGTCCAGGCCATCGGGGCTGGCAATGTCGCAGCCGAGGACGGCGGAAAATGGGTAGTGCAGTGGCATCGGTGAGGCTCCCGCTCGTTCGGCTCGCCCGACGGGTTGTCGGGTGAGTCAGGCGGGAGGCCGGTCTTCGGACTCACCCGATCTCTGACGTATCAGAGCCGGGCTTACCGCAGCGGGCCTGTGCCGGAGTCTCACCGGCTTCCCAGATTCTCCCCGTCCGCCGTCCCGACCGTTTCCGATCGCTGAGCAGTTGGGGCACCTCTCGCCTTGCGCGACTCACGATAGCGTCTGCTCGCGTGATCATCGTTGTGGGCATCGGCGCGGACGGCTTGGACGGTCTTCCTGAGCGGATGCGTGACGTCATCGAGACGGCGCCGGTCGTCGTCGGTGCCCGTCGTCAGCTCGACCTGCTGCCCGAGGTCGCGGGCCAGCGGCGCGAGCTGTGGCCCTCACCGTTGCGCGAGGCGCTGCCGGGGTTCCTGAGGTCGTTCGGCGTAGGCCAGCAGGTCGTCGCGCTCGCCTCCGGCGACCCGTACGTCTCAGGCATCGGCACCACCCTGACCGAGGTGCTCGGGCGTGATCAGGTGCAGGTCTACCCGGCGGTCTCCTCGGTCGCGCTGGCGCGCGCCGAGCTGGGCTGGTCGGCAGAGTCGTGTGTCGCCGTCACCCTGGTCGGGCGCTCCGTTGACCTGCTGACCCGTGAGCTGGCACCCGGCCGTCGGATCATCGCGCTCTCCTCCGACCAGAACACGCCACGCGCGATCGCGGAGCTGCTCGAGGAGCGCGGGTACGGCGAGAGCACCTTCACGGTGCTCGGCGACCTCGGCGGCCCCGACCACACCACGAAACACTTCGAGCAGGCGAGCCGGATCGTCAACACCGTGCTGCGGCACCAGTTCCCCAGGCTCAACATCGTGGCGATCGAGTGCGTCGGTACGCCGATCGGCGGCTGGGTAGCGGGCCTGCCCGACGACTGCTTCGAGAACGACGGACAGCTGACCAAGCGCGATCTGCGCGCCTCCGCACTCGCCCGGCTCGCGCCGATCCCCGGCGAGCATCTGTGGGATGTCGGTGCCGGCGCCGGCTCGGTGGGGATCGAGTGGATGCGCGCGCACCCGACCTGTACGGCGGCGGCGATCGAGGCTGACTCCGAGCGGGCGGCGCGGATCGCCCGCAACGCGGCTCGACTGGGCGTGCCCGGGCTGACCGTGATCGAGGGCCGCGCTCCGGATGCGCTGCTGGGCCTGCCCGCCCCAGATGCGATCTTCCTAGGCGGAGGTGCCACCCGCGACGGCGTCATCGACACCTGCCTCAGCGCCCTGAAGCCCGGCGGCCGCCTGGTCATCCACGGCGTAACGTTGGAAACCGAGACTCTGCTCGCTCGGCTCTACCGCGAGTACGGCGGCGAACTCACCCGCATCTCAGTCGAGACCACCGCCCCCGTGGGCACCTTCACCGGCTGGACCCCAGCCCGCACCATCACGCAGTGGGCCTACCACGCCCCCGGGGGCATCCCGGTCAACGGGGACTAATCAAGCGGGCGGCCGCGCAAGCGCTTGGTCTCCGCGCGGCGCTTCTTCGCATCGACCCGTCGGCGCTGTGAGCCCTTCGTCGGCCTCGTCGGACGGCGCGGAGCCGGCGGAGGCTCGAGGGCAGCCTCCAACAGCGACGCCAGCCTCTCCTCCGCCGCCTCACGGTTGCGGAGCTGAGAGCGGTGCTCGGAGGCCACGACCATCACCTGCGGCCCGAGGCGCGCAGTCAGTCGCTGCTTCAGCGCCTCCGGAAAGGCATCGGTGCCGCCGAGGTCGAAGACGAGCTGGACCCGGGTGTCGGTGGTGTTGACGTGCTGGCCGCCCGGCCCCGAGGCGCGGGAGAACTTCCAGGTGAGGTCGGCGTCCGGGAGGACGTAGCCACTGACGCTGATCACCGCCCCATCATCCCGCGAAGACTGGCGCGCCGTACGTCTCCTCGTGCAGGACCGAGGCGAGCGGCGAGCGGTGGCGCCAGCCGTACTTCTCCAAATCCGGGATCTCAGGCAGCTTCGAGACCGGGCCGACGCAGAGCCAGGCAACCGGCCGCACATGCTCGGGCATCCCGACCAGCTCGCGGAGGAACTCCTCGCGGTAGAACGAGACCCAGCCGAGGCCGATGCCTTCCGCCGTCGCGGCCAGCCAGAGGTTCTGGATCGCGCAGACCGCGGAGTAGAGCCCAGCGTCGGCGATGGCGTGACGGCCGAGCGGGTTGGGGCCGCCCCGCGTCGGGTCGTAGCCGACGACGATGCCGAGGCCGGACTCGCGGATGCCCTCGACCTTGATCCGGCCGAACGTCTCCGCTCGCTCTCCCGAGAGCGTGGCGGCATAGGTGTCACGCTCGGTCGAGACATGCTCAGCGAAGGCGTTCAGAGTCTTCGGCGAGCGGACGAGGACGAAGTCCCACGGCTGGGTCATCCCGACGCTGGGGGCGCAGTGCGCAGCCGACAGCAGCCTCTCCAACACGTCGTCGGCGATGACGTCGCCGGTGAACTCGCGCCGGGTGTCGCGGCGACGGTTGATCACGTCGTAGAGGTCCATCAGGCACCCCGCCCGGTGATCTTGGACGGACGGTCGCGCCTGGCGTCGTAGAGATAGGACTCGCCGCCGTCGCGGGCCAGGGCACGGCCGACGAGGATGACCGCGGCCTGGCGCAGGCCGGCCTCCTCGACGAGGTCGGCGATGGTCGCAACGGTCCCGCGGAGGACCTGCTCGCCGGGCTGGCTCGCACGGTAGACAACGACGACCGGGCAGTCCGTGCCGTACTCCCCCTCGACCTCGCCCATCAGCTCGCGTACCCGCCTGATCGCCAGGTGCAGGACGAGCGTCGCGCGCGTGGCCGCGAAGGCGGACAACGACTCGGTCGAGGGCATCGCGGTCGAGCGGGCCTGAGTACGGGTCAGCACGACCGACTGCGCCACCAGCGGCACAGTCAGCTCGCTGCCGACCAGCGCCGTCGCGGCGGCATAGGCAGGCACGCCCGGGGTGACGTCCCACGGGACGCCGGCCAGGTCGAGACGCCGGGTCTGCTCGGAGAGCGCCGAGTAGAGCGACGGGTCGCCCGAGGTCAGCCGTACGACCGAGCGGTCCGCCGCGACCGCGGCCACCATCACCGCAACCATCGCGTCGAGGTCGAGGTCCTGCGTGTCGACCAACTCAGCCTCGGGTGAGCAGTGCGAGAGGACCTCGGGATCGAGGTAGGTGCCGGGGAAGAGGACCATGTCAGCCTCGGCGAGCAAGCGCGTCGCGCGTACGGTCAGAAGATCCGCCGCCCCCGGGCCGGCTCCGACGAAATGCACGATCGTGCGAGAGACCGTCATCGGACGAACCTCGGCGTCCAGACGTGGCCGGCCTCGGTGACCCTCGTTGCGGACGCGCCGACGATGATCAGGCACTTCATGTCGATCGACTCGGGATCCAGCTCGGCCAGCGTCGTGACGGTCAGTGACTCCTCGGCGCGACCGATGTCGCGTCCGACGATGACCACCGTGTCGGGCTTGCGCTCCTGGAGAAGGATCTCGCGCATCTCGGCGACCTGGGTGGTGCGCGAACGCGAGCGCGGGTTGTAGACGGCAAGCACGAGGTCGGCCGACGCGATGGCGCGCAGGCGCCTCTCGACGACCTCCCACGGCTTGAGCCGGTCGCTGAGCGAAAGCACTGCGAAGTCTGCGCCGATCGGCGCACCCGCCCGAGCGGCGACCGCCTGGACCGCGCTGACGCCGGGCAGTACCCGGATGGAGACGTCGGCGTACGCCGGGTCCTCGGCGGCCTCGAAGACGGCCGCGGCCATCCCGAAGACGCCCGCGTCGCCGCCGGAGACGACAGCGACCCGCTCGCCCTGCAGTGCGAGGTCGAGGGCCAAGCGGGCCCGGTCGACCTCGACGGTGTTGCCGGACGCGTGGCGCTGGAGCCCGGCGCGTTGCGGGACACGGGCGACGTACGGCGCGTAGCCGACGACGTGGTCGACCTCGGCGAGCGCGGCCGCGGTCTCGGGAGTGATCCAGCGGTCCGGACCTGGGCCGAGACCGATCACGAGCAGTTCGGCGGCCGAGGCATCCACTTCCTCTGTCGCGGGAGCGGCGTTCACGTCTCCGGCACGCATCCGCGCCGCGGTCGGTCCGGCGGCGCCGTCGCCGGGTACGACGATCAGCGAGAAGTACGGCACCGAGTCGGCGTCGACCTCGGCGACCGGAAGCCAGCGTTCCTCGGTCTGCGAGGCCTTCTCGACGTACCAGGCGTCCTCGAGCCGACCGGCGGCGGCTAGCGCGGCACGGACCGCCGGGAAGGTACGGCCGAGCTTCATGATGATCGCGCCGTCGGTGTCCGCGAGGCGACGGGCCAGCTCGGGCTCGGGCAGGGTGCCGGGCAGGACGGTGAGGACGTCGCTCTGCCGCACCAGCGGGCCAGCGGCAGCGGCGACGGTCGCGGTGGCGGCGGCGAAGGCAGGGACGCCCGGCACGACGGTGGTCTCGTAGACCTCCTTGAAACGGTCGTGCAGGTACATCGAGGAGCCGTAGAAGAGCGGGTCGCCCTCGGCCAGCAGGACGACGTCGCGCCCGGCGTCGAGGTGGGCGCCGAGGCGTACGGCGCACTCCTCGTAGAAGTCGGCCATCGCGCCGACGTACCCGCCGGGGTGGTCGGTGGTGCCGGTGGTGACCGGGTAGCGCAGCTCCTCCTCGATCGCACCGACCGGGATCAGGTCGGCGGCGATCCGGCGGGCGTGGGACTGCTTGCGGGTGCCGGCGTGGAAGGCGACCACGCCCGCGGCACCGATGATGCGCGCGGCCTTGATCGTGACCAGCTCCGGGTCACCGGGCCCGATCCCGACGACGGTGAAGCTGCCGTTGCCCGAGATGCCCGCCGTCATCACTCGACCTCCTGAGCCAGCGCGTTGAGTGCGGAGGAGGTCATCGCGGAGCCGCCCCGGCGGCCGCGCACGGTGACATACGGGATCTCGATGCCATGCTCGGCCTCGAAGTCGATGAGTGCCTGCTTCGACTCTGCAGCGCCGATGAAGCCGACCGGGCAGCCGACGATGGCCGCTGGGCGCGGCGCGCCGTCGGCGATCATCTCGAGCAGGTGGAACAACGCGGTCGGGGCGTTGCCGATCGCCACGACCGCCCCGCCTAGCAGCGGCTTCCACAGCGAGACCGCAGCGGCCGTCCGCGTCGTCCCCATCGCACGCGCCAGCGCCGGCACGCGCTCGTCGTTGAGGAAGCAGAGCACGTCGTTCTCGCGCGGCAGACGGGCGCGGGTGACGCCGGTGGCGACCATGGTGGCGTCACACAGCATCGGCGCACCCGCCTCCAGCGCGGCACGGGCGGCGCCGACAACGCGGGGATGCACGACCAGTTCGTCGGCGAGGTCGACCTGGCCACTGCCGTGGATCATCCGGACGGCCAGCTTCTCCGCATCGGCCGGCACTCGCGACAGGTCGGCCTCACGCCGGATCGTGGCGAAGGAGTCGATGTAGATCGCGGGACCGTTGTCCACGTACTCGTAGCGGCGCGGCGGACGGTGGAAGTCGGTCAGTGTCATCGGTCCTCCTGGGGAACGAGCACGCCACGCCACGGCGTGACGATCAGACTGGGGGCGGTGGTCAGAGCGTCGACGAGCGCGCGATCGAGCAGGCCGTCCGGGATCTCGACATGGATGCCACCCGGGACGACGCCGTACGGCAGCGGGCTGCTCGACTGCGGGAGACGCGGGTCGGGGTCGGACACCGCAGCGAGGGGCTCGGCCAGCTCGCGTACATGCCAGGGCGCAGTCGGTCCGGTGCCGCGTGAGTCCAAGAAGAGCAGCGCGAGCCGCGCCAGTTCATCGGCCGCGGCGCCGAGTCGCACGGTCGGACCGAAGCCGTCGCCGACCCGCAGCTGTGTCGTGCCGCCGTCGACGGCGACCAGGCCGAGATCGCAGGAGCGGTCCAGCAGGTCGCCCCGGCCGTCGTCGAGAACGAAGAGGAATCGGCCTGGCAGCGTCGCCAGGCGAGGCTGGGCTAGCAGCGCGGCATCGAGCGCGCCGGCGACCCGACGCAGATCGGCGCGGCCACCGGCCAGCCCGGTCTGCGGCGAGACCATCACGTTTCGGACGAGGTCGTGAGCACGACTCGGCAGCAGGCCGGTCGCCTCGATCGCGGCCACCACCTCGATGGGCAGCGCGCCAGCGGCGGACGGGAGGGCGCGGAGCTGAAGATTGCTGCGCGACGTCAGGTGGATCCGCCCGTCGCCATACGCCTCCGCGACGTCGAGCAGCGAGCGCAGTGCCGCGGACGAGACGCGACCACCGATCAGCCGGAGCCTGGCCAGCAGGCCGTCGTCGGCCGGCCATGGGCGCAGCGCACCGGGGCAACGGTCGGAGCGCTCACGGCTCACGGCTGGTCCTTCGGGTCGGGGACCCGTTCGCGGAGTCCGTACTGACCGGGCGACGGCTGTCGCCTGGGCCAGCAGGTCTTCGGACTCGGGATCAACCGGACGAGGCGCCTTCCCAGACCGTCTGGTCCAGTGGCTGTACCGCTACGTGCCTCGCCCGTCACCCTTACCGCTGCGCGTCAGTCCCGGACTCTCACCGGGTTCCCTGACTCCACAAAGGAGTGCGACTGGCGGCGTCAGACTACGCGAACCGCAGACCGGTGTCAGCGCTGGCTCCCTCAGACCAGGTCGAAACGGTGGCGGTCAATCGCAGGTATGCAACAGCCCGGGTGCGGTTCAGCGACCGTATTCCGCCCTGCCAAGTCAGCCGCGGCGAGGTCTCGCGTCGGATTCCGCCGACGAATCGGCTCGTGGTGGGCGGCTCTGTTCCGGACGAGCATCAGGTCGGCCAGGTGACGCTCGACGTTCCGTCGCCGCTTGCGCAGGTCGGGGTCCCCGCCCGGGTGCGACACCGGGTGAGGTTGGGGGACGCTTAGGCCGCTTTCTGACTGTCGGATCAAGTCTCAAATGCTTCCAGGCTCGGAGATCCACGATCTCCGAGCCTGAAACTTTGTAGCGGGGGCAGGATTTGAACCTGCGACCTCTGGGTTATGAGCCCAGCGAGCTACCGAGCTGCTCCACCCCGCGTCGGTGAACTCAACGCTACGGGATCGGGTCGACCTTGCCCAAATCGGCGCTCATGCGGACGGCGACGAGGCGCCCGACGGCCCGCTCGAACCACCCGGCGAGGTGACCGGCGGCGAGGTCGCGGGTGGGCTGGTCGGCGTCGCGCTGCTGGACGGTGCCGCGCTCGGCGTACCCGACGGATGGGGCACCAGCAGTGCGCGCGCCCGGGCGATCTCGGCACGTGCCTGCCGGTTGTACGTCGCCGCGCGGGGGTAGTCCCCCGCCTTCGAGGCCCGGCCTGCCTGAGCGAAGAGCCGCTCCGCCTGGGCGAGCAGACGCGCGGCCTGCGCGTCGATCCGGTTGCGCGAGCTGGTCGCTCCGCCCGGCGGCGTACCGCTGGAAGGCCCGCTCGCCTTGCCAGCGATCGCGGACGCCAGCGCCTGCTCGAGCGTCCGCCCGTAGCCCTGCTTGTCGCCGTAGGACACCATCACCGCGGAGAGGACCGGATATCGCGAGGTGGAACCGCTGGTCGGATAGGCGTAGAGCGGCTCGACCCACAGCAGCCCCGACCCGGCGGTCGGGATCGCCATCATGTTGCCCGGCGTCGGCACCGCCGAGGAACGGCTGAATCTCGCGAACGCGTCCGCGATGGTGGTGTTGGTCAGGAACGCCTGGCTGATCAGCTGCGGCCCATTGGTCTGCTCGCCGAACCCGGTGAGCACCCTGATCGTGCCGTAGTCGCTCAGCGCGCCGTCGGAGTCGACCGTCATGAGCGCGGCCAGGTTCTGCCGCTGGTAGGGCACCAACGCCGACGTGAGCGACCACACGGGCGACGTCCTCGCCGTCGATGCCGATCCTGCCGGGTCCAGCGGATTCGCGATCGGGGTGTCGATGAACGATCGGTACGGCGTCTCGAGGTGCCCCTGGTTGTTGGGGTCGGCCGGCACCTGCCAGCGCTGGATGCCCTCGAGGAACGCGGTCGGATCGGTGACGTGGTAGCGGGCGAGCTGGTAGCGCTGGACCTTGAAGAGCTCGTCGGGGTAGCGGAAGTGCTTGAGCAGGTCCGGCGGGATCGTCGCCCGGGCCCGCACGATCCCGGGGAACGCCCCCTCCCACGCCTTCAGCATCGGGTCGGTCGTGTCCCACTCGTACAGCGTCACCGCGCCGTCGTAGGCGTCGACCGTCGCCTTCACGGAGTTGCGCATGTAGTTGATCTGGTCCGTGGTCAGCGTCTGGGCACCGGTGGGGCTCTGCGTGGCGTCGTCGGTCATCGTCGAGAACGACTCCCGGTCGGAGCCCGGATAGTTGTCGGTGGTGGTGTAGCCGTCGACGACCCAGAGGAGCCGGCCGTCGTGGACCACCGGATAGACGTCGCCGTCGAGGGTCAGCCACGGCGCGACCTTGGCCACCCGGTCCAGCGGCGAGCGGTCGTAGAGCACCTTGGAGTCCTTGTTGACCCGTCCGGAGAGCAGGAAGTTCGCCGAGTCGAACTTGACCGCATACATCAGGCGGCGGAACGTCGAGCCGATCGGGACACCGCCCGCGCCGGCGTACGTCGTCGTGGTCTGCGTCCCGTCCGGTGCCGTGTCGAGCTCGACGGCGGGTGTCCCGGCCGGGTGGCCGACGATGGAGTACGACGGCGAGTCCTGCCCGAAGTAGACCTGGTTCTGGAACTTCCCCGTGGACGTCTCCAGGTCGCGGCTGGTCCCGTTGTCGGAGGCGCCCTCGGCGTACTGGGTCGTCGTCTCCTCGGTCGCATCGGAACGGTTGCGCTGGTTCGCGTACGCCGCCACGACGCCGTTGCCGTGGGTGTAGACGGTGTGCAGCTCGGTCCAGTTCTGGTCGCCGGCGTTGATGCCGCTCTGGTTGAGCTCGCGGACGCCCAGCACGAGCGCGCGGTCGGTGCCGTCGATGGCGTAGTGGTCGGTCGCCAGCGGCTCGTTGATCGCGTAGAACGACCGGCCCTGCTGGGTCTGCTGGAACTCCTGCTGCGCCAGCCCGGGGTCGACCACCGAGGCGGTCTTCGCCTCGTTGTCGAGCTGCTTGGCACTCGCCTTCGGGTCCGCGGCCGCGGAGTAACGCTCGACCTTCACGTGCGAGTCGTCGATGCCGTACGCCGTGCGGGTGGCGGCGATGTTGGCCTCGATGTAGCTGCTCTCCTTGTCCAACTGGGACGGCTTGACCTGGAAGCCCTGCACGATCGCGGGCCAGATCAGGCCCAGCAGGATCGCGGAGGCGGCCAGCAGGCCGAGAGCGACCGTCGGCATCAGCCATCGGCGGCGCCACGCATTGACGAAGAAGAGCAGCGCACAGATCAGCGCGACGCCGGTGAGGATGTTCTTGCCCGGCAGGACGGCGTGGTGGTCGGTGTAGCCCATGCCGGTGAACAGCGGCGCGGCGTGGTGGACCAGGGCGTAGCGCGAGAGCCAGTAGCCGATCGCCTTGACCACCAACGCCAGACCGACCAGCACCGAGAGCTGGGCCTGCGCGGGCCCCGAGAAGCGCTCGCTGTGCCCGGCCAGCCGGATGCCGCCGTAGAGGTAGTGCACGACGACCGAGGCGACCAGCGCGAGCACGAGGGCGACCAGCAGGAAGTGCACGACGTACTGCCACCACGGCAGCGTGAAGACGTAGAACCCGATGTCCCGGCCGAAGTACGGGTCGCTCTGCCCGAACGGCACCCCGTGCCGCCACAGCAGGAAGGTGCGCCACTGTCCGGCGCCCGAGACGCCCGCGAAGGCACCGGCGACGACGCAGATGCCGACCATCAGCCAGGTGCGGATCGGGTTGATCGCGTCGCGGTAGCGCGCGATGCTGCTGTGCTCCTCGGCCGGGTGGTAGAACGGCCGCGTCCGGAAGGCCAGCACCATCGCGGCGCCGAGGAAGAGCGCCATCAACAGGGCGGCGACCAGGAAGAGCAGCGTCTTGGTCCAGAACAGCCTGTCGAAGACCGTGCCGTAGCCAAGCGCGCCGTACCAGAGCCCGTCGGTATAGACCCGGGCGAACGCCGTGACGGCGATGAGGAGCACGACGACGGCGACGGCTGCGGCGATGATGATCTTCGTCCGGCGCGAGGGGCGCGGCGGAAGATCCGACAGGTCGTCGTCGAAGAGCTCGCTCACTCCCCCTCCTCGACACCTTCGAGTGTCGCGGCGAGCAGTTGGGTGAGCTGTGGGACCAGGTCGGCGCCGCCGACCACGGACTGGTCGTCGTCGTGGGCGCGCAGCCGCAGGGCACAGTACGACGCCCCGGCCCGCGTCACGCCGGCGACGATCCGCACCTCCTGCCGGTCGGGGTGGCCGCGGGCGAACTCCTCGGCGGCGGCCGGGTCGTCGGGGATCGCGGCGTCGGCGCCCGGCGGCAGGACGAGCCGTTCGACGACCGCGGCGCATCCGGTGACCTCAGGCGGCCACGCGATCCCGGTGAGGACCTCCTCCAGGCGCTCGCCGGGGCCCAGCTCCTCCTGCTCGACGGGAGTCAGCGAGCCCTGCGCGGTCGGATCGTCGAGACCCATCAGCCGCGCGAGCCCGGGCTCACGCACGATCAGCTCGGCGGTGTCGACGAGCGCGTAGAGCCGCGCGGGCTGGTCCCACCCGCCCTCGGCGACGTACGTCTCGATCTCGAGGACGGCAGCAGCCAGGGCAGGGTCGGTGTCGAACTCGAAATCGGTCACGGCGTGCTCCCGCAGCTCGGCAGGACGGCGTTGTGGTTGGCCGCCCAGACCTTGATGATGCGCACCGCCGATCCCATCGTCGTCACGCGCGCCAGGCGCATGCTGCCGTGGTCGGAGTTGAGCACGTCCTCGCAGTTGTCGGCCGGCACGAGGAAGAGCTTGGCGCCTGCGTGCATGGCGCCGGGGATCTTCTGCTGGATCCCGCCGATCGGGCCGACGGCGCCGTCGTCGGAGATGGTGCCGGTGCCGGCGATCGGCTGCCCGCCGGTCAGTGAGCCGGGCGTGAGGTAGTCGTAGATGGCCAGCGCCATCATCAGGCCGGCGCTGGGGCCGCCGATGTCCTGCGGGACGTTGACCGTGACCGGGAACGGCATCTTCGTGGCATCGCCCACCGAGATGCCGACAACGCTGAGGCCGCTCTGCTGGACCGGACTGATCCGCACCCTGCGAGTGGCATTGCCGCGCTTGTAGGTGAACGTCGCCGGTTGGCCCGGCTTGAGGGCGTGTACGGCGGTGGCGAGGTCGTTGCCGATCCTGACCGGCGTGGAGTCGACGGCAGTGATGATGTCGCCCTTGCGCAGCTTGCCGTAGGCCGGCTCGCCCTTCTTCGGGGGCGCCTCGACCTGGGCGCCGATGAAGACGTGGAAGCCGAGCTGCTCCAATGCCACGTACGCCGCCGTCTGCTGGGCGGTGACCATCATCTGCTGCCCCTGCTGCTGGTCCTGCTGCTGGGTCTGGTCGGGCGCGTAGGCCACCGAGGTCGGGTAGACCGCGGCGTCCTTGTCGAGCCAGGCGCCGAGGAGCGCCCACAGGCCCAGGTGGGTGTCTCGCAGGGTCTCGTTGACCGTGGTCATCCGGATCTCGCCGCCGGTCCCGGGGAAGGTCGGGTGATCCTTGGGGTTGACCTTCACCTGGGCCAGGACGTTCTCGGTCGGGCCGGGACGGTAGATGGTGTAGGGCAGCGGCACCGTCCAGGCGAGGATCACGAGGACCAGCACCAGCGGGAGTGCGATCACTGCGGCGAGGGTGCGCTGCGTCATGGCGTCACCTTCTCATTGCCGGCCAAGATCCTGCTGAACCGGGCGAGCCGCCCCGCGTCAGGACGCGCGTCGCCGGGTCTCCTGGCTGCGGCGTACCGCCACTCCGGAGGAGCGGTCGAGCGGCGCGGGCGACGCGGCGTAGGGGCGGACCGGGTGGCGCGGCTTCTCCCGATCGAGTGCCTTGGCCAAGCGGCGTACGGCGACCTCGGGGTCGACCTCGCCGCGGCCCTCGCGCCCCAGCCATGCCACCCAGAGCATGGCGAGCACCGTCGCCAGGGCCGGCGGCACGAGCCAGAGCAGGATCTCCACGCGGCTCAGCCTAGGTGGCGCGAAGCCTCGTCGTACGGCGCCGCGCCGCCCGCAGCGGCTACGGTGCGCCGACCCACTCGTCGGTGCCGTCGGCGAACCGCTGGTGCTTCCAGATCGGCACGGTGGCCTTGAGCGTGTCGATGAGCGCGCGGCTCGCGGCGAACGCGTCGCCGCGGTGGCTCGCGGTCGTGGCCACGATGACCGCGACGTCGCCGATCGCCAGCGTCCCGATGCGGTGGACCGCGGCGACGCCCCGGACGTCGTACTCCTCGGCGACCCGGTCCGCGACCTCCTGCAGCTTCTCCAGCGCACTCGGGTGTGCGTCGTAGTGCAGCCCCGTCACGCCCTTGTTGCCGTCGTGATCGCGGACCCGGCCCACGAAGAGCGTCAGGCCGCCGGACGCGTCGTCGTCGAGTGCGTCGACGACCTCGCCGACCTCCAGGCCGGTCTCGCGCAGGTCGACCAGCTTCACGGCGGGGTGGGTCATGCGGGCAAGCCTAGGGCCTGACCCTTGGGCCGGCCTTCGGCCTGACCTTTGGCCTGACCTTTGGGAGGGCGCGCGTAGATTGGGCCCATGAGCGACACCCCTGGCCCCGACCCGGATCGCGAGCCGGAGAACCCCTTCAAGGGCACTCCGTTCGAGCAGTTCTTCAGCGGTGGCATGCCCGGTGGTGGCATGCCCGGCGGCATGCCCGACCTCTCCCAGCTCTTCGGCCAGATCCAGTCGATGATGCAGCCCTACGACGGCCCCCTGAACTGGGATCTCGCCCTCGATCTCGCTCGCAAGACGGCCGCTGCCGGCGGCGACCCGTCGGTCACCCAGAAGCAGAAGGACGCTGTCGCCGACGCGATCCGGCTCGCCGACCACTGGCTCGAGCCCACCACGACGTTCCCCTCGGCCGTCGTCACCGCCAACGCGTGGAGCAAGGCGGAGTGGCTGGTCAACACCCTCGATGTGTGGAAGGTGCTCGTCGAGCCCGTGGCGCAGTCGTCCGTCGGCGCGATGAGCGGCCAGCTGCCCGAGGAGATGCAGGCGATGGCCGGCCCGATGATGGGCTTCCTCGGCAAGGCGGTGGGAGCTCTCTACGCCCACCAGGCCGGATCGGGCCTGGGCGCGCTCGCCGGCGAGGTGCTCTCCGGCTCCGACATCGGCGTCCCGCTCACCGCCCCCGGCCGGGCCGCGCTGGTGGTCGGCAACCTCGAGAAGTTCGCCGACGGCCTCGGAGTCTCCGAGGACGACGTCCTGCTCTTCCTCGCTCTGCGCGAGGCAGCCCATCAGCGCCTGTTCGCCGGCGTCCCGTGGCTGCGCGACCACGTCATCGGTGCCGTACGCGACTACGCCGCGGGCGTCGAGATCAACCTCGAGTCGATGCAGCAGCGGGTCGAGGAGCAGATGCGCGGCGTCGACCCGTCCAACCCCGAATCGCTGCAGGAGCTGCTCGAATCGGGCATGTTCGAGCTGCCCGAGACACCGAAGCAGAAGGCCGCCCTCGAGCGCCTCGAGATCGCGCTCGCCCTGGTCGAGGGCTGGGTCGACGAGGTCGTCGGTCAGGCGACCGCTGAGCGGATGCCGGCCGCGAGCAAGCTCCAGGAGGCGGTACGCCGCCGCCGCGCGGCCGGTGGCCCGGCCGAGCAGACCTTCGCCACCCTGGTCGGCCTCGAGCTGCGCCCCCGCCGGCTGCGCGACGCCGCCACCCTGTGGGGCTCGCTGCGTTCGCGACAGGGCATCGAGGGACGCGACGGCGTCTGGATGTCGCCGGCGCTGCTGCCCACCGCGGCCGACCTGGACGACCCGCTCGGCTTCCGCGAGGGCTCGGAGCTGCCCACCAACCTCGGCGAGACCGACTTCGACGCCGAGCTGCGCCGGCTGCTCGGCGGGCACGAGACCGACGGACCCCAGGACGGTGCCCGCGAGGGCGGCGACAGCACCGGCGACGACAGCGGCGGCGACGGCCCGCACGACGGCCCGCACGACGGCGAGTGAGCCTGCACGACTCCGCGCTCGCCACCCTGCGAGCGTGGGAGCCGCCGTCGGCCGTGCAGGACGAGCTGCGCGCGAGGTTCGTGGAGCTGCTCGAGGGGCACGACGACGCGCCGTACCGGTCGTGTTTCCCCGACCACCTCACCGCCGGTGCCCTGGTGGTCGATCACACCGCGAGCCGGGTCCTGCTGAACCTGCACCGCAAGGCACAGCGCTGGTTCGCGTTCGGCGGTCACTGCGAGCCCGCCGACGCGACGCTGGCCGGCGTCGCCGAGCGTGAGTGCCGTGAGGAGTCGGGGCTGGACGCCTTCACCCTCGATCGGACCATCGCCCAGCTCGACGTACATCCCGTGCCGTTCTGCGACCCGCGCGGCACCGTCCACCACCTCGACGTACGGTTCGTCGCCCGCGCGCCGCACGAGGCCACCCATGCCCTCAGCGAGGAGTCCCTCGACGTACGGTGGTTCGACCTCGACGACCTCCCCGAACTCGAACCGTCGATGCACGATCTGATCGCGATCGCCCGCGCCCGCTTCCGCCGAGGCGTCAGTTATTGACACCCGAGAAGTCGCCCTGTGACACGCGAGAAGTCGCCCCGTGACACGTGAGAAGTCGCCCCGTGACACCCGAGAAGTCGCCCCCTGACAGGCGCCTGTCACGAAGCGACGTCTCGCCCGTCAATAAGTGACTTCTCGCGTGTCACCAACTGACGCTTCGGCTGTCAATAAGTGACGTCTCGACCTCAGTCGACGTCCTCGCCCTCGTCCGGGTAGTGGCCCGGCGGCGCATCGACCCGCGCCCCGGCGGACCAGCCGAGCAGGTAGCCCTTCGCGCGCTCGGCCTGGGGGAAGCGATCTACCCACCCCCAGAAGCGACTGTTGTGGTTCGGCTCGAAGAGGTGCGCCAACTCGTGCACGATCACGTAGTCGACCACCCACGACGGCATCCCCTGCAGGCGCGCCGAGAGCCGGATCGAGCGATCACCCGGGGTGCACGAGCCCCAGCGGCTGGTCTGGTTGCCCACCCACCGCACCGATTCCGGGATGGCGAGGCCGCCGAAGTACCGGTCGCTGAGCGCCAGGGCACGTTTGCGGAGCTCGTCGTCCGAGGGCTTGCGGCGCGCCTCCGAGCGCTCCACGCGCGCGACCATCTGGGCCACCCACTCGGCCTCCTGCTTGCGCGACATCGTGGCGGGGATCAGGACGACGATCTTCTCGCCGTCCCGGTACGCCGAGACAGTACGACGCCGACGGGCGCTGCGCCGTACCTCGATCTCGGGGTGGTCCATGGACGTCAAACTAGCGGTTCGCCCACGCGAGCAGTCGCTCCCGCGGCCATGTGTTGACGATCCGGTCCGGGTCGATCTCGGCCGCCTCGGCGCGCTCGCAGCCGAGCGCGAGGAAGTCGAGCTGCCCCGGCGCGTGGGCATCGGTGTCGATCGAGAACAGGCATCCGATGTCGCGGGCGAGCGCGATCAGCCGGGTCGGCGGGTCGCGACGCTCGGGGCGGCTGTTGATCTCGACGGCGACATCGTGCTCGGCGCACGCCTCGAAGACCGCCCGGGCGTCGAAGCGCGACTCGGGGCGGCGCCCTCGGCCGCCCGTGACGAGCCGCCCGGTGCAGTGGCCCAGGACATTCATCCTCGTGGTCGACACCGCGGTCACCATCCGGCGGGTGAGCGCCTTCGACTCCTGGTTGAGCTTGGAATGGATGCTGCCCACCCGCACGTCGAGGCGCTCGAGCATCGCGTCACTCTGGTCGAGTGAGCCGTCGTCGAGGATGTCGGCCTCGATGCCCTTGAGCAACCGGAACCCGTCGCCGAGGTGGGCGTTGACCGCGTCGACGACGCCGAGCTGCTTCCTCAGCCGCTCGGCGGAGAGTCCGCGAGCGACCTTGAGCCGCGGGCTGTGGTCGGTGAGGACGAGGTACTCGTGCCCGAGCTCCATCGCCGTGAAGGCCATCTCCTCGATCGGCGAGCCGCCGTCGGACCAGTCCGAGTGCGAGTGCAGGTCACCTCGGAGCCGAGCGCGAAGCGACCCACCTCCCGAGGTCAGCGCCCCGCCGTACGCCTCCTCGGCGGCCGCCAGCCGTTGCGGTACGGCGCCGGAGGCAGCCTCCGCGATGACCTTCGCCGTACTCGCGCCCACTCCGGGCAACTCGGTCAGGGTCCCGGCGTCGAGGCGAGTCCGGAGCTCCTCGGCCGAGAGCGGCAGGACGGCGGCCGCCGCCTTGCGGAAGGCCTGCACCTTGTAGGTGTCCTCGCGGGCGCGTTCGAGCAAGAAGGCGATCCTGCGCAGCGCCGCGACGGGCGTTAGCACGGACGGATTCTCATCTTTTGCTCTCACATGCCTACCTTGCCAGAGAATTTTCCGTCCACATCCCGTGGATCCGCGTTTGTGCAGGTCAGCCCCGGCAGGTCGCCTGCAGTTCATCACGAATCCACAGTGTCTTTCCCAGGCTCACGGCGTGTCCTCCACCGATAGCGGCAGTTCTTCACAGGATCTCCACATTTTTGCCCACAGGGCGACGTTGACCCGACCGAAGCCGTCCCTTTAGGTTCTTCGTTCAGAAGACCCCCGGCGCCGCCGGACGTCGTTCGCAAGGGGAAGGCGAACGACGATCCAGGCACCGGGGGTCTCTCGTTCACCGGCCCGCGAGAACCGCCGTGGGCACGCCGGTGCGCGACACGCGGAACGCGCTCAACCGCCTGTGTTGCACACTGCGCCCGCGCGTGCCGTATGGTCGACTCGGCCCCACGGCACAGCCGGGGCCTCCGACGGGCTTCCCCACAGATACCCCGTCGCGACGACCACGAGAGATATGGCAAGGAGGCCGTCATGGCGGAGACCTGGAGCGGCGAGTTCTACTGCGTGAAGTGCAAGGAGAAGCGCGAGGCGAGCGGCGAGGTCAAGGTGAACGACAAGGGCACCAAGATGGCCAAGGCCCAGTGCCCGGTCTGCGGCACCAACCTCAACCGCATCCTCGGCAAGGCCTGAGCACTGCAGTTGCTCGTTTGAGCAAGACTCTCGACCCCCGGGCCATTGGCCCGGGGGTCGGTTCGTTCCCGGCACCTGTGTCGTGGCGACTGTTTCCCGGCACCTGTGGAGAGCCGTTTGCGCGCCGTCGCCGCTGCGACCACCCTGGCGCGCATGGATCTCCCCTACCCGATCCGGCTGCGGCCCGGCTATGTCGCCGTACGCCGCGATAAGTGCAGCCTCCAGGTCGGCCTCGTTGCGCCGGCCCGGGTCGTCCTACCCGACAGCGTGGAGGTGCGCCGGCTCCTGGCCGATCTCGCACAGGGGCTGGCCGGCACGCCGAAGGCACCGGACGCCCGCGGCGCGCTCGCCGCGCTGCACGACGCCGATCTGCTGGAGCCGGTGCGCCCGACGGCGCCGACGAGACCAGCCGCAGAGGTCTGGGTCGAGGCGCCCGAGCAGGTGCGCTCGGCTCTCGCTCCGCTGCTTCGGACGGCCGGCCTGGGCGTTGACGAGAACGCCGTGGTCACCGTGGTCGCCGACGACGTACCCGTCGCGCGCGACCGCCTGGATCCGCTGCTCAGAGCCGGGCGACCCCATCTGGTGGTCTCCGGCAGTCCGCGCGATTGGACCGTCGGCCCTTTCGTCGTGCCGGGTGTCACCGCGTGTCTGCGCTGCGTCGATGCACACCTGGCGCACCGCGACCCCCGGTGGCCGATCGTCGTCGACCAGCTTGCCCGCGTGCCACGGCCGGCTCAGGCGATCGACCCGCTGACCCGGCTCACCGCGCTCTGCCTGGCGGTCGCGGACCTACGGGAGTACGCCGACGGGAGGGTGCCTGCGACCTGGTCGGCGACGTACACCGTCGGTGGCGGCGCGCCGACCCGCCACGACTGGACGCGCCATCCGCACTGCGGCTGCGCGTGGGACCTCCTGGCGGCCACCGTCTGAGACGTCACCACCACTCGGAGTCGAGCTTGCCTTCCATGGCGCGCAGGTGCTCACGCGAGCAGGCCGTGCAGAAGTGCTTGGTCCGGCCGCGCTCGACTGCCGTGGTCCACGTCAGCAGCTCCGCCGGGTCCTCGGACCGTCGTCCGCACCAGTCGCAGGTGGTCACCCTCCGAAGATACGCGTCGGCCCGCCCCGGTGGACCGGGACGGGCCGACGCATTCACCCGCGATCAGGGTGTGGTGTCACAGAACGCGGGCGAGGGCCAGGCGCGCCTGCTGGGCAGCCTTCTCGGCCTTGCGGCTGAGTCGGCGGGCACGGACCAGGTTGTGCGCCCGTGCGTTCTGTTGCGCCTCTCCCAGGCGCGCGGACATTTGTGCGCGCGCCAGTTCTTCGTTCATCAAACTCATGATGTTGCTCCTGATTCGGTCAGTGGTCATCGGTGTCATCTCTGTTTCGGTGGTGCTGGACGGGTCGCTACGCGGCTTGGTTCTTGCGGGGCCTGCCGCGGGGACGCTTGCGCGGGATCACCGCGCCTTGCAGGAAGAGCTCGCCTCCCCACACGCCCCAGGGCTCGCGCCGGGTGAGCGCGCCATCCAGACACATCGTCTGGACCGGGCACCCCTGGCACAGGGCCTTTGCGAACTCGACGTCGGTGGGCGACTCGGCGAACCACAGCTCCGGGTTGTTGACCCGGCATGGCAGTAGATCCTCATCAACCCGGGCTGCATGGTCGTGCAGGACACCGAGCGTGGGCTCGAGAACGCTGGTGGTCATGTGACACCTCCTTTCACTGACCTGATCGCGGTTTGATCTGCTAACGGATGGCTGGTGGCCTTTTCGACAAACAAGAAGGCCGCGGATCCCGGGTGTCGGGTTCCGCGGCCTGGAGGTGCTCGCCTGTCTGATCAACAGTGCGGGGGCCTCCAGCGGGAGCCCGGGCGGGTGGCGTAGTCGCGCGTGCCGGCAAGATTGGCCACGTGCCCCTTGGTCAGGACACGCTTCACCTGCGTCGGCACGGCGGCCGGGATGGCGGCGCAGACGCCGGCCTCAAAGGAGACGTGGCCCCATGCAGACATGCCGAACGCCGGCGTGTACGTCGCCGGGATGAGGGTCATGGTCTTCATCATGTGGTCCACCTCCTTCGGGTGATCGGGCGTCGGACTGCCACGTCCGTTGATACGCGTGAAAGCTTGTAGGTGTGACGCTATCCCGCGTGTAGCACGCGCCGCAAACGAATTAACGAGTCAATTTCCAAAAGAGCCCGGAATCTCCTCCGGATCCGCTTCGAGCATGCCGCGACTGGAGGTCAGCGGGCGTCCGCATTGCGCTCGAAAGCGGTCAGCCGGCGTCCGCGATCAGCGCGAGGAGATCGTCGCCGTACGTCTCGAGCTTCGCGCGACCGACACCGTTGACGCGAAGCAGCGCATCAAGCGACTCGGGCTTGCGCTCGGCGATCGCTTCGAGGGTCGCGTCGGTGAAGACCGTGAACGCGGGCTTGTTGCCGGCGGCGCCGCGGCGCCACTCCCGCAGCCGCTCGAACAGCTCTTCGTCGTACGCCGCCGGGCAACCCTCGTGACGCCCCCTGGCCTTCTCCGCGGCACTGCCCAGCGGAGCGCCGCAGGTCTTGCACATGCGGGCTCCCTTCGCCGGGCCGCGCGGGGCCGGCCGCGCGGTCTCGGGGAGCAACGGCATCAGGAAGCGCGACGGCTTTCGGCTGGCTCGCCCACCGGGCTGGCGCGCCGCGGACCACGAGCAGCTCAGGTCGAGGCGGGCGCGCGTGATGCCGACATAGAGCAACCGCCGCTCCTCCTCCACGGCGGCCGCCGAATCCAGGGTGTAGGAGAACGGGAGGGTGCCGTCTTGCAGGCCGACCAGGAAGACGGAGTCCCACTCGAGCCCCTTGGCGGCGTGGAAGGTGGCCAGCGTGACGCCATCCGCGGTCGGAGCGTGCTGCTCGGCCGCACGCCGGTCGAGATCGGCGACGAAGCCGGTCAGGAGGTCGCCCTCTCCCCCGGCCTGCTCCCATTCCTTGGCCTGGTCGACCAGCGCCTGCCATGACTCCCAGCGGTCGCGGATCTGGCCGCGACCCTCGGGCGGCTGACTCGTCCAGCCCATGCCCGCCAGCGTGCCGTGGACCGTCTCGAGGAACGGGTCGGCCGCCTCGGACCTTGCCGCCCCGCGCAGCCGGGTGACCGCCTCGCGGACCTCCGGACGGTCGAAGAAGCGCGCCGCCCCGCGCACGGCGTACGGGATGCGGCGGGCGCCGAGCGCCTCCTCGAACGTCTCCGACTGTGCGTTGATGCGGAAGAGGACGGCGACCTCGCTCCACGGCCTGCCGGCCTCGTGGAGGCGTTGGATCTCGGCAGCCACGGCCTCGGCCTCCGCGACCTCGTCGGGTCGCTCGCGGAAGGTGACGGCCGGGCCGGCGGGCCGCTGCGCCCGCAGCTCGACGCCCTTGCTCGACGAGCCCTCGAGCACCGCGTTGGCCGTCTGCACGACCTGGGGCGTGGAGCGGTAGTTGCGCACCAGCTCGATGCTCATCGCACCCGGGAACCGCTTCAAGAACTCCCGCAGGTAGGACGCCTGCGCCCCGGCGAAGGAGTAGATCGTCTGCGCCGGATCGCCCACGACGCAGAGCTCGTCACGACCGCCGAGCCACAGGTCCAACAACGCCGACTGCAGCGGGCTGACGTCCTGGAACTCGTCGACGACGAACCATTTGTACTGTCGGCGCACCTGCGCGGCGACACGCTCGTCGTCCGCGAGCAGGCCGGCCGTGAGGAGCAGGACGTCCTCCATGTCCATCCGGCCCTGGCTGCGCTTGGTCTCCTCGTAGGCGGCGAACACGTGCCCCACCGTGGTGCCGTCGACGGCAGTGACCTCACGCCCGCGGGCCTTCGCGACCCGGGCGTAGTCGTCGGGATGCACGTTGCTGACCTTTGCCCACTCGATCTCGGAGGCGAGGTCGCGCAGCAGCGCCTGGTCGGCACTGAGGCGTTGGCGCCGCGCCGCGGCCGCGATCAGGGGGATCTTCGACTCGGTCAGCGTCGGCAGCTCGGTGCCGTGCACATGGGGCCAGAAGTAGCGCAGCTGCCGCAGCGCCGCCGAGTGGAACGTGCGCGCCTGAACCGTGCCGGCGCCCATCGCGCGCAGGCGCTGGCGCATCTCGCCCGCCGCTCGGGTCGTGAACGTCACCGCGAGGATCTCTGTCGGTGCGTAGATGCCCGTGGCAACACCGTGGGCGATCCGGTGGGTGATCGCCCGCGTCTTGCCCGTGCCGGCGCCGGCCAGGACCCGCACCGGGCCACGCAGCGCCTCGGCCACGCGGCGCTGCTCGGGATCGAGAGCGTCCAGCAGGTTGCGGGGGTCAGACATGCGGCGGATATCTCCTCGATCGGATGCGTGCTGGATGGAACCACCCTAGAAGGGGCCTCTGACGATTTCGGGGCGCTGGTCCCCGGGCCCACGCGGAACATCTTCGCCGGTCGGGTGGTTGGATGAATCGACCGAACCCGAATTGAGAAGGCACCGGTGACTGTTATGAGCTTCACGATGTACACCACCCCGTGGTGCGGCTACTGCCAGCGTCTGAAGGGCCAGCTGCAGCGCGAGGGGATCACGTTCGACGAGGTGAACATCGAGGAGGTGCCGGACGCCGCGACGATCGTCGAGAGCGCCAACAACGGCAACCAGACCGTGCCGACCCTCGTGTACGCCGATGGCACCGCGATGACCAACCCGTCCCTGGCGCAGGTCAAGGAGAAGCTCTCCCAGCTCGCCTGAGCACGAGTCTCCTCACCAGGAGCCTGGCAGCGCCTCGCCGTACCAGCTCTCGATCAGGGAGCGGCTGATCGAGATGCCACCGGGAAGGACGATGCCGCCGGCCTCCGCCTCGGCGAGGAGTTCGGCACGGGTGAACCACCGGGCTTCCTCGAGCTCTTCGCCGTCGCAGGTGACGTCGACACTCTCGGCGCGCCCGGTGAAGCCGAGCATCAGGCTCGCCGGGAGCGGCCACGGCTGATTGCCGAAGTAGCTCACCTCGCCCACTCGTACGCCGGTCTCCTCGAGCACCTCGCGGCGGACAGCATCCTCGAGCGACTCCCCCGGCTCGCAGAAGCCGGCCAGCGTCGAGTACCGCCGCTCGGGCCAGCGCACGTGGTGGCCCAGGAGACAGCGCTCCTCGGGGGTGCCGGGCTCACCGTCGGTGATGAGCATGATGACGGCGGGGTCCGTGCGGGGGAACGTGCGGTGGCCGTTGGCGCACACGAGCTCGTGCGCCTCCTTCTCCGGGTGCAGCGGCTCTCCACAGCGCGGGCAGAAGCGGGTCGCCCACAGCCACTCGGCAAGCCCGATCGCGTGCAGGACCAGCGCGGCCTCGCCGGCGTGCCGGCCATTGGCCGCCGCCAGGGTCGGCAGGACTCCGCGCAGAGGCACCCACTCGTCGGTGGACTCCTCGGCCGGCACGATCACGGCGAAGTACGCCGTGCCCTCGTGCTCGCCCAGGAGCACGCGTGTGCCCGCGGGCGCTTGGTTCGGGCTCACCCAGGTGACGCCCTCGTCGGCGGGCAGGAGCCGCGAACCCGCCACCACCAGCACGCGGGTGGCCTCCTCGCCCCAGCGAGCCGCGAGCCATCCAGGGTCGGTACGCCGCTCCGCCACACGGTCGTGGGAGTGCTGGGTCAGTCGCTCATGGACGTGGCTCACGACCCCACGCTAGCGGTGCTGGCTAGGGCCCCTCGCCCCGACCGGCACAGGCCAGCCGCTCCAGCTCGGCACGGTCGGCGAGCGGCGACGGCTCGACCAACTGCCCGGTGCGCACGTAGTAGAACGCCGCGCGGACCCGTTCCGGACCCACCCCCGCCAGCTCGGCCCAGGCAAGCCGGTAGACGGCCAGCTGGAGCGGGTCGGCCGTCGGGGCTCGGCTGGTCTTCCAATCGACCACGAGGAATCCGGGCTCGCCGGTGACGGCGTCGTCGTCGGCGTAGACGGCGTCGATGCGTCCGCGGACCACCTGCCCGGCGAGCACCACCGCGAATGGCGCCTCCACCCGGTAGGGCGCCCTGGCCGCGAACGGACCGGACTCGAACGCGGCGATCACGTCCTTCAGATCGGCATCGTCCTCGATGCCGGCATCGCCGCGCCCCGGCAGATCGTCAGGGTCGAAGAGGTCCTGCTGTCCGAAGCGTGCCTCGACCCACGCATGGAAGCGCGTCCCGAACCTGGCGGCCGGCGACGGCGGGCGCGGCATCGGACGCGCGAGCTCGCGGGCGAACGCCTCGGCGTCGTCGCGCAGGCCCGTCAACGCCGTGGCCGAGAGGCTGCCTGGTCGCGGCACCGTGACATCGTCCCCGACGTCACGGTGCAACTCGGCGAGCAGCCGATCGATCTCGGCGTCCCACTCGGCGACGCGGGCCGCCTCCACCATGTCCAGCCCGTGGTCGTCGCCGGCGGCGTCGATCGAGCGCACGTGCTGTGCGGCAACGCGCCGCAGCTGCACCTCGTCGCCGGGGCCCGGAGGCGGCCACGGACGCGAGGTATCAGCGCCGGCGTACGGGTTCGCGGTGCCCTTCTCCGGCTTCTCGAGCCAGCCGCCTTCGACTCCCTCCGGCATCGCCTCGCCCCATTCCTCGAGCTGTTCCCTGACGACTGCCTGGTATGGCGAGGGTCCGAACGGCGTCGCGCGCGGAGTCCAGAGGTAGCTGGTGACGCGGAGCTGGTGCGCCGCCCGGGTGAAGGCGACGTAACCGAGCCGTAGTTCCTCCTCGGCGTCGTGCGTCTTCGTGGCGGCGCGGTAGGCATCGAGTGCGGGCTTGTCGAACCCGGCGAGCTGGGGCAGGTCATCTGAGTCGCCGCGCAGCGGGGCCGGCAGCACCGCCGGCGAGGACGTCCACAGCCGGCGGCCCTGGCTGGAGGGGAACTTCCCGGCACATACGCCGACAAGGAAGACGGAGTCCCACTCCAGTCCCTTCGAGCGGTGGACGGTGAGCAGCTTGACCGAGTCGGCCTCGGTCGGCGTTGCCACGTCCAGGCCGTTGCCCTGATCGTCCTCGGCGGTGAGATAGGCCAGCAATGCTGCCAGGCTGACCTCGCCGTCGACGGACTGAAACTCGGCGACGGCCTTCACGAACAGGTCGAGGTTGTCGCGCCGGGCCGCGGCCGCCGAACTGACCGCGGAGGCCAACTCGACGTCGGTGCCCAGGGTGTCGATGATCCTGCGGACGAGGTCGAGAAGAGGCTCGCCGACGTGGGTACGCAGCTGGCGCAGCTCACGGGAGAGCAGACCGAAGCGCTCGCGCGCCTCGGATGAGTAATCGGCCTCTCCCGGGTCGGCAAGCGCGTCGTCGAGAGCAGGCAGCTCTGCCGGGTCGATGCCGTCGGCGATCGCGACCAGGTGCTCGTCGGCCGTGGCGGGGTCGGCCCCACGGCCACGACGACCCGCGATCTCGTCGGCCCGCGCTGCCAGAAGCTTGAGGTCGCGCGGCCCCACTGCCCACCGGGAGCCGCTCAGCAGCGTGAGGATCGCGGCGTTGGCGGTGACGTCATGGAGCAGTTGCAGCGTGGCCACGACCTCGGCCACCTCGGGTAGCCGGAGCAGGCCGGAGAGCCCGACGATCTCGACCGGGATGCCGGCACCGGTCAACGCGTCGAAGACCGCCTCCGCGGTGGCGTTCTCCCGGGTGAGGACGCCGATGGTGGCCCAGGACCCTCGATGGGCCGCCGTCACCGCCTGCACCAAGGCGGCGAGCTCGCCAGCCTGGGTGCCGTAGACACCGGCCGAGACCTCGCCCGGCGCCGCATCCGGCGGTGACTCCAGGGGCGCCACGGCCCGGTAGGCCTCGAGCAGTGGCCGCGCCAGCCGGTTGGCGACCTGGAGGATGCGGGCGTCGGAGCGCCGATTGACCGTGAGCGGGAAGAGGCTGGGCGCTCCCCCGGCGCGGGTCGGGAAGGTCTCGCCGAAGTTGAGGATGTTGGAGACCGAAGCGCCGCGCCAGCCGTAGATCGCCTGGTTGGGGTCGCCGACGGCCGTGACGGCGTGGCCACCACCGAAGAGCCGAGACAGCATGGTGGCCTGGGCGACCGAGGTGTCCTGGTATTCGTCGAGGAGGACGACCTTGAACTTCGCGCGCTCGGCCGCGCCCACGTCCGGTTGCTCGGAGGCCAGCCGGGCCCCCAGCTCGATCTGGTCGGAGAAGTCCATCAGGCCGAGGTCGGCCTTGAGCCTGCGATAGGCCGCGACGAGCTCGAGCAGCTCCCCGCGCCGGTCGATCGCGTCGATCGCCTGACCGATGGAGGCGAGATAGGTCTTGCGCGCCTTGCCGTCTTGCTCCTCGCGCGAGGCTCGCTCGAAGCCGGCACGGGCGGCGCCGTCGAAGGTGCGGACATGCTCCGGCGTGATCAGGTGTTCGCTCATCGCGCCGTCGAGGCCGAGAAGGTATTGGATGACGGTCGCCGGGTGGTCGCTCAGCCGGTGCACCTCACCGGTGAAGCGATCGACCGCCCGAGCACCGAGCTGATAGCGGGTGGCGTCGGTGATCACGCGCGTGTCGGGCTCGTGGCCGATGCGCAGACCGTGCTCGGTGAGCAGACCTGCGGCGTAGGCGTTGTAGGTGGCCACCGTCGGCTCGAGGACATCGCCGACCTCATCGCCATCGTCGCCAGCGCTGCGAGCGTCGCCGGCCTCGAGCGCCCCTGCCGCGCGCAGGGCCGAGGTGATCCGCTCGCGCAGCTCGGAGGCGGCCTTGGTCGTGAACGTGAGCCCCAGGACCTCCTCGGGGCGGACCTGACCGGTGACGACCAGATAGACGACCCGCGCAGCCATCAACGTCGTCTTTCCCGACCCTGCGCCGGCGATCACGACCGCAGGCTCGAGGGGTGCCGAGATCGCTGCCCACTGCTGCGCGCTGGCCGGATAGTCGGCCTTCATCACCTGCTGCAGCCGTGCTGGCGACTCGATCGAGGCCGGCCTCACGCGACCACCGCCCCGGCACCCTTGGCGGGACAGAGCGAGACGAAGTCGCATCCCCGGCAGTGATCGCCGGGAAGGGCGGGGAACTCCTCGCGTCGGACCCTCTCGGCGGCCAGCGCCAACGAGGCACGCAGCACCTCGCGATCGGGGCCGTCCTCCGGCTGGGGGCTCTGGGGCTGGACGAGGGCGGTCGGACCGCCGTCGAGGATGCCGAGCTGCACCAGCTCGGCACCGCCGGCGACCCGATCCCGGACGGCGCCGTGGTCGACGGCGAACTGATAGAAGGACAGCTGGAGGTGGCGATCGACCGCCGGGCCGGAGGGCGCGGTCCGCCCGGTCTTCAGGTCGACGACCACGACCCTGCCCTCGCCGTCGAGCTCCAGCCGGTCGGCGTACCCCCGCAGCTTCACCCGCTCGCCGGTGGGCAGGTCGACCACGGTGTCGAAGCCGGCCTCGGTCTCGAGCAGTCGGCGCGGGTTGTGCACATGCCAGTCGAGGAACCGTTGCAGCGCTGCGCGCACCCGCTCGTGCTCTCGTGCCTTGGACCACGGCGTGCGGAACTCGAGCCGGTCCCAGACGGCGTCGACGTGGCTCATGAGCACGTCGAGTGCACCGTCGCCGGTCGGCAGCTCGCCGTCAGCGACGCGCTGTGCCAGGGCATGGAGCAGCTGACCGAGGTTGGCACTCTGATGGGCGGGTGCGACTCCCCCCGCCTCGCGGACCAGGAACCACTGCATCGGGCACGTCAGGATCGACTCGACCATGGTCGCCGAGAGGGTGACGGGCTCACCGGGTGCGCTCAACGCGCGATCACCGCGCGAGGCGGCGCGGGTGCCCCACCACGAGGCCGGGTCGGCCATCGCGACGTCGGGGGCGAGCCGCGCCAGCCGCCGGGCGGCGGCATCGCGCAAGCCCTGCGGCGTCGCGGGATCGGTCAGCGTACGTCGCAGGTCGGCCACCAGGCCCGCCAGTGACAGTGGCCGTGCAGGGCGCCCGAAGGCGCGCTCCACGTTGACGCCCAGCTCGTCGAGGAACCGGGACGGCTGCTCGCCATCCTCGTCGCTGGAATCCACCGCCGTCACGATCAGCCGCTCGCGCGCACGGGTGCACGCGACGTAGAACAGGCGGCGCTCCTCCATGAGGAGCTCACGCGGGGAGACTGGCGGCACCAACCCGTCCGTGCCGATGCGGTCCGCCTGGAGCAGGGTGGAGCGACGGCGCAGATCCGGCCAGACGTCCTGTTGGACGTGGGCGACGACCACCAGTCGCCACTCCAGCCCCTTGGAGCGATGTGCGGTGAGGAGCCGGACGGCGGCCCCGCGGGCGCCGCGCTCGGCGAGGGTGTCGCCGGGGATCTGTTGCGCCACCAGGGTGGCAAGGAAGGCCCGCACGCCCACGTGGTCACGCTTCTCCTCCGCGCGCGCGGCGACCTCGAACAGCGCGCAGATCGAGTCGAGATCCCGATGCGCGCGTCGGGCGCCGGAGCCGGCGCCCTCGGTCGCACGGCGGAGTCTCGCTGGCCAGCTCGTGCCCGACCACAACGCCCACAGCACTTCCTCGGCGGTCGCGCCGCCGTCGACCAGCCCGCGCGCCTCGTGGAGCAGCCGCACCACTGCGCGGGCCTTGTCGGCCTCCGGACCCGAGACGGAGACCAGGAGCGCGCCATCGACGACAGCCTCACGGACCAGCTCGCGCGAGGAGCGCGGTGAGCGCTCGTCGGCGTGGGCGAGCGCCTTGTCGTGCGTGCGGAGCAGGCGCGCGAGCCGCCGTACGTCGCCGGCGTCGAGGCCCCCGAGCGGGCCGGTCAGCAGCGCCTCGGCCCGGACGGCGTCGATGAAGCCGACGTCGTCGGGATCGGTTGTGTCGAGGTTGATCACCGCACGCAGCGCGTCGAGCAGCGGCAGGACCGCGGGGTCACGCACCAACGGCAGCTCGTCGCCGGCGACCTCGACCGGCACGCCTGCCGCGCCGAGCGCGCGTCGTAGCGGCGGGATGCTGGCACGACCGGACCGCACGAGCACCGCCATGTCACTCCACTCGATGCCATCCTCGAGGTGGGCACGCCGGAGCAGATCGGCGAGGTGCTCGGCCTCGGAGCGGTCGGTGTCGAACGTGAGCACTCGCACCTTGCCGTCGCCGTGCGGACCGGGCGCCGCCTGCGGTCGAAGGAACGCTGCGCGTGCCTCCTCGTCGATCGTGCCTGGCAGGCCGAGCCTGCCCGCCACCCGCTGGGCGGCCACAAGAAGGCGCGGCCCGAATCGCCGGGTGGTGCGCAGTGCGACCACGGGCGCCGGCGAGCCGGCACGCGTCGGAAAGGCCGTCGGGAACTCGAGGATGCCGCGGACGTCGGCACCGCGGAAGCCGTAGATCGACTGGTGCGGGTCACCGACCGCGACGAGATCGCGCCCATCGCCGGCCAACGCCCTCAGCAGGGCCACCTGGCCGGGATCGGTGTCCTGGTATTCGTCGACGAAGACGTGCCGGAACCGTGCCCGGAGCTCGTCGCGGTGGGCTTCGGCCTCGATCGTGGCGCGACGGATCAGGTCGGCGTAGTCGGTCGCGCCCTGGGAGTCGAGATTTGTCAGGTACTGGTCGAGGAAGAGCCCGGCCGCGACGAACTCGGGGAGGTCCTCGGCATGGCCCAGCGCTGCGAGCTCATCGCCGTCGAGCCCCTTCTCCCGCGCCCGGGAGAGCACCGCCTCGACCTCGCGCGCGAAGCCCCGCGTGCCCAGAGCACGGCGCAGGCCGTCGGGCCATCGCACCGACTCGGGGTGGTCGTGCAGGAGCTCGCGCAGCACGACATCCTGCTCGGGCGCCGACAGCAGCCGCAAAGGTTGCTCGTAGAGGTCGGCCGGCGAGAACTCGCGGATCAGGCCGTAGGCGAAGCTGTGGAACGTCGAGCTCATCGTCGCCCCGGTCGTGCGACCGAGCCGCGCGGTCACCCTGTCGCGCAACTGCTCGGCGGCCTTGCGCGAGAAGGTGAGCGCGAGGACCTGCTCGGGGGTGACGCCGCGCCGCTCGATCCGCTCGACGATCGCCTCCACCAGTGTGGTGGTCTTGCCCGTGCCGGGGCCGGCGAGGACGAGCAGCGGACCATCTGAATGGTCGACCACACGCTGCTGATGCTCGTCGAGCCGCGGCACGTCGGCGGCCGCCGGCGGGGGCTCGAGGCGATAGATCGTGGTCATGAGGTCACTCCATCATGAGCCACCGACACTTCCGCTGGCAGGCGCGCGCGAGTGAGGGCGCGGACCGCCCCTGCGAGCTCGCCGGAGTCAGTCGACCACTCGTTCGTCGGTGGGCGCGACGGTGTCGAGCGGCTCGACGTTCTCCTCCTCGTCGAACCGGGGATCGGCCATCAGGTACTGACCGAGCAGGCCCGGACGCTTCTTCGGCGTCGGCTCCGGGTCAGTCCTCGCACGGCCCTCGACCGCATCCCAGAATCGGTCGACGACTCGCATCACGCTCCGGCTGGCCGTGCCCGCGGGGCCGGTGTGCGGCAGGTAGGGGTGCGGCCGCGACGGCGCCTTCTCCTCGACCGTGCCGAGCCGTAGCGCAGTGGCCTCGAGAAGGTCGTCGGGAAGCGCGTCGGTGAGCCGGCCGGCGATCAGCTCTTCGTGCCGGCGCTGGTCGTTGAGGGCCATGTCGACGGCGTCCCAGACGGTGTCCCACTCGTAGGAGGTCTCGTAGACCGAGCCGTACTCGTGTGCCTTGACGTGCGCGAGCACGACCTCGAGATCACGCAGCGATCGCAGGTAGTCGTGGCTCAGGTGGTTGCCCTGGTCGCATTTGCTGCGCAGCGGCGGCAGCATCACCTGGTCGACCGCGTGCATGTGCCGGCTCGTGCCGCAGAGGAAGAGGTCGATGGGTGGACAGCCTCGACGAGACTGCTCGGGTCGAGGGTGCACCATGCGGGCGGCGTCCAACCGTCCCGAGAGCCCCTCATGCGCGTGTGCGACGGCGTCCTGTAGACACGTGGTCGTGCCCATCGGCCTCACCTCTTCACGAGTTCACGGTGGCCGTTCCCATCGTGCGCCCGCGCGGGCTCGGACTCAAGCGTCCCCGGCCGGTCGCTCGTTGTAGACCCCGGCCTCCTGCTGGCCCGAGAGCGCAGCGATGGCCGTCATGATCTCGTCGGTCAGCACGCGCCGCGCCTTGCCAGTCGGTACGCCGTCGAACCGGCCGCTCACGTGGATCGGGTCGCCGAAGGCCACCTCGACGTGGGCCAGCCGTGGCCAGGTGCGGTCGACCGGCTGGACCTCGGCCGTGCCGCGCAGGCCCACCGGCACGACCGGCACGCCGGCGGTCAGGGCCAGGTGCGCCACCCCGGTGCGGCCGCGGTACAGGCGCCCGTCGCGCGACCGGGTCCCTTCGGGGTAGATGCCGAACGCCTCCCCCCGTGCCAGCACTTCGAGGGCGGTGTCGAGCGAACCCAGGGCCGCCTGCGGATCGTCGCGATCGACCGGCAGCATCCCGAGACCTTCGAACCACGCCCGCTGCAGCCGTCCCCGGACGCCGGGCCCCGTGAAGTAGTCCGACTTCGCCAGGAAGTGCACCGGGCGCGGCGAGACCGACGGGATCACGACCGAGTCGACGAAGCTGAGGTGGTTGCTCGCGAAGACCACGCCGCCCGAGCGCGGCACCTTCTCGATGCCGGTGACCCCGGGACGCCACACCGCCTTGAGCAGTGGGGGGATGACGGTGTGCAGCGCGTGGTAGAGCACGGGGTCATCTTCCCGCAGCCGGCAGCCAGATCGCACGCCGGAGGTCCACCGCGCCGGAGGGACGCAGCGGCGTCGCCTCCTCGAGGTAGGCCTGGCGCGCCTCGTCGCCGTGCGACGGTGGCAGCGAGCCGTCGGCGCGCACCACACGCCACCAGGGCACGCCGCCGCCGTGATGTGCCATCACCGAGCCCACCTGTCGGGGGCCGCCACCGAAGTGGTCGAGGAGGGCGTCCGCGATCGCGCCGTACGTCGTGGCTCGGCCTCGTGGAATCCGTTCGACGAGGCCGAGCACCGCTTCGACGTACTCCTCGCTCGTCATGCGCACATCGTCGCAGGACGAGGTACGCATGAGGTGGATCAGTACGCGGGCTGGCTGGGGTCGATCTGATTGACCCACGCCACCACGCCACCTCCGACGTGGACGGCGTCGGAATAGCCGGCGCCCTTCGCGATCGCGAGCACCTCCGCCGAGCGCACGCCCGACTTGCAGTGGAAGACGAGCTGCTTGGAGCCGTCGCCGGTCAACTCGCCGAGCTGGCCGATGGCGTTGCCGCTGACGAACTCGCCCTTCGGGATCAGCACCGAGCCGGGGATCTTGTTGATCTCGTACTCGTTGGGCTCGCGCACGTCGACGAGAACGAAGTCGCGGCTACCCTCCTCACGCTCCTTGAGCATGTGCTCGAGCTGCGTGACCGAGATCGTCGAGCCGGCGGCGGCGTCGAGGGCCTCGTCGGAGACCGCGCCGCAGAAGTACTCGTAGTCGATCAGCTCGGTGACCTCGGGGTGGGTCCCGCAGAGCTTGCAGTTCGGGTCCTTGCGGACCTTCAGCTTGCGGTACTCCATCTCGAGTGCGTCGTAGACCATCAGCTTGCCGATGAGCGGCTCGCCGATGCCGGCCAGCAGCTTGATCGCCTCGTTGACCTGGATCGAGCCGATGCTCGCGCACAGCACACCCAGGACACCGCCCTCGGCGCACGAGGGCACCATGCCCGGCGGCGGCGGCTCGGGGTAGAGGCAGCGGTAGCAGGGGGCGTCCTCGGCGGCCTTGGCCAGCTCCGGGTTGTCGGAGTTGCGCAGGCCGGCGGCGAAGACCGAGGCCTGGCCGTCGAAGCGGTAGATCGAGCCCCACACGTACGGGATGCCCAGGAAGTACGCCGCATCGTTGACGAGGTAACGGGTTGCGAAGTTGTCGGTGCCGTCGACGATCAGGTCGTAGCCGGTGAAGATCTCGTAGACGTTGTCGTTGTCGAGGCGCGCCTCGTGGAGCACGACGTTGACGTACGGGTTGACCTCGGCCACGGCCGCCTTCGCCGAGCGCGCCTTGGGCTGTCCCACCGTCGACTGCTTGTGGATGATCTGGCGCTGGAGGTTCGACTCGTCGACCTCGTCGAACTCCACGATGCCGAGCGTGCCGACGCCGGCAGCGGCGAGATAGAGGAGCGCCGGGCTGCCGAGGCCGCCGGCGCCGATGACCAGCACCTTGGCGTTCTTCAGCCGCTTCTGCCCGGACATGCCCACGTCGGGGATGATCAGGTGGCGACTGTAGCGGCGCACCTCGTCGATGGTGAGCTCGTCGGCGGGCTCCACGAGCGGGGGGACGGTCACTGCCTTGCTCCTCGAGGTCGATGATGTCTCTCGCACAACACGCCGGCACCGACCGCGTGTTCCCACCATCGTCCCTCATTCCGGAAATCCGTCCCTTGACACGTCCCAGCACGCGGGACCGCCGTACTGCGGAGTAGGCTCACGCTCTGATCGACGCCGGGCGCCCTTGCCTCCGGCGAGAGCGAACGGGAGCAGGTGCAGGTGACCACGGAGTACGACGTCGACGCGACCCGACCTCGCGGAGCGCGCATGCCACGCCTCGAGCGCAGGGCGCAGTTGCTGCAGTCGGCCCTGGAGGTCTTCGTCGCCCAGGGCTATCACGCGGCGGCGATGGACGACATCGCCGAGCGGGCAGGCGTCTCCAAGCCGGTGCTCTACCAGCACTTCCCCGGCAAGCTCGAGCTCTACCTGGCGCTGCTGGAGCACTCCTGCGACACGGTCATCGACAAGGTGCGCACGGCCCTGGCCTCCACGCACGACAACAAGCTGCGGGTCGCCGCGACGTTCGACGCGTTCTACGACTACGTCGCCTCGGAGAGTGGCGCGTTCCGCCTCGTCTTCGAGTCCGACCTGACCAACGAGCCCGCCGTGCGCGAGCAGGTCGACCGCGTCACCAACGAGTGCGCCGCCATGATCGCCGAGGTCATCCACGAGGACACCGGCCTCCCGGACCACGCCTCCCAGCTGCTCGCCGTCTCCCTGGTGGGAATGGCCCAGGTCAGCAGCCGGTTCTGGCTCGATGAGGACGGCGGGCTCGGCCGCACCGAGGCCGCGACACTGGTCTCAGGTTTGGCGTGGCGGGGTATCCGTGGGTATCCCAAGGCCGACGACCACTCCGACGACCACTGAGCCCCACCCCATCCCAATTGACCCGATTGACCCAGTTGACACCGACACAAGGAGAGACCGTGGAGGTCCGCATCGGCGTGCAGAACGCCGCCCGCGAGCTCGTCGTCGACACCGACGACACCGCCGAGAACGTCGAGAAGCAGGTCGCCGAGGCCGTCTCCGCCGGCGGCGTACTTGCCCTGACCGATCACAAGGGCAAGAAGACCATCGTGCCCGCCGAGAAGCTCGCCTACGTCGAGATCGGCACCGGCACCGTCGGAGCCGTCGGCTTCCGCAGCTGACCTGGACGCAACCGCACAGGGCCCGGGCCAAGGGCCCTGTGCAAGCGCGACCCCACGAGGCAGGATCAGGATCGAGGGCCGGCGGCGCTCCCGCCTGACCGACCCGGACCACCTCGGAGGGGAAGCGCCATGCTCTGGACCATCATCGTCACTCTCGTCGGCGGCGTGATCATCGGTTCGCTGGGGAAGCTGCTCGCGCCCGGCAACCGGGACAACATCCCGTTCTGGCTGACCATCGTGTGCGGGATCATCGGCATGATCGTCGGCAGTCTGCTCTACTACGCCGTCTTCGGCGTCGCCTCGAACGTCGCCGGCAAGCCCGGATACGGCTGGGACAACACCACCAAGGGCATCGACTGGTGGCGCCATGTGTGGCAGGTGGTGGTCGCGGCGCTCGCCGTCATGGCGGCGAGCTACGTCACCGGCCGCTCGAAGCGTTCCTGAGTTCAGCGCGAAGCGCTGCTGAGCTCAGTGGGCCAGGCCCAGCCTGGCCATGCGCTCGATGTGGCGCTGCGTGATCCGGGTGAACATCTCGCCCACCGCGGCCAGGTCGAGGCCGGCGATCGATCTCTCGCCGGCCACCAGCTCCGAGAGCGCCTCTCGGGTGGCGGCGACGTGCTGGGTCTGGGTGAGCGCCTCACCCATGATCCGGCGACCCCACAGCGCGAGCCTGCCGCCGAGCTTGGGGTCCGCCGCCATCCCAGTGCGGACGCGGTCGACGACGAACGCGGAGCGGCCCTCGTCGCCCACCGTGGAGACGATCAGGTCGCGCGTGGGCGCGTCCAGGTGCACCGCGAACTCGCGATAGAAGTCGTTGGCGAGGTTGTCGCCGACGTACGCCTTGACCAGGCCCTCCCACCAGTCGCTCGGGGCGGTGTGGGCATGGAAGTCGTCGATCGGCTCCCTGAAGGGCTCCATCGCGGCGTACGGGTCGACCCCCAGCTCGCTGAGCCGGGTCGTGATCGGGGCGACCTTCGCGTACTGGGCGCTGGCCATGCCGAGGATGGCCAGCTTGTCCTCCAAGCTCGGCGACATCCGGGCATCCTCGGTGAGCCGTTCGAAGGCCGAGATCTCGCCGTACCCGATCGCCCCCAGGAGGTCGACGATGGCTGCCTTATACAGCGGGTCGGTCATGTCAGGTGCCACGGATGCAACCACGTGAGCACCCTACCGATAGACTGAGGGTCAGAGGCCATTGCGCGTCGACGCGCGGGCCCGGACCCGTATGTGCGCGGCCCTGTGCGTTGCTCCGCTCCTCCGAGCAGGCTCCGTCAGCCAGAGCCGCATGAGGAAAGCGAACGCATGACCACCACCTTCCGCGAGCTCGGCGTGCTGCCCGAGATCTGCGATGCCTTGGATTCCAAGGGCATCACCACCCCCTTCGCCATCCAGGAGATGACCCTCTCGGTCGCCCTGCAGGGCACCGACCTGATCGGCCAGGCCCGCACCGGGACCGGCAAGACCCTCGCCTTCGGCATCCCGGTCGTGCAGCGCACGGTGGCCCCGAAGGACCCCGACTACGTCGAGCTCGCCCAGGGCAAGCCGCAGGCGCTGATCGTCGCGCCGACGCGCGAGCTGGCGCTGCAGGTCTTCACCGACATCACTCTGGCCGGGTCCCTGCGCGGCATCCGCACCGTCGCCGTGTACGGCGGCGTCGGCTACGAGCCGCAGATCGATGCCATCGAGGCCGGCGTCGACATCGTCATCGGTACGCCGGGCCGGCTGATCGACCTGGCCAATCGCAAGATCCTCGACCTCAAGCACGTGCACGCGCTCGTGCTCGACGAGGCCGACGAGATGCTCGACCTGGGCTTCCTGC
>Ga0131853_10001010_pt1 | contig 51143 bp, 45 predicted proteins | sample TergutLab28metaG_FD_92764 | JGI IMG/M metagenome (GOLD analysis project Ga0131853, IMG submission 92764) | Labiotermes labralis P1 segment gut microbial communities from Petit-Saut dam, French Guiana - Lab288 P1 (version 2) (version 2) | ecosystem: Host-associated > Arthropoda: Insects >...
CTATTAAAGTCGCAATCAACGGTTTTGGCAGAATTGGTCGTCTGGTGTTCCGCGCCGGACTGGAAAGAAAGGACATTGAGTTCGTTGCAATCAACGACCTCATTTCTCCTGATTACATGGCCTATATGCTAAAATACGACACCATCCACGGCCCATTCAAAGGTGAAGTGAGTCACACAGAAGACGCACTCATCGTAAATGGCAAAACAATCAAAGTCTGTTCAGAGCGTAACCCGGCAGATCTTCCATGGGGCGAGCTCGGCGTATTCGCAGTTGTGGAATCTACAGGTCTCTTCACCACAACAGAAGCCGCTTCCGCACATCTGAAAGCGGGCGCGAAGAAAGTTGTCATCTCCGCACCATCCGCTGACGCGCCTATGTTTGTTATGGGCGTAAACAACGAAAAGTATGAGCCATCTATGGACGTGATCTCAAACGCATCTTGTACCACAAACTGTCTCGCACCGATTGCCAAAGTGCTAAACGACAACTTCGGCATGAAAGACGGTCTCATGACCACAGTCCACGCCACAACCGCAACACAAAAAACAGTTGACGGCGTATCCGCAAAAGACTGGCGCGGCGGCAGAGCGGCGGCTGGCAACATCATCCCAAGCTCAACAGGTGCAGCCAAAGCCGTTGGCAAAGTTATCCCAACTCTAAACGGCAAACTCACCGGTATGAGCATGCGTGTCCCAACCCTGAACGTCTCTGTGGTTGACCTCACCTGTAACCTTGAGAAGCCTGCCACTTACGCAGAAATCTGTGCGGCAATGAAAAAAGCTTCTGAAGGCGAACTAAAAGGTGTCCTAGGTTACACCGAAGACGCAGTCGTCTCCTCAGACTTCATCGGTGACCCACGCACTTCCGTCTTCGACGCGAAAGCTGGGATTGCACTCACTGACACATTCGTCAAAGTCGTTGCTTGGTATGACAATGAGTGGGGCTATAGCTGTAAGGCTCTTGATCTCATTGAGTATATCGCTGCAAAGTAAGACAAGCATAAGCTAAAAAGCAAAGCCCTAGTGTGACACGATGTCATGCTAGGGCTTTTTCGTGTTTTTGATTATATCTCATTTGCGCATTATTTGCAATACTTATGCGCAATATTTTATTGTTCAAATGGGTGGTATACTATTTACGGATGGGAGGCATTCAGATGACTACAAACGAGCGAATACGACAGCTTATGCATGAACGCAACTGGACAGAATACCGCCTAGCAAAAGAAGCTGATTTATCACAATCTACGATTACAAATCTTTTCAGGAGAAATCACGTCCCTAGCATCCCAACGCTTGAAGCTATATGTCGGGGGTTGGGCATAACTCTTTCTCAATTTTTCAGCGAGGGTAATTTCGTTGAACTGACGGAAGAACAAAAGGCGCTATTTGACAAATGGATTACGCTTACAGGGGAACAAAAATTACTTTTGTTAGAACTTGTGAAGAACTTGAAATAAAGCAGACGACTGATCAGTACATTGCTGGATCAATCGTCTGTTTTTCATAGATTTCCCTTTACAACACAGCCAAAGTATGGTACCATATGAAAGCTCCCTTATGCTTGGATCCAGGACAAATGCCGGTCTTTCGCCGGAACCTTTCTCACCTGTTTCTAGGCACAAGCGGACAAATTAAAAAAGAGAGGACGAACACACTATGATTACCAAAGATCAAAAACATGTCGTAATCAACGACAACCGCACTCACGAAACCGATACCGGCTCTCCAGAGGTACAAATCGCAATCCTAACCGAGCGCATTTCTCAGCTCACAGAGCACTTGAAAATCCATAAAAAAGATAACCACTCACGCCGTGGCCTTCTGAAAATGGTCGGTAAGCGTCGTAGTCTCCTTGACTATCTGGCGAAAAAAGACATCACACGCTACAGAGCTTGTATCGCAAAGCTCGGCATCAGAAAGTAAACAAGTTCAAAGGGCGGGCTTTTCCCGCCCTTTTGCTACATGTTGCGGACGTTTAGCGGGTATACTACCTGTTGACGATATACAAATGGAGCGACCTAATCCAAACTTAGCAGTTGAACATGCACCCGGGACAAGCCTCGGATTTGTGTTCAAGTGCTAACATTGGATTTTAGTCGCTCTCAACGCACGAGAGGAGATATCATTATGATGAACAGTTCAAAACGCGAATTCCCAGATTTCAAATCCTTTTCTATGGAGTTCGCCGGACGCACCCTGACCATGGAGGTCGGCAAACTTGCAGAACTCTGTAATGCATCTGTCCTCGTCAAATACGGCGAGACAACAGTTCTGGTCACTGCAACAGCTTCTTCCAGACCAAAAGACGGGATCGACTACTTCCCACTGGCAGTAGACTTCGAAGAAAAACTCTACGCCGTAGGCCGGATCCCCGGCTCCTTCCAACGCAGAGAGGGCCGTCCCTCTGAGCGCGCTATGCTCGCCAGCCGTATGATCGATCGTCCTATGCGCCCCCTCTTCCCAGAAGATTTGCGCAATGATGTGGTCATCGCATGTACCGTACTTTCCGTCGATCACGACTGTAACCCAGAAATTGCAGCCATGGTGGGTGCTTCCGCCGCGATTTCCATCTCTGATATCCCCTTCAACGGCCCGATCGCATCCGTTGGTCTCGGGTATGACGGCGAGCGTTTCCTGCTAAACCCCACCACTGCTGAGAGAGAAACCAGCAAAATGTATGTCACCGTTGCGGGTAATCGTGACAAAATCGTCATGATCGAAGCCGCTGCCTATGAGATTTCAAACGAAGTCATGTTAGACGGCATCAAGTTCGCCCACGAAGAAATCCGCCGCGTGATCGCACTGATCGACCAAATGGTCAGCGAAGTCGGCAAAGAGAAGTTCACCTACGAGCAAGCAAGCTTCAACCATGAGCTTTACGAAAAAATCCGCACAGATTTCTACACAAGCTTTGAGCATGCCCTCGATACAGACGACAAAAACGTCCGGGAAGAGCGCATCAACAAAGTCTATGACGAAATCGAAGCCAAATACGGCGAAGAGTATCCAGACTTCCCAAGTCACTGGGGCGAGATCAATTACAAACTCCAGAAAAAAGTCGTCCAAGCTTGGCTCCTCCAAGGCAAGCGCGTAGACGGTCGCAAGATGGACGAGCTCCGCGCACTGGATGCGGAAGTCGGCATCATCCCTGTCGTTCACGGTTCCGGCCTCTTTACCAGAGGGCAAACGCAAGCCCTCAGCATTGCGACTCTGAACACAATCTCAGCGGCACAAAAACTCGATACCATCTATGAGGAAGAGTCCAAGCGCTTCATGCATCACTATAACTTCCCCTCTTACTCCGTCGGTGAAGCACGTCCAAGCCGCTCCACCAGCCGCCGCGAGTGGGGACATGGCGCCCTTGTTGAGAAGGCTCTTGAGCCTGTGATTCCACCCATGGAAGAATTCCCCTACGCAATCCGTGTGGTATCTGAGATCTTAAGCTCAAACGGCTCTACCTCTCAGGCTTCTGTCTGCGGCAGCACTCTTTCTCTCATGGACGCAGGTGTGCCGATCAAAGCCCCGGTTGCGGGTATCTCTTGCGGTCTGATTACAGACGAGCATGACCCATCAAACTGGACAACCTTCATCGACATTCAAGGTGTGGAAGACTTCCATGGTGAGATGGACTTCAAAGTTGCCGGTACCAAGGCTGGTATCACGGCAATCCAGATGGACTTGAAGAATGACGGCCTCACCTATGAAGTCATTGAATCTGCACTCCGTCAAACGGAAGAAGCTCGCTTCTATATTCTCGACGAAGTCATGCTGAAAGCAATCCCAACACCGCGCACAGAGCTTGCGCCGACTGCACCAAAGATGGTACAGATGAAGATTGACGTGGAGAAAATCCGCGAAGTCATCGGCTCCGGCGGAAAGACAATCCAGAAGATTGTTGCCGAAACCGGTGCCAAAGTTGACATTGAGGACGATGGAAACATTTATATCTCCGGTGTGGACATTGAAGCTTGCCGTGCCGCGAAGGCTTGGATTGATAACATCGTCTTCGTACCCGAAGTAGGCAAGCTTTACTATGGTAAGGTTATCCGCATCATCCCAATCGGTGCCTTTGTTGAGCTTGTACCAGGAAAAGACGGTATGGTTCACATCTCTAAACTGGAAAACCGACGTGTGGAAAAAGTGGAAGACGTGCTCAAAGAGGGTGATATGACTTGGGTCAAAGTCACCGAAATCGACGAGCGCGGTCGTGTAAACCTCTCCCGGAAGGACGCTATCAAAGAGCGTGAACAGATGGGACTTATCGACTAGAGGATTACACAAAACAAAGCGGGTGGAGGCCTCTCTCCACCCGTATTTTTACTGCTAGGAGCTGTATCATGGTTGAAAAAATCACCCTAGAGAACGGTGTGCGCATCGTTTGTGAGCATATCCCCCATGTCCGATCGGTTTCCCTCGGCTTTTGGTTTGGTGTGGGGTCGCGGCATGAGAATGTGGAGATTAATGGCGCGTCCCATTTTATGGAGCATATGCTCTTTAAGGGGACGGAGAATCGCTCTGCGGCCCAGATTGCAGAGGAGATGGATCAGCTTGGCGGAGGGCTCAATGCCTTTACTACCAAGGAGTGTACCTGTTTCTACGGGCGGGTGCTGGACTCGAATCTGCGGCAGACTACGGATCTCTTGGCAGACATGCTCTTTTGCTCTACCTTCTCCGAGCGGGATATTGAGGCGGAGCGGTCTGTGATTTTTGAGGAGATCGACATGTATGAAGACTCCCCGGAGGATTTGGTTTCGGAGGAACTCCTCGAGCGGGTGTTTCCGGATTCTACCCTTGCACTGCCCATTTTGGGGACGAAAAAGAGCCTAAAAAACATCTCTAGAGACACCCTTTTGGCCTATAAAGACGCCCATTACGCACCGGATCGGCTGGTGATTGCGATCTCGGGGAACTTTTCGGCGGAGGATCTGGCTCATATCAAAGATACCTTCTCTGAGATGGCGAGACGACCAATCTTGGAGGCGGGATCTGCCGTTTATGTGCCGGCTTTTACTGCACGGAAGAAGGAGATTGAGCAGAATCATCTCTGCTTGCTCTTGCCGGGACTTTCCATCACCAGTGAGGATCGGTATGCGGGGCAGTTGCTCTTGAGCATCCTCGGCGGGGGGATGTCTTCTCGTTTGTTTCAGACTGTCCGTGAGCAGCATGGACTTTGTTATAGCGTGTATTCCTTTGGTGCAAGCTATCAAGATTTGGGTGCCCTTGGGATCTATACCGCCCTCAGTCATGAGACGGAGGATAAGGCTTTGGCTCTCATTTTGGATATTCTGCGGGATCTCAGGGACAATGGGGTTACCCTCTCTGAACGGGATCGGGCTTGTCAGCAGGTGAAGAGTTCTATTTTGATGAGCTTAGAGTCTACCTCTTCGCGGATGAATAGCCTAGGACGGTCTGAGCTTTATCGGGGGTATATTCCTACGCCGGAGGAGACGATTGCCCGGTATGACGCTGTTAATGCAGCTGATATCCACACTCTTGCGGCGCGGCTTCTGGATCCCTCACAGCTCTCCTTCTCCGCTGTGGGACAGGTGCGGGATGTGGCGTGGTATCGGGAGTTACTCAACTAGAATACAGCTTGCCCAATCTTGTCACATATTGTATAATGACAGCATGGAATTGCCCTTAGGCGGTATCGGTCACTCTCTGTTAAGGGGGGTGATGCTTATGCAATATGTTACATATGACACTCTATTTGTCATTGCAACGTTTGTTATAGCACTTATTGCCCTATTGAAAAAACGGGATAAATAAGCTGAGTACGCCTTAGTAATTTGTGTTACTAGGCGTACTCGTTTCGTCTCTCGGATCGAGCCACCCTCTCACAAGCGGCAATTCCTTTTGTATATATATTATACCATATGTATACATACATGTCAATGTCGTCATAAAACCCCCACGTGTGTGTGGGCTTCTTCTATATTAGGCATTCTCCAGCTTCTCTTTCAACGCAAACTGCTGAATACCCTGTATCTCAATCCGTGCCTCTGCGCCACGGAGGCGGTGATCTAGCTCTTCGTCTTTCTGTTGTGCGCTCACAACGCCGTCTAGAGCGGCTTGAATCCCCGGGAGATGATCATGCTCAATGTTTAGTACAGACAGCTTTACAGATTCCACATCACCGCTTAGGGAGTAATATTGCATCTTCAATGAATTAAGATCACTCTTCAATGCGCTCATATGAGTGCGTAGTTCTTTCTGCCCTAAATCTAGCTTTTCTTGCCCTTTTTCCAGCTTTGCCATGTCTGTATGTAGTTCGCTCTGCCCTTTTTCTAACCTTGCCACGTCTGTATGTAGTTCGCTCTGTCCTTTTTCTAGCCTTGCCACGTCAGTACGTAGCGCTTCTTGCCCTTGTGCTAGTTTCTCTAAAATCTCTAAGATTCTTTCTTCACCATTCATCCCCACATCCCTCCCTCGGGACAATTAGTATAACATATTGCTCTATTGCAGGTCAATGCACAAACCACACAACAAAGCCCCCGGTCGGTTGACATGTAGGTGCTCCACATGGTATAATAGATATACAAAAGGAATTGCCGCTATTCGCTTGGCGGCTCGATCCTGTTAAGAGAAACGAGACGCCATAGCTTTTAGCTAAGGCGTCTCGGCTTATTTATCCTGTTTTTTCAACAGGGCAATAAGTGCTAGTACAAAAGTCCCTATAACAAACAAATTGCTATATGTAACATATTGCATAGGCATCACCCTCCTTTAACAGAGAGTGGCCGATACCGCCTAACGGTAACTGACGCCCCAAGAGCGAAGTGATTGGCGTGGCGGAAGGAATGCCTGTGGTGCAATTCCATGCTCATTATACAGTATTTGACAATACTAAGCAAGTAGCTTGCTACCACAAACCACACAACAAAGCCCCCGGTCGGTTGACCGGGGGCTTTTGCTTCTCTACTGGAGATCAGTAGAATTTGTTGTTACTATTCCCTTATCTTGGTAGGGTAATTGTGTATGTGCCAGCTACAATACCAAAGTTCACATTGCCGAATGGAGTTACTGTGATAACAATTTGATTTGGAACAGTAATCCAACCATCAACTTCAACATCGATCTCCATTGTACCAGTTAGAGGATCGAATGTACCTGGAGTAACAGTAACACCTGCTACAGCTGGTGCCACAGTAACTGCTAGATCAGCACCTGTGAAGTTCATGTTCGCCGTAGTAACTAGAAGAGTTTGTGTTCTATTGTATGTGCTTCCAGTACCACTTTCGTTGAAGTAGATTGTTTCAATATCAACGACTGTTTGTGGGTTTGGATTTGGTTGGAATGTGATAGCAGCTGTAGCAGTGAGATCGATCGGATTAGCAGCGTTATCAGCAGTTAGGTTGAGTGTCGCTGTCCATGTACCGCTTTGCAGTGCAGCTACAGCTGTAGCATTAAGTGGACCGAAGTTCATCATACCGCTTGCATCAAGAGTAACTGGTCCAGCAATTGGGTCAAAGCCAGGAATTGTTAGCTCTAGTGTTCCAGTTGCGCCTGCAAGTGCAGGGTTTGTTGTACCAACTAGACCAATCGGAGTAGCTCCTGTGAATGCTGACCACTCTGCAAAGGTATATGTGTTTTTAGGTAGTGATGAATCGGTTACATCAACAAATGTGAGTGTGACCGGTGCTGGTGGAATTACTGGAGGCAGTACGCTTGTACCTTGACCGCCGCCTGGTAGGTTACCAGTACGTGTAACAACGAATACAGTTTGTACAGTCTCTAGTGTTGGTCCGTCTAGGATATAGATTACATCCATAGTCGGAGCTGCACGCCAAGCTTGACCTGCTGGATCGTTGATTGGGAACATCGCTGTGCCACCGTTAGATCCGATGAAACGTGTGTCGGTAGTTAGGTTGCGAACAGTCTCTGTGATGTTCACGCCATCTACAAAGCTAGGTGTGAAGACATTTGCTTGTTGTGCGTTCGCAAAGGATAGCGGTACAGGGCCGACGCCAGTGCCGTTCCAGTTGCCAGCAAGGCCAGCAGGTGAAATTTGAACTGCGTTGCCGCCGCGGTTCTCATTTGTGAGAAGCTCCATGAAGTATACGCCTTGGAACTCAGCTACCCATGCAACACGGTGGGTCATTTGCATCATTGCTTCGTGAAGTTGTTGTTCAGTTACAACTGTTGATGGTGCAACTGGTGTTACGCCGAATGGCATTGCTGTTGTAGCAGTAACACTTGTGCCGTCAGTTCTGACGAATGTTGCTGTACCGACTTGACGTGCAAAGTCCCAACCAGCGTTTACTACCATGACAAGCTCTGCATTTGCGCCCATAGTCGGTACGAAACGCTCAACTGCGATAACATGACCTGTTACGCCGCTGATGTAAGCTGTCCATAGTTGTGTGTTACGGAAAGGAAGGCCAGCTCTCAAGAAAGCGTCAAAGTCAGTTGTGTGGATTGAGTTGATACGAGTTGAGTTTTGTGCTCTGTCTTGTGCCACGGCTGGAGATAGGGGTGGCCAGTATTGAAGCATTGTTGTGGAACCTGCAAAGCGGATTTCCATGTTACGGAAGCCTACGCCTGGGATGTATCCACGCATCTCTTCAATTGTACCGGTGATTGTTTGCACTTCTGTTAGGGTGAAGTGTGCAACACCGTTACGAACTGAACGCTCTACGTTCGCCCAACGACCACGAACTGCTGGGTTTGCAAATGCATCTTCTACAGCTGGGTCTGCGCCTAGAGCTGCCCATGTTAGAGGAGCAGTCAGGGTAACTTGTGATCTAAGAACAAGCTCGTCACCAATGTAGACTGATGCTGGTGTGCCTGGAACTGCACTGATGTTTTCTACTGTTCTTCCTGAGTAGAGAACTGTGCGGAACGCAGTACGGGTACCATCGTTAAATAGAACCCATGTTTGCTCTGAATGGCTCAATAGACCAGTGTTATAACCAGTGCTGCTCAAGATCGCACCATCGATTGGAGCAACATCTACTCTTTGGATCGGGTTTTGCAACAAGCTACCATCTCTCACGACCATAACATCTTGGCCACGGAAGTTCGGAGCTAGTACAGATGCGTTTGTGATACCAAGAGCTGCTGCACGTGCAGGACCAGCTGTACCGGCAGGAACAACAACATCTGTTGAGATAACGTCTAGGAATAGGATGCGGTCGTTGTGTGCATAGATGTTAACAACACGACCAACTTCGCTGTTTGTTACTGGGAAGCGAAGACCGTCTAGAGCAGCAGGAGCTGCTGTTCCGTCTAGGTTAACGAAAGGAACGATACCAGGTAGAGTCGCAGTAGCGCCTGTGGTAGGGCCAGCAACGATTACTGGAGCTGTGTTAACTGGAGCTGCAAATACTTGACGACCAACTGCGCCGCCCGGTAGGTTGAATCTCCACTCACCGAAGTATCTTGTGTTGTTTGTTACTGGGCTGTACACGTTAAGTGCATCCAAGAAAGTAACGCGGTTTGCAAACAAGGTGTTGAATACCATTTGAGCTGCAACTTGACGTTGTGCGCCAGTCATGATTTCAAAGTTGTCTACGATGTCTGCGTTGAAGATGCCTGTGCGAAGCGCGTCATTGCTTGCATTTTGCGCCCAGCCAGTGCCTTGGTACTCACCCATGCGACCGTAACCTAGTGCACGAAGAAGCATAGTAGCAGCTTGCACAACTGTTACAGGCTCGTTCGGACGGAAGTTACCATCAGGGAAACCAACTACGATGCCTTCGCCATGTGCCCAAGCAATGTAGCCGCGCGCCCAATATGCGCCGCTGCCAGGAGCAACGTCAGGGAAGACTGTTGCGAGTAGCGGTGGAGCTACTGCGCTTGTACCGTTCATCATGTCGAAAATGATGTTGGTCATTTGCGCACGGTTAACGGTGGTCTCTGGACGGAATGTACCATCTGGGAAACCGTCTAGGATGCCGAGGGTGTAAAGTACACCAACAGCGATTCTGTACTCTGAAGCAATCTCAGCTTGATCTGTGACAGCGTTCAGAGTTCTTGCGCCAGCAGTGGTCATTAGACCAATAACCATTAGCAATGCCAATGCTAGAGCAAGAATTCTTCTTGAAACTCTCATGTTCTTTCCTCCTAAAAAATGTTTGTTTTTTATTGTTCAGCACCCGGTTTTCAAACTGCCGAGTGTTGATACCAAAGATGCAATTTGCCAAGGTAGCAAATCATAGTACAGGGAGATTATACTCCCCGTGGAAAGCCTTGTCAACGGAAAACGGAGAATGTAACAAAGCCGTAACAAAAGCATCAAGCTCACAAGAGCCCAAACTTTTGCCCATTATACACCAAACTTTGCCAAGACACAAGAACTTTTCCGAAAATTTTCGGATTTCGACCTTGCCATTTGGGCGGGGATATGGGATATTACAATGTAGGGGACGCTGTCCTCAGCGTCCCGTGGTTCTAGCTTCGTTGCACATTCAATTTTGCCTTGCAAATTTGATACATACAGGACGCTGAGGACAGCGTCCCCTACTATATATAAGGAGACCACCTATGACCCTAACGCCCATCGCTTATATTGAGACAGATTTCACAGAAAAGTTCGGCCTCCCCCGGCAGAGCGGCTTGGTGCCGGAGCTCCGGGGCATCATCCGCTTTGAGCAAGGCTTCCAGCAAGAAGATGCCTTGCGGGGATTAGAGGGATTTAGTCATCTGTGGCTCATTTGGGGCTTCTCCCACGCGGCGGGTTGGACACCGACTGTGAGGCCGCCGCGCCTTGGCGGGAATGCGAGGCTTGGGGTATTTGCTACCCGGTCTCCCCATCGTCCGAATCCGCTGGGACTGTCCGCTGTGGAGATAGAGAGGATTGATGCCGGTGTGATCCATGTCCGAGGCACCGATCTGCTCAGTGGAACGCCGATTTATGATATCAAGCCCTATGTCCCCTACGCGGACTCGATCCCTGATGCAAGAGGCGGCTTCGCTGACACGCCTCCGGGGGCAGTGTTGGAAGTGCGGGTATCGGATGAGCTGCTTGCAAAGCTTCCAATCGACAGACAGGCTGCTCTGGTGCAGGTGCTGGCTCTCGATCCGCGACCAAGTTATCAGGATGATCCCGAGCGAATGTATGGTTTGGGGTTTGCAGGCTTTGAGGTGAAGTTTCAGGTGATGGGCGAGGTGTTGACTGTGGTGGATATTGTGATCCTGTAGGGGACGCTGTCCTCAGCGTCCCGCCGTACCAATATCGGTGTATTCTGGCTTTGCGTTGCAGATTTGTTACAGGACAGCGCCCCCTACAAAATAACCCCCGCTCACATCATGAGCGGGGATTCCTCTTATTCCCTTTCCACCGTAACCGCAATCCCCAATTCTTGCAGATGGGCATCCTCCACCACATCCGGGCAAGCCGTCATGGCTTCTGAGGCATCTTTGAGTTTCGGGAAGGCGATTACATCGCGGATGCCTTCCACACCCGCAAGCAGCATGACGAGGCGGTCAAGTCCCATACCCATCCCGCCGTGGGGCGGGGGGCCGTAGCGAAAGGCTTCTAATAAGAAGCCGAACTTCCGCAAGCTCTCCTCCGGTGTGAGGCCGAGGATATCGAAAATCCGCTGTTGGAGCGCCGGGTCTGTGATGCGAATTGAGCCGGATAGGAGTTCCGTGCCGTTGATCACTAAGTCGTAGGCCTTTGCCACTACACGGCCTTGGTCTGTCTCTAAGTAGTCCAAGCACTCATCAGCTGGGGCTGTGAATGCGTGATGCATGGGCTCATATTCGCCGGTTTCTTCGTTTTGGGCAAAGTATGGGAAGTCTACAATCCAAAACGGCTCCATTTGATCGTTTTCTGTGAGGCCTAGGCGCTTTGCCACTTCGACACGAAGCAAGCCTAGCTGGTTTAACACCGCACTGTTTGAGCCGTCTGCGATCAGGAGGATTACATCTCCGGTTTCAGCGCCGGAAACTTCTAGAATCTGTGTCATCTCGGCTTCGGTCATGAACTTGGAGAAAGAAGAGGTCATGCCATCCGTTGTGAGCCTTGCCCAAGCAATGCCTTTGCCTTCGATACCGCGGATAAACTCGACTAGTTTGTCAATCTCTTTGCGACTGAGCTTGTCCACGGCGTTTTTCGCCACAACCCCCCGGACACTGCCTCCAGCTTTAATGGCACCGGTGAAGACACCGAATTCGGAGCTACGCACGGTATCTGTGAGGTCGAAAATCTCCATCCCATAGCGGAGGTCGGGTTTGTCTGTACCATAGCGGTTCATGGATTCTGAGAATGTGAGCCGCTTGAACGGTGTCGCGAGTTCTTTGCCCAAGATATCACGGAACACGCGCGCCATGTAACCTTCGACCATAGCCAAGACGTCTTCCATGTCCACAAAGCTCATTTCCATGTCAACTTGGGTAAACTCCGGCTGACGGTCTGCCCGGAGATCTTCGTCACGGAAACAGCGGGCAATTTGGAAATAGCGGTCAAAACCTGCTACCATAGAAAGCTGTTTGTATAACTGAGGAGATTGAGGCAGGGCGTAAAAGTTACCCGGCTTTAGGCGAGACGGCACCAGATAGTCTCTGGCTCCCTCCGGCGTACTGCGGATCAGCACGGGGGTTTCGATCTCGACAAAGCCTTGTTCGTCGAAATAGTCCCGTGTCACTTTCGCCACACGGTGGCGGAGCAGGATGTTCCGTTGTAAGTCCGGACGTCTTAAATCTAAGTAACGATGCTTGAGACGCAAGGCTTCCCCGGCACGAACGTCTTCTATGATCTCGAAGGGTGGTGTCTCGGAGATTGATAAGACTTCCAGCTCTGTGACAAAGAGCTCTACCTCCCCTGTTGGGATTTCTAAGTTCTTGGAAGACCGTTCACGCAGAACGCCTTTTGCGGCTAAGACATACTCAGAGCGAACTCCAGAGGCTGTTTCAAAGATCGCGCGGTCTGTCTCGTCGTCAAAGGCAAGCTGTATGATCCCGCTTCTATCTCGCAGGTCGATGAAGATCAGGCCGCCCAAATCTCTCTGCCGCTGTGTCCAACCGCAGACTGTAAGTCCTTTGCCGATCTCTGCCATCCGCGGCTCGCCGCAGTAAATGTTTCTCTTTAGTTTCATCCTATCTCCTAGCCCTCCATGTTGATTGGGCGCTCTTTATGCCGAGGTGCGACACCGGCGGCGATCTTTTCAGCCGCTTCTCTTGGCGGAAGAGTCTCTTGCTCGCCTGTGACCATATCACGGATCGTCACTTTATTTTGTGTAATCTCATCTTCGCCCATAAGGACAACATAGGGGATTCCGAGTTTATCCGCATAGGACATCTTTGCTTTAAATTTCTTATCTTCCCCATAGACCTGCGTCCGCACACCGATGCTGCGGAGGGCTGTGGCAAAGGCGATGGAGGGGGCAAAATCATCTGTCATGGGGATCACCAGCGCATCTGCCGGGGCTGTGAGGAGGGCATCGTTTAGATAGCCTTGTTCGTCCAGCACGTAGAATAGGCGGGTTAGACCAATGGAGATACCCACACCCGGTAGTTGTTTGTCTGTGTAATATTCTGCCAGATTGTCATACCGTCCGCCGGAGCAGATAGAACCGATTTCCGGGTGGCTTGGGATGATGGTCTCGTATACAGTGCCTGTATAGTAATCAAGTCCTCTCGCAATGGTGAGATCCACTACAAAGTGGGTATCTGGTACACCGAGAGATTCCATATAGCGCGCTACGGTGAATAGCTCTTCTATGCCTTCGTCAAGCAAGGCGCTTTTCCCCTGATAGGCAGCTAGGGCTGTGATGGGGCTCTCGCCTCGGGTGTTGCAGGTTAGAAGGTCAATCATCCGCTCTGCGTCTACTCTTGGGACTTCCAAGTCTTGCACTAGAATGCGGACGGTTTCCTCCCGGCCAATTTTTTCGATCTTGTCAACTGTATTTAAGATGGGCATGGTTCTGTCCCCCACGCCGAAGACTTCAAATAGGCCACCCAATACTTTGCGGTTGTTGATCCGGATAACAAATTCTTTGAGTCCCATTGTGCGGAAGACATGATAAATGACACCCGGAATCTCCGCATCGTTGATGATCCCAAGGGTACCGTCTCCGATAACGTCGATATCAGCCTGATAGAACTCTCTGAACCTCCCCCGCTGGGCGCGTTCGCCTCTGTAGACTTTGCCGATCTGGAAGCGTCTAAAGGGGAAAGTGAGTTGTCCGTAGTTGATTGCCACATACTTTGCCAAGGGTACCGTCAAGTCAAAGCGGAGGGCAAGCTCTGAGTCGCCTTTGGTCATGCGGTAGACTTGCTTTTCCGTCTCTCCCCCGCCCTTGGTGAGGAGGACTTCCGCCGCTTCGATCACAGGGGTGTCGAGAGGTGTGAAGCCATAGAGGGCGTAACTCTCACGCAGCACTTCAAGCATGCGCTCGAACTTGATCTGCTGTTCCGGTAGCAGTTCCATAAAACCGGATAAGGTTCTCGGTTTGATATTTGCCAATTTAAGCACTCCTTTTCGTAGGGGCGAACTGTGTTCGCCCGCTCTAATCAGTTTCAAGGGATCCGGGCGAACACAGTTCACCCCTACAGGTTTGCATCATAAAAAATGCAACATAATCCTACTTATTCTTCGGATTGACAATATCCCGCCAATCTAAGTCGCCCCGCTGGAGTCCTCGGATCAGCACCTCTGCTGTGGCTACATTGGAGGCAAAGGGGACATTGTATTGATCGCAGAGCCTTGCAATGTCGTCTACGTCTTTCATGGGTTCCGGGCCATTTGGATCGCAGAAGAAGAGCACCATGTCAATCTCATTGTATGCAATCCGTGCGCCGATCTGTTGGTTGCCGCCTTGTGAACAGGAAAGGTAGAGGGTAATGGGAAGCCCTGTCGCTTCTGATACAAGGCGCCCGGTGGTATTGGTTGCGCAGATTGTATGTCCGGCTAGGATGCCGCAATAGGCTATGCAGAACTGAACCATCAGTTCTTTTTTTCTATCGTGTGCGAGTAGCGCAATATTCATTTCCTTTCGCCTCCTAAGTTATTTATGTTTGAGTGGGACATATTCTCCCATGATTCGCTTGCTGATTCGTAAAAATGCCTGTGCCGCCCAGCGGCGGGAGTATAAGATCAAGGGTCTCAGCCGACAGGCCGCAGCAATTACATCGGGATCCTCCGGCACAATGCCGAGGAGGGGTACGCCGATGAAGTCGATCATATCATCCACATACATGGCACTCCGGGCGAGAACTCTTGTTCGCACACGGTTTACGATCATGCGGATGTCCCCCACACCAAGGGCATCAAGTTCCATGACCACCCGCTGGGCATCTCGTTGACTCGTGGCGTCTGAAGTGGACACGATGATGGATGCGTCTGTGGTTTGGGCTGTGAGGTGGAATACCTTTTCCAGTCCTGCGGGGCCGTCGATCAGGCAGAAGTCATAGTGTTCCCTCGCGTCTTTCACAACTTGTGCCAGAGCCTGTCCGCTCACGCCCCCATCATACATGCCGGGACCGGCTAGGAGAAAGAGGTTCGGGATGTCCGGGTGTTCCGCCACCGCTTCTGCCAGACTATGCTGCCCTGTGGCAACATCTATGACATCCAAGGTTGTAAGGTCTGACATGCCGAGGAGCAGGTCTAGATTTGGGAGCCATAAGTCCATGTCGATGCATAAAGTCCTGTATCCCAAGGTGGCAAGGCAGGAGGCGGTTGTGGAAACAGCGGTACTCTTGCCGGTTCCGCCTTTGCCTGAGGTAAAGGTAAAACTTACCCCCATATCCCACACTCCTCTCTGTCTCTATCTTTCCATTGTATCGAACTATGAGTTATTTTTCAAGTGGCCTTTGTTACCGTAGCATTACATTTTCCAAAGGACGCCGCTGATCTACCACGTCAACCCGGAAGAAATACTCAAACATCTCGACTGCCACAGGGATAACCGCCGATCCGGAGCCGCCGTGTTCGATGACCACCGCAATGGCAATCTGAGGATTGTCCATGGGGGCATAGGCAACGAAGACGCCATGGGGTCTGGGTCCGCTTTCATCTTCACCAAGCTCAACCGTACCCGTTTTAGATGCAACTGGAATGCGGAAGTTTGCCAGATGCCTGTCCGCAGTACCATGCGTCGAAGTAAGGAGCATCCCTTCTTGAATGGGGATGAAGTAATGACCGAACTCTTCTCTCAGGTCGATCATGACCTCCGGCTCATTGACATAGATGACCGCACTGTTATCATAACTCCGCACCTCTCTGAGGAGCGTCGGACGGAAACGCAGTCCCCCGGTGGCGATCATGGCGGTATAGTTAGCCATTTGGAGTGGTGTGAATTGGGATATCCCCTGTCCGATAGCAACCTGGATGATTTGTCCGTCAAAGACAGTGTCATAGGGACTGCCCCATATGCGGTTGAACTCCCGCATCGAGTCCCAAGTAGATCGGTGTCCGGCTACTTCACCAAAGCCGATGCCGGTGAGTTCGCCGAGGCCGAACTGTTGGGCAGCCTCGTCCATCCGGTTTAAGCTTGTCTGCCCCCAGCCAAGCCAGCGGGCAAGTTGGAAGAAATAAACATTACAGGAATGGGCGATGGCATCCCGCATACTGATATAGCCGTGTATACCCATACAGCGGGGTCTATAGCCGATATCTGCAAACTCGTGGAATGCGCCGTCACAGAAAACCGTTGTGTGTTCTGTGATAACGCCCTGAGAGATGGCGGCGAAGGCCGTAACCATTTTAAAGGCAGAGCCCGGCTCATAGATGCCCCCTGTGGCACGGTTCATCATGGGACGATCCTCGTCTTCCAGAAGGTCTTGGAAATCTGCCGAAAATGTCTCTAAGGAAAAGCCGGGTACCGAAACCGTTGCTAGGATTTGCCCATTGTTCGGATCAATCGCTACAACTGAGCCGGCTGTGACGAATTCGTCCTCTTCTCTACCGGTATTAATATCCCGCATGGTGGAGCGAAGCGCCGCCTCTCCTACAGCTTGCAACCCGATATCTAAGGTTGTCACCACATTCCCCCCGGGGCTGGAGGGCACTGTGACATGTTCTCCGATCACAACGCCAGCAGCCGTGAGGGTTTGCACCATACGCCCATTGGCACCATGGAGAAACTCCTCAAAATCCCGCTCCAAGCCGTCGATTCCAATCCGCGCATCCGGCGGATAGTCCGGGAAGCGGTCTACATCTTCCGCGGTCATCGGACCCACCCGGCCTAAGATGTGGGCCGCTACGGTTGTGTTATAGCGTCTCAGGGAGTTCGGCTGTACACGTACGCCGGGAAAATCTCTCTCTAAGATTGTGCTGATCAGCTCCACACTGGCGTCTTGCACGAAGAGGTATTCATCCATCCCGATGATGTTACGCAGATCCAACTCAAAACGGATCCCCGCAATTGTCCGGGTCTCCTCCGCTGTCAGCTCCGGGCTGATGCGGTATTGCTGACGCATAAATGCCATAAGCTGTACCGCTGTGACGTTTTCAATAGAGAGTTCTTCATTCGCCGGTATTGCAGTCGGCGCTTCATAATATTCATCTTCCGTTTCAAACTCCGGCCTGCTCATATCACGAATCATGTTGCGAATCCCCCGCTCATGGTGGCGGATATAGCGATTCAAATGCCAGACTTGGGTAGACGTCATCTCAGTAAAAGCGAAGGGAGAGGCCGTGATCGGAAGGGTATCTGTGTGGACATGTCCCATAGACCGGGCAAGTTCCGCAAGTTCCAAGAGCATCTCATTGTTGTTGCGGGGGCTGTTTCCGAGAGTCACCCAGTCGATAACGATGTTATTTACCGCCCGGTTTGACACCAAATCAACCTCATAGCGATCCATAATCCGTCCCCGGGTAGCCAAGACCCGGCGGCCTACTTGTTGGTGATTCTCTGCATAGGCGCGTAAAGCCTCTCCATGGATCACCTGCATGTCATAGAGTGTGATCACATAGATTGCAAGTACCCCAAACATAGCGATTAAGATGACGGCCAGACGGATGGGGCTGATTAATCGTTTCATATAGGAAGATTCCTCCTTCCGGGTAAAAAGCGTATCTGCTTATCGTGCGGCTCTTCGTCCTAAATATCGGGTGAGATAATAGAGTGGCAAGACGAAGAAGAGCGAATAGGTCGTTTGCAATATTGCGACACGGAGGAGCGCCAAGGGGCTTTCTCCACGATAGACCAAAAGTCCGAACATCTGGAAAAAGGCAATCAAAAACAGCGCCGCAATGGAACAGAGAAAAAAGGACGGAAAGCCGCGACTGAGCAGGTAGCTGGATAAGAGTCCAACACCCATACCGAGGGCTGTGAGTACCACTGTGAAGAGTACTGTGGTACCGAATAAGGCGCTATCACTGAGGACACCGGCAGCAAGGCCGAACAGTCCGCCCCAGCTCGGCCCCTCAAAGAGACCCACGCCGATCACCGCAATGGGTAGAATGAGGGGCGCGATTCCAAATATCCGCAGACGGGAAAACACCACACCCTGTAACACATAAAGTGCCGCCAAAATGACGATATGGATGAAGGTCCGCAGGATGATTGCTTTACTTCTATCATTCATCCCCATTGCCCTCACGATCTAGCCGCTGTACGATAAACACTTGGGTAAGCCGAGACAACTCCGCCACAGGCTCAAGTACTGCGTAATAACTTGCCCCTGTATCTTCCATAGCCACATGGACAACCCGGCCGATCGTAAGTCCCGCCGGAATAATACCGCCGAGACCGGAGGTTGTGATGGTTGCATTGAGAAGCGGTGTCTCCCCGCTTGGTACATAGCTCACACGGAGTCTGCCCTGCTGCATGAGGGCGAAGTTACCCTCTGCAATCACAGGAACGGAACCGCCCATCTGTCCCCCAACGCGGACGGAAGGGTCTAGGAGTGTCTGTACAGAGGAAAAACCCCGGCCCACCTCACGGACCAGACCGATAAACTCACCCCGCTCCGTCATAACCGGGTCACCGACTTCGATGCCGAACTCCGACCCCCGATCAAGGGTAAAGGCAGATGTCCAGTTAGAGGCGTCCCAGGTGAGGACATAGGCGTCGATATACTGGATGTGATCCGTCATACTGGGAAGCTCTAAAAGGGTACGGAGCCTTTCGTTTTCCTCGCTCACTTCCGCAGCTTCACGGATCAGACGCTCGTATTCCGCAAGGCGATCTAAGGCCGTTTGATAGCGTTCTTCCAAGCTGTCATAGTCGTGCATGTGCGTATACATCCGCTCCAAAGTGGAAACCAAGTTACGGATCCCCACCTCAACCGGGCGCATGATGGTGTTGATGCCGTTTTGTATAAAGCTCACCCGTCCCGGTGCGAATAGCAAAGCGATCACCGCGATGAGTACCATCACAAAGGCGCCAATTCCAATTATAAGTCCGCGTTTTTTCAAATACTGTTTCAAAATAAGCAAACTCCCATTTCTCGTGTCAGTTCTGAAAGCAAACAAAGGGGCAGGCCGATGACATTGTATACATCACCCTCAATCCGCCGCACAAAGTGGGCCGCTCTCCCTTGGATGCCATATGCCCCCGCCTTATCCATGGGCTCCCCCGTGGATACGTAGGCTTCGATCTCTTGATCGCTGAGGTCTCTGAAATACACATCTGTGGCTTCTACGCCGGTACAAACTTTGCCATCTAGGATCAGAGCAACACCGCTATATACCGTATGTTTTGCGCCGGATAGACGGCGAAGCATTTGTCTGGCGTCCGCTTCGTCTTTTGGTTTCCCCAGAAGCTTACCCGCAAACCAGACTTCTGTATCAGCGGCTAAGATCAATTCTCCCGCTTCCGCTGTTTTAGCGACTGCTTGTCCCTTTGTCAGCGCAATCGCCCGGACTGCTTCATCCGGCGGCAGGTGATCTGCCTCTATTTCATCTAACGCGGGGCGAATGATAAAATCTGAGATCCCCACTTGCGCCAAAAGCTCCCGCCGCCTTGGTGAGGCGGATGCTAAGATCAGTCTTGTCATCTATTCCACACCTCTGTAGTAAAGTCCCCGCGTAAACTCACCCGGTTCATATCCGCCGAGCCCGAGATAGCGGTCTAAGACCGCACGGCATTCCCGGGCGTTTTCTGTTGTGAAGGAAAGTCTCGCACCCCAGAGGCCGATGTCCATGTAGTCCGCGTCTCTGTCTGCTAAGAAGAGTTTTTTGCTATTTAAAATCACATTCCGGCAGTTGGCTTCTTTCACCACCGGAAAAGAGATCCCCATGCGGTCAGATAGTTTTACGGGTGTGTCACTGTCATGTACTTTTGCATGTTGCATGACACAATTTTCCGTCAACATTAGAGGAAGCCGTCCGTAGGCGATGAGTTCTAAGTCAATCTCCTTACTCATGTCTCGGATCTGTGCCATGTTTAGCTCAAAGGAAGCTGTCACAGAGGCAAGTCCCATCTCCCGCAAGGTCTTTTGGGTTTGAGCATTGAACACATTGAATCCGATGTCACCCCGCACGGTTTCGATGCCCAGTTTCTTGGTGAAGGCAATGTCGCCCATGTTGGAGACCAAGCACTCTCTGATCCCAAGTTCTTGGATTTCGAACACCTGCTTTTTTACTCCGTCCCGCTCGTTGTCTAAGATCACCCGCGGCAGGACAGCGCAGAATTTGATATGCTCTCGCTCTAAGTAGGAGCGAATTTGCCTTGTGTTCTCTAAAATCTCCCCGATCGGGAGATAGATAAGAGAGGGCTTTCGGTCTACAAACTCATCTGAAAGCTGATCAGCTCTGAGAAGAGATGCATTGAGCTGGGGCGGTAACGCTCTCTTTGGAGCCGGATCGCCCGCTCTGAAAATACCCTCTGAATGTACGCTTGGCTTCCCGCGCAGGATGGAGAGTTCTTGGAGCAAATTGCGCCGTAGCTCATTGATCTGAGAGAGAGGCAAACTGAGTCCCCCTTGGAGCTTTGTTTGCACATCTTGACAGATATAGGGTGTCCCTCCTGTTTTGGAGAGTTGGGTTTCAATCTGCTCCGCGGTCAGATCCCGATGGAGCGCCGCTTCCGGCACGGGGCCTTCTCCCCGGGCGATGTTGCCCTTCTGATCGGAAACCGCAACTTGGATCGGCTTTCCATGTTCCGCCATCACGTAAAAACGTGCCGGGACACGCTGGACCTCTGTCTTTGTATACGCCTGCCTTACCTCCGCGAAAAGCGGTGGTTCTCGCTTGTTGCTCTCTGCGCGGACACCGAACATGTCCTTGCCTTTTTCGCCCCGCAGGTATGCGTCTGTAAAACCCTCTCGCGAGAAGGCGGCGGCTAGATGCTGCATGTCTTGTCCACTGGGCTTCCGCCCGCTGTGGATCGCGTCTGCGTAGACCTTTGTCACAATCGCCGCATATTCCGGGCGCTTCATTCTGCCCTCAATCTTGAGGCAAGCCACGCCGGCTTTTTTCAGGTCTGCAATATGCTCTGCCAGACAGAGGTCTTTCAGGCTCAAATGCGCCCCTGTCGTACCATCTAAGGTATATTGAAGACGGCAAGGCTGGGCGCAGAGCCCCCGATTCCCGCTCCGCCCGCCAATGGCAGCGCTCATGTAGCATTGTCCGGAATAACCCATACAGAGGGCGCCGTGACAGAATATCTCAACCTCACAAGGGGCATGTTTAGCGATATAAGCGATATGGGCCACGCTCAGTTCTCGCGCCAAAATCACACGGCTTGCCCCCGCCTCATGGGCGCGGCGGGCGCCGTCTAGGTTCCAAACGCTCATCTGTGTGCTGGCGTGGAGGGGCATCTCCGGCAGCGCCTGCCGCAGAACGCGCATCAGACCCAAGTCTTGCACAATGAGGGCATCTGCACCGGCACGGCTCACGTTTTTTGCCATCCGCTCCATCAAAACAAGCTCCCGATCCGTGGCTAGGACATTCATGGTCACATAGACCTTCACATCCCGGACGTGGCAGTATTCGATGGTTTTGGCGATATTCTCTTCTGTAAAATTTTTCGCATTCCGGCGGGCATTGAAGGCATCGAGGCCGAGATACACGGCGTCTGCACCGTTTTGTACCGCGGCTAAAATCGCCTCTGGAGAGCCTGCCGGCGCCAATAGTTCTAACATGCTTGCCACCTACAATTCATCTTATCAGTATATCACATTCCGTCAACTATGAGAAGAGTTCGGATTCATTTCTCTGATTATATATAGTTAAACTACAAGATAAGGCTCAAAAGATGAGGGTTTCATCTTTCAAGCCTTATCTTGTAGTTTGGTAAGATTCACGCCGCTCGTAAATACCACCGCTCATGTGGTTCACGAAAGAAATAGATACACCGTTTCACCATCAAACACCAACCCACCGCTTGTAAACCAAAAGTTCTGTCGATCCGCTGTAATTTGTTTGATTTCCTCTGGGCTTAGGTTATCGTCCATATACAGAACTGTAACATCGCGCCCCAGATTGATCTGAAGCAGGGGCTCTGGCATCCAAGGAATCTGCAACATACGAACGGTCAGATCATGATAATTGCGCAAGCTCTCCCGTTGCCAAGCCTGCGGGTTATCATAACTAAAGTAGATTCTCGTAACACGAATGCTGTGATAGGCTTCATAGGCGCGGATGGTGTCTACGATTTGAGAAAGCTCTTGCAAATCCATTTGGTTGTTTGCATAGGTGTTCTGCTGGATATCAATTTGTTTCTGGGATAGGAGCAGCGTAAAGAGCAAGGCAAGGATAAGCATCGGTGTTTTGATCCGCCGTGCAAATAATGCGATAGCAAGCAACAAAAGGCCACCTATGCCGCCCATCGCTACTGCCGAGCGAGGTGCGATGTACCAAGAATCAGACGCGACGGGCAAGTGAAGCGCCATAGTTGTGGCAAGCAGAGCGAAAACAGAAAGTATCGACACAAACAGTGCCCGATTCATTTGCTGACGGAGGCAGATGAGAATCAACACACCAAAAAAGGATATAAGAAACAGCAAAAATACATAGTCTCGGAAAAAACCGAATTGATTGAGGAAAAACTGCTCCAATGCATTGGCTCCATGGCGGATATTGTCCGATATGCGCAGACTACCAGCGAAGCGGACGTCGGTAGAGCGTAAAAGTAAGAACATGACATTGGAAAGGACGGCAATTGCATACGCAAGAGCCGCCAGACAGCTTCGGCGGAAGAACTGCCGCAAATCAGGTTGATAGCGAGCACCTAAAAACAGCACAACCAAGGGCGGGAAAAAGACAGAACTCGGCTGATAAGAGAACACACTGAAAATAAGAGCCAAAAGTCCAAGCAGACAATGCTTCCGGCCTCCGCGCAAAAATAGGGCCAAGGCCACAATGGCAAGCAATATACCAAGGGACATAATGACGTTTTCAAAAAACAGCATGGATTCTGCGATAAACAGGTTAAAGCAGAGCATCAAGGCACCTAGCGCCGCAAACACATATCCACTTTTCTCCTCCGTAGAGACTGCGTATTGACACACTAGCCGGAAGACGATATAGGCTGACAGCGATAGAAATACGAGGGATACCGCAACAGAAAGGCCCATAGTCAGAGTGTAAGGCGGATTGAAAAAATGCAACACTTGGTAAAACCAAGCGGAAATGAGGCGCCCCTGTGAAAATAGTCCGCTGATCATGCGTTCATAGCCTGCATAGTGTTCGACCAAAAAACTGTCATGAACCCGCTGCTCCCCCCGCAAAAAGGGACCGAACACAAGGACGCTGTAAAGCAAAAAAACCGCAAAAACAAGGGCATCTTTATCATGCAAGCACCACAGCATTCGCGTTCTGGAATTTTTCTCCATATTAAAATCCCATCCTAATTTCTTTTGGCTAAGTACAAAGCCAGCGCCCCTGGGATACCTTATGGCCAATTGCAAATGTCCTTTGATCTGCGCGTATGCACTTTGTGTCTTTAGCTTGCCCACAAAGTATAAAATTTCAACATTACCCGCCGAAAAAGCAGGCAGGGAACAAAAGAATTATACCCCTCTCAAAGCCAAAAGTCCATCGCTGCCGCAATCATTTCTCTGATTATCATACCTGTTTGTGTGTTAAGGACAGGCTTACACATTACAAAAAGGCTTAAAAGATGAGGATCTCATCTTTTAAGCCTTCTCTTATGTCGCGCAACCTTCCGTGTCCCGCTATGGGAAGCGCTTATATCCTTCTGTTTATATCTTTCACCCTACCACCGTTTGCCTTGATTCGCTTTCTCCAATTCATCTCCGCCATATATTTATAAAGGACTCTGGGAAATGCAATAGATGTATAGATGTTTTCTCTCGAACCCTGTGATAAAATCGTCTCTGCAAACACCCCATACGCTTTTCCTAATGTGCTTTTCGGTCCCTTGCCCAGCGACACGCCTTTCATCTGCGTCATACCGCCGCCACCGCCATATCCAATCCCCATCCCCCACTGTAATCCGGCTCTTCTACACCAGTTCTCCATGATTGCAAGTGCATGATGAGATTGTTTCCCCTCGAAAAGTCCACCATTTACAATCACATATACGCGGATTGTTTCATCTGTAGAGATCTCTTGCTCCATTTGGCAAAGGCAAGATAGCAAATGCGAAGGAATGCCGTCAATATAAAGGGGTTGCGCAAAAATCCATGTTGAATAGCTTTGCAACTCTTTGATTTCCGCTTCTGTCAGTGTGGGTTTATTCATGCTAAATTCTTTGATGTTGTACGCCGCAGGAAATAAACTTTTTAGATCGTGGAGCAAAGCGCCACTATTGCTTTCCTTCTTTTTTGGACTTGCATTGATTAAAGCGATATTCACACAAATGCCTCCTTTACTTCGCAAGCAGTCTTGAAAAAAGATACCCCTTTTACCTTGGCACCAAAATTTAATGCAATTGCAGGTATCAAGCTAAGCGCTGTATCTCTTTCCTTTTCTGTTATATCCACTCCATAAAAATAAGCAGATAGGTGAATGGTGTTATCATATCTTAGCTTATGGTGCTGCTCCTGATTGCGCACAGTGAAATCAGGCGATATATTTGGTAGCGACCGGTCCATCACATTTTGTACAAAAGGGCTCAGTCCGCCATATGTACAGTGACTGACAAACACCAACTCCTCACTACGACCCAGCAGCGCACCCATGTCCGCATATGGATCTTTGATGACACATTGTCCCGGCGTTTTGACCCAACAAGCAAAGCAACCGATACAATGGTGCAGTTTTTTCAGCTTGTCAGGGGTTTTCAGTTCATCGCCCCCTCGGATCGGTAAATCCGAAATATCAGATAGAATAACTCTCATTAGACATCACGCTCCTTGTTTTCATTGATGCTTTGCAACTTTTCAATCGTTTCCGTACACCATGCGATTTGCATGTTGTAATATTTTTCTCCATAAGACAGTGTGGTTTTCGTGTACAGCAGTTGCATGGCCTCCAGATCATAACACTCTAGCTCTTCCTGTACATTGTTTAATCTGCCTATCGTCTTTTGGCAAGCCCCGCGAAATCGCTCCAAAAGTGCAATGCTTTCTTCTTTCGGTCTTTTCGCCGCAAAGAACATGCGCATCAAAATACCAACACGAACTTCAAAATCATGCTTCATATCGTAATGGATGATCCAACGGTCTAATTCTTCGCAGCCTGCTTCTGTAATCCGAAACACTTTTTTGTTTGGCTTCCCGGTCTGAATGATCTCCTTTGATTGTACCCATCCTGTTTTTTCCATCGTGTGCAAGTCTCGATATACTTGACTAATTTTCGCACTCCAGAAAAACCCAATGCTGTTGCTAAATAACTTTTCTAAATCGTAGCCGCTCATTTCCTGTTCCGATAAGAAGCCAAGAAGCCCATGTTTCAGTGACATTATTTGTCCTCCTATTTAAATCTCCTTTTGCTAACATGTTGAATATATCATGTGTTAGTATTCTTGTCAAGGCTTTTCTCACGAAAAACCGGAACATGGGAAAAGTATCGTCAAAAATCCACCTCTACCCGAATCATTTCTCTGATTATCTAAATTGCACATTGCGGAATGGTCTCCATCTTTGCTATAATGGTAGTCTGATTATACAAAAGAGGATCTCCACCATGGACGAAAGACGCTTCCATCTGCCCGATCAACAGAATTATTTTATCTCCAGCAGTGCTATGGAAAAGCTCCTGCGCCGCGCAGACGGAAGTGCAACCCTAGTTTATTTGTGTATCCTAGAGCAAAAGGGAGCCTTCAGTCTCCATGGGGTGATGGAAACCTTGCGCCTATCTGAGCAAGCGGTCTATGATGCCATCAGTGTACTGAAAACTTTGGGGCTTGTATCAGGGGGCATGGAAAAATCCGCTTCTAAAAAGCAAGACATGCCGGAACGGGAAGAGCTGCCCCAATATACGGCGGCGGAGATTGAGCGGGAAATAAACGCAGACAGCGCCTTTTCGGCTTTGGTCAAAGAGATGAGCAGCATCCTCGGCAAAATCCCCACGGCGGCGGATTTGACGATCCTTATGGGGATCTATCGTGACCTCGGTCTCCCGCCAGAGGTTATTTACCAGCTCATCACACATCTTACAAAAGAGCACCGGGCAAAATACGGCGAGGGTAAAAGCCCTACCCTCCGGGGGATTGAGAAAATCGCTTACATTTGGTCCCGGAATGAGATCAACACCCTTGAGCGGGCAATGGCCCACATCGAGCGGCGTGAACAGCAGCAGAGCGCCATCGGACGGATGAAAAAGGTTATGGATATCAAGCAAGATAAGCTCACGGAAACCCAAGAGAAATATATGTACAACTGGCTCGACATGGGCTTTGAGGTAGAAGTCATCTCCATGGCCTATGACAAGACCATCGTGCAGGCAAACCGCATGAACTGGAATTACATGCACGCCATCCTGAAAGATTGGCATGAGAAAGGGTTGCACACCAAAGAAAAGGCTGAAAAAACGGACTTCAAAAAGATCTCCAAAAAACATACAAAAACTGAACTCTCAAACACCCCTGATCGGGATGAGATTGCAAAAAAGCGAAAACTTTTAGAACAAATGAATGGCCAATAAACTGAGAGGAGGGAATACATCGTGTCTTTAGACGGTAAAATTCTAAATCAAGCACGGGAATTGCATACCAAAAAAAAGCTGGAACATGAACGATCTCTCCATACTAGGCGCGAAACTGTGTATGCACAGATTCCCCGTCTGCGAGAAATTGACCAAGCTCTCCGGAATACAGTGCGGGATATGATTCAAGTCACCCTAGAACAGGTTGAAAATCCCGAGGCACGCTTAGAGGCTCTCGGCACAGAAAACCAAGCCTTACAACTGGAATCCCGGCGTGTACTTTGTGAACATGGCTACCCAGGAGATTATCTGGATGATGCCCCCCTCTGCATAGTCTGCAAAGATCTCGGTACCACTGACACTAGGATCTGTGACTGTTTACACAGCATCTATCGCACTCTCCAAGTAAAAGAGCTTTCAAGTCTGCTCAATTTAAGCGAAGAAAACTTCGACGCGTTTTCCCTTAACTTTTACGATGACCGTACCATCAACCCGGATTTCGGCACAACAGCACGAGAAAATATGGAGCTCAACTACGATATTTGCCAAAAATATGCCACATATTTTGGTGCAAAATCCGGCAATCTCTTTCTAATCGGTGACCCGGGACTTGGAAAAACTTTCCTCTCTAGCTGTATCGCCAAGGTAGTTTCTGAAAATGGTCATTCTGTGGTATATGATACAGCCCAAAACCTTTTTGCTCGCTTTGAGGCAGAAAAGTTCGGGCGCAGTGGGGATCCCGAAGCGGCACAGGCCGAGATCAATCGTTATTTGAACTGTGATTTACTCATCCTAGATGACCTTGGCACAGAGATGACTACGAGCTTTGTGGTCAGTACGCTCTACACTCTGATTAATACACGTCTGCTCCACAAGAAGCCGACGATCATGAACTCTAACTATTCTTTAGAGGCTTTAGCCTCGAAGTATAGCCCACAAATCATGTCTCGGCTTGAGGGCGAATATCAAAAGATCACCTTCTACGGCAGAGACATTCGGAAATTAAAGAAAGAAGGGTAAACATGAACATCTACCACGATCTGAGTGCAGACAGAGTAAATCCCTATGATTTCGTTGCCGTCATTGAAATCCCGAAAAACAGTAAAGTGAAATATGAGCTGGACAAAGAGACCGGCCTCATTATTATGGATCGGGTTTTGCACACCTCTACCCACTATCCCGCAAGCTATGGTTTCATCCCGAAAACCTATGCCGATGACGATGATCCCCTTGATGTCTTGGTCATCTGTACGGAAATCCTGCAACCTATGACCTTGGTGCGCTGTTATCCCATCGGTGTCATTAAAATGTTAGACAACGGTCGCGCCGATGAAAAGATCATCGCCGTCCCCTTTGGTGACCCCACCTATAACGGCTACCGGAGCATCCACACCCTGCCAAAGCATGTGACAGATGAGATGCACCACTTCTTCTCTGTCTACAAAGCCTTGGAACAAAAAGAGACTGCCGTAGATGAAGTCATGGGTGAGGAAGCGGCAATGGCTATTATCCAGACTTGTATCGACAATTATAAAAAGAAATTCACGAAAGAACGTTCTTACACACCAGACATGCCATAGAACTACCAACACAAGAGAGGATTGATTGAGTATGAAGCACAAAAACCTAGCCGAAACATTCAAAGGCGGCGTCATTATGGACGTCATGACCCCGGAGCAAGCCAAAGTCGCAGAGGCTGCCGGTGCATGTGCCGTTATGGCTCTTGAGCGCATTCCGGCTGACATCCGCGTTGCAGGCGGCGTATCTCGTATGAGCGACCCAAAGATGATTAAGGGGATTCAAGACGTTGTGAAGATTCCCGTCATGGCGAAGTGCCGCATCGGGCATTTTACAGAGGCGCAGATCTTAGAGGCTATAGAGGTGGATTTTATCGACGAATCTGAAGTACTCTCTCCGGCAGATGATACCTATCACATCAACAAGAGAGAATTCAAGACCCCCTTTGTCTGCGGTGCGAAAGACTTAGGCGAGGCGCTCCGCCGAATCAACGAAGGTGCTCTTATGATCCGCACCAAGGGCGAAGCCGGTACAGGTGATGTGATCCAAGGTGTACGCCATATGCGAACCATGCAAGCGGAAATCCGCAGACTTAGTTCTATGAGCAAAGATGAACTCTATCATGCGGCAAAAGAACTGCAAGTACCTTATGAGCTGGTGCTCTATGTCCACGAAAACGGCGGCCTCCCTGTACCAAACTTCGCGGCAGGCGGCGTTGCAACACCGGCAGATGCGGCGCTAATGATGCAACTCGGTGCGGAGGGTGTATTTGTGGGATCAGGCATCTTTAAATCCGGGGATCCAGAGAAGCGGGCGAAAGCAATTGTGGCGGCGGTAAAGGATTATAAGAATCCGGCTACCCTAGCAAGAGTCTCTGAGGATATCGGTGAGGCCATGGTGGGTATTAATGAGAGTGAAATCGAGATTTTGATGGCAGAGCGCGGGAAGTAAGCTCGTAGGAGCATACAGTGTGCATAGACCAAAGCCTCCTTTCCCAAAGGAGGTGGCAGGCGAAGCCTAAGGTCGGATTCAATCTTTTTGAAAGCTTACAATGGGCAATCCTCAGTCCGCTGTGCGGACAGCTCCTTTGAAAAAGGAGCCTAAGAGTAAGAACATGTGTAATACCAACGGTTCCGAGACGGCAATCTGCTGTCTCGGAATTTTTTTCGCAACTTCTTGTTGACAAACAATATTATACGTTATATAATATTGTCAAGCTACAAGAAAGGAGACTGACTATGTCTTTTACACCCAGCGGTCCACTGCTTGATGGATGTGTCCTCGCTGTTTTATCCCGCGGAGACGCATATGGATATAAACTCACCCAAAGTCTGCAAGCGGTTGCACCCATTTCTGAATCTACACTGTATCCCGTTTTAAGGCGGCTCCAGCGAGATGAATATCTGGAGACCTATGACAGTCCCCATGCGGGGCGCAATCGCCGGTATTATCGGATTACAGAAGATGGACAGCAAAAACTCTCCCACACCATAGAGGAATGGGAAGACCACAAACAAATGATAGACGCACTGCTATATCCAAGCACAGAGGGGGATTTGCAAGATGAATAGAAGAGATTTCCTAAAAGAACTCCGGCGCGAACTAGAACGCCTCCCTTTTGAGGAGCGAGAAAGCGCCATCGCCTACTATGAAGAGTATTTAGACGAAGCGGGATCAGAAAATGAGGCGGACGCGATCCGGGGCTTTGGCTCTCCCGCTTCTATCGCGGCAGGGCTCCGCGCGGAAGAGGCTGTGAGCACACCGGCTACCACACCGAAAGAGGGCGCGAAGAAAAGCTGGCTCGTAATCCTAGCCGTATTCTCCGCCCCCATCGCCTTCCCGCTTTTGATCGCGGTAGCCGCTGTGGCATTCGCTCTCTTTGTCTCCGTCGCCGGTATCGTGTTTGCCTTCGGTGTCACCTCAATCGCACTTGTAGGCGGCGGGATCCTCACCATCGGTGCAGGGATTAGCGTAATTTTTTCTGTCGGTGGCATCACCACAATGTTCTTTGTCGGCGGCGGGCTTTTGATTATTGGACTGGGTATTTTGTTCTGGTTCCTCACTTATTTTGTCGCAACAAAGCTCTTTGGCGGCATGGCATTGCTCCTCAGTAAATTCTTACATCGCAGAAAGCGGGGTTCTTAATATGAAACGATTTCGAAAAGGCTTTTTTGCCCTAGCACTTGCACTCATCCTCATTGGCGGCTTGCTCGCAACGACAGCTTGGTTCATGGGTGCCGAAACACTTCTCGAAGGTGGATGGGGGCGCGGGGGCTTTGGCATCAGCAATGCGCGGGAAATCAACATGACATTCAGTGACGAGTTTGACCGCATCACTCTAAATCTCGGCGCTGCAAACGTAAGCGTGCAAGAAGGTACAGAATTTCGCGCTACAGGACGTCTCCCTGATCGGGTGAATATTTCAACCTCGGATAACACGCTCATCATCGAAGAAGCACGCAGAGGCGGATTCTCCTTGAACTTTGGGTTCCCCCGGCAGAATTATTACCTCACCATCACAGTCCCCCACGGTACCGTACTGGATACGCTGGACCTGGAGAGCGGCGCGGGGCGGCTTGACGTGCGAAACATTGAAGCGAACAGAGCTGATATCTCCAGTGGTGCGGGAAATGTAAATCTGCGCAATGTGGAATTCGGGCACGCCACCTTGCACACAGGTGCCGGGAGCATCGATGCAGGCGGCACATTTACCGGCATAGTTGATATCAGCACCGGTGCGGGAAGTGTGACCCTCTCGCTCTCAGGGGCGCGAGAGGACTATGCCTATGCCATACAAACCGGTGCAGGCAGCACAAGAATAGATGGAGAACGTATAAGCGGCGGTGCAACCCGATCTCACGCAGATCCTGTGGCAACGCTTCGTGTGACCACTGGCGCTGGAAGTGTTAATGTGAACTTTGGCAGATAGGGTTTGGTAAATAGAAAAAATCCCTCCTGATATGCAGGAGGGATTTTTTCTATTTGTAGAAACCAAAGCCTCCTTTTCCAAAGGAGGTGGCAGGCGGAGCCTGACGGATGATTTCTATCTGCAAGCAAAGAAGTAGCATGGATTGAAATGGCGTAAAGGGCAATCCTCAGTCCGCTACGCGGACAGCTCCTTTGCACCACAGGCACCCCTTCCGCCGAGCCAATCGCGTCGCTCTTGGGGCGTCAGTTGAAAAAGGAGCCTAGGGCATGGGTGGATCAATGTGCTACTTCCCTACACAAAAGCGCTCAAAAATCCGTCCCACCACATCTTCCCGCAAACTTCTGCCTGTAAGTTCACCTAGAGCCGTCATAGCACCCTCCAGCTCCGTGAGGACAGCATCCGGTGTGATACCCGCATCCGTGGCGGAGATCGCGGAGATCAGATGGGCGTGGGCTCGCTCTGCCGCTTCCACATGGCGTGGGTTTGTGAGGGTGTGTCCCGCTTCAATTGGTGCTGTGGCAAAGAGTTCGGAAACCACAGTCTCCAAGTCAGATAGTCCCGTTCCCGTTTTCGCACTTAGGTGTACCACACAATCAAACTGTGCTTTGATCGGTGTCTCGTCTATTTGCTGGGGCAGATCAGTCTTGCTGATTACCGCGATGGCGTATGGAGCCTGTTTTGCCATCTCTAAGACTTGCAAATCTCCGGCTTCCAAGGGACGTGTGCCATCGAGTACGGCAAGTACAAGCTCTGCCTCTTGTGCCGCCAGCATACTACGGACTACACCTTCTTGCTCCACCTCGTCCACTGTATCTCGCACGCCTGCCGTGTCCGTAAGACGGAGCAGGGCATCCCCCATCAGGACACGCTCTTCCAAGGTGTCTCGCGTGGTACCTGGGATATCGGTAACGATGGCACGCTCATAGCCGAGCAAGGCGTTTAGCAGACTACTTTTTCCCACATTAGGAAGCCCCAAAATCGCCGTCTTTACACCCCGTGTCATGATCTGTCCCCGCCGACACGTGGCGAGGAGTACCTCCAAATCTGCCGCATACTGCGCCATAGATTGACGGTATTCTGGAAGATAAAAAGGTTCAATATCCTCATCCGGATAATCAAGCTCTGCGTGGAAATGAGCTAGAATATCGCGGAGACCGTCATATACCGCGTCTGTTTTCCGAGACATGGTGCCGCCCAATTGTCCGGCGGCATTCTTAGCCGCTTGGGCGGATTCAGCGTGGATCAGGTCAATTACAGCCTCTGCCTGTACCAGATCAAGCTTTCCATTTAAGAACGCCCGCTTTGTAAACTCCCCAGCGCGAGCTTGCCTTGCTCCTGCCCTGTGAATTGCCGCAAGAGCAGACTGCAAGAGCACAGGAGATCCGTGGCACTGGAGTTCCGCCGTGTCTTCACCTGTATAGCTGTGGGGTGCACGGCTGATTGTGCAGAGGCAGTGGTCAAGCACATTGCCCTCCATATCAGTAAGTGTTCCATAATAAAGCTTGCGGGGTTCGAAGGAAGATGCCGGACGCTTCCCTCCCTCGGTAAATACGTGTGCAATCACGGAAAGCGCTTCCGGGCCGCTGATGCGGATGATGCCGATGGCGCTGATCTGATCCCCTGTGGCGATAGCGGCAATGGTATCTAACATGGTACTCAACTCCTAAATCACAAAGCCCCCGTTGGGGCTGATTACTTGACCTGTTATAAATTGCGCTCGCTCAGAGGCTAAAAAGGCCACCAGATGGGATACATCAGAGGGCGTACCCAGCTTTCCAAGGAGTGTTTCCCTTTGGAGAGCTTCTAAGTCTGCGGCAGAAAATTCTTCCAGCATCTCCGTCCGGGTCGCACCAGGGGCCACACAGTTGACCCGGATGCCGGAGGGGCCGAGTTCCTTTGCCAAGGCCTTCGTAAAACCAATCACAGCGGCTTTTGAGGCGGAATAGGCAACTTCGCAAGAGGCGCCCACCATCCCCCAGATAGAGGAGATGTTTAGGATGACTCCCTGCTTCTCCTGTAACATAGCCGGTAGAGCACACTGCGTACAGTAGAACATGGCTTCCACATTGACTGCGAAAATCTCCCGTAAACGCACTGGGGTAAGGTCTGTGAAGAGTCCATAGTCCGCAAGTCCTGCATTGTTCACCAAAAGCTCTATTGTACCTACAGCTTCGAACATAGCGCGGATCTGTTTCAAATCACAAAGATCGGCACAAATGGACACACCGCCAATTTCTGCCGCGAGAGCATGCGCTTTCTCTTTGGATGTGTGGTAATGTACAATCACATCCCACCCATCTGCGGCAAGGGCACGACAGATTGAGGCACCAATTCCGCCTGCACCGCCTGTTACGAGCGCTTTCTTTTGCATAAGGATCCCTCACTAAAACAAAAAATGCCCTGCCGAGAGGTGACCCGAAAGCCTCCTCCTCGGCAGGGCAACTTACTTTTACACCTTTTGTGCTTTAATCAAACTCGTAGTACCACTAATTCCGGTTGGCATACCGGCGGTGATGACGACAAGATCGCCCTCTTTTACCATGCCAATCTCTTTGGCGCGCTGTAAGCCCACATCAAAGAGGATATCCGCACTCTCTTTCGTCTCTCCCACACAGGAGGTAATCCCCCAAGAAATCGCAAGCTGGCGCTTTGTTTTTTCCAAAGGCGTTACCGCAACAATCGGACACTCCGGGCGGAAACGGGAGATCAAACGGGCTGTCTCGCCTGTGGTGGTAACGGTGATAATCGCTTGGGCGTTTAGAAGTTCTGCCGTTGTACAGGCCGCATGGGTGATCGCATCTGAAATGTCAGTCTCACCCGCCTGTGGTTCTACATATGGCACATAGGTATATTCATAGGCGCTCTCTGCACGTTCTACGATCCGTGCCATGGTTGCAACTGCTTCAGTTGGATACTTGCCGTTTGCCGTCTCGCCGGAGAGCATAACACAGCTTGTCCCGTCAAACACAGCATTGGCCACATCGTTGACTTCCGCACGGGTCGGACGCGGATTGCGGATCATGGAATCCAGCATCTGGGTCGCTGTGATAACAGGCTTACCCATCTGTACGCATTTTTCAATCAGCATCTTCTGTACCAAGGGTACTTCTTCCGCCGGGATTTCAACACCGAGGTCACCCCGGGCAACCATAATGCCGTCAGAGACTGCGATGATTTCTTCCGCGTTATCTACGCCCTCTTGGTTCTCAATCTTAGAGATAATGCGGATGTCTCCCCCGCCATTCTCTTTGAGTACTTGGCGGATTGTCTCTACATCACTTGCCTTACGTACAAAGCTCGCAGCGACAAAGTCAAAATCATGCTGAGCCGCAAAAATAATATCAAGCTTGTCCTGCTCTGTCATGGCAGGTAGGTCAACACTGATGCCGGGCAGATTTACACTCTTCTTTGTACCAAGCGTACCGCCGTTTAGGACCTCACAGCGAAGCTCTGTCCCGGAGATTTCTTCCACCATAAGCTCAATGAGGCCATCGTCAATCAGAATGCGGTCGCCCACAGAAAGTTCTTTGTGGAGATTCGGGTAAGTAACGCTCACACCGGTGATGTCTCCCACGCGTTCGCTGGTGTCTAGGATGAATTTTTCGCCCCGCTCCAGATCCACTTTTCCGGCTTCAATCACCTTCGTACGGATCTCCGGTCCTTTGGTGTCAAGCATGAGTGCCACTTGCAGGTCAAGCTCTTCACGAAGTTCTTTCACCAGTGTTGCACGGCCTAGATGCTCCGCATGGTCTCCATGGGAAAAATTGAGGCGCGCGCAGTTCATTCCTTTTAACATCAGTTCTCGCATGGTCTCGCGATTTGATACGGCAGGCCCCAAAGTACATACAATTTTGGTCTTTCTCATTTGCTTCATAAAAGTTCCCCCTCTATTCAATTACGCCCCAGAACGGCGAGATTCTACATATTCGTCATAACTCATCCGGCGATCAATGATAGTACCCTCCGGTGTGAGTTCGATGATGCGGTTTGCCACAGTTTGGATCAACTGATGGTCATGGGTGGTAAAGATCACATTACCCTCAAAGGCTTCCAGTCCGTTGTTCAGGGCCGCGATGCTTTCCATATCCAAGTGGTTAGTCGGCTGGTCTAAGAGCAGTACATTGGCACCGGAGAGCATCATTTTACTCAGCATACAGCGCACTTTCTCGCCCCCGGACAAGACGCCCGCTTGTTTATATACGTCATCTCCGCTGAAGAGCATCCGTCCTAGGAATTGACGGACAAAGCTCTCCCGCTTGTCTTCAGAGAATTGCCGCATCCAGTTGATCAGGTCTATGTCTTCCTCAAAATACGCCGAATGATCCCGCGGAAAGTAGGTGCGTGATGTGGTAACACCCCACTTCACCTCGCCTGAATCCGGCTCCAGTTCTTCCGCTAAGATGCGGAACAGGGTAGAAATCGCCAGTTCATTTTCACCAATAAAGGCAACTTTATCCCCCTTACCCAGCAGAAAGCTTACATTGTCAAGCAGTTTCACGCCCTCAACACTTTTTGACACCTCGGAAACGGTGAGAATATCTTTCCCGACTTCCCGCTCCCCTTTGAAGCCGACCCAAGGATACCGGCGGGATGAGGCGGGGAGTTCGTCAATGGTGAGTTTTTCAATCAACTTCTTCCGGCTTGTGGCCTGACGGCTCTTCGACTTGTTCGCGGAGAAGCGCTGGATAAAGTTTTGCAGATCTTTGATCTTATCCTCATTCTTCCGGTTCTGATCCCGCATCAGCTTTTGAATCAGCTGACTGGATTCGTACCAGAAGTCATAGTTCCCCACATAGAGTTTAATCTTTCCAAAGTCAATGTCCACGATATGGGTACAGACGGTATTGAGGAAGTAACGGTCATGGGAAACTACCAAAACAGTACCTTCGAAGTTCAGCAAGAAGTCTTCCAGCCAAACAACAGAGTCAATGTCAAGGTTATTGGTCGGCTCGTCCAAAATGATGATATCAGGGTTTCCGAAGAGGGCCTGTGCGAGGAGCACCTTCACCTTTTGTCGGGCTGTGAGCTCTGTCATCTGCTTTTCATGGAGTTCAATGGGAATCCCAAGGCCGACTAGCATTTGGGCGATCTCGCTCTCCGACTCCCAGCCGCCCAGTTCAGCAAATTGCTCTTCCAGTTCCGCTGCACGGATGCCGTCTTCATCGGAGAAATCTTCTTTCAGATAGAGGGCATCTTTCTCCTGTCCGCACTGATAGAGGGGCGTGTTCCCCATCAGGACTGTTTCCATGACGGAATAGTCGTTGAACATCTCCTGATCTTGCCGCAGTACGCTCATCCGGACATCCGGCTGGATGCTCACATGTCCGCTGGTGGATTCAGTTTCACCGGAGATCAATTTGAGAAATGTAGACTTTCCGGCACCGTTTGCGCCGATGATGCCATAGCAATTGCCCGCCACAAACTGTAGATCTACCCGATCAAACAGCTTCTGTGAGCCAAAATGTAGTCCTAGATTATTTACCGTAATCATGTATTGCCTCTTTCCATTGTCTTGATTTAAAACATGCCGGGGCGCTTCCACTCCGCTTTCGGAGCCGGCCCCTGGCCTGTGATGCTGTCATAATAATATACCATCGTTGCAGTGTGGTACGGAATATACCAAAGCCTTGCAGCAAGGCTGATATAGGGAAGCCCAGTGAGGAAAAACCAGCCAATAAAACTGAGGGTCAACACAAAATACTCCCACTTACGCCCCCGCATAATCCGCCATGACTCTTTGAAGAGCCAAAGGACGCCTTTGTCCGGATGATCAAGGATCAAGAGCTGCACCTGAGAGAATCCGCAAAACAATACAATGCCGGGCACAAGGAAAAGTATCATTCCAAGACCCACAATCAATGTCTGCAAAACCCGCAGGAAAATGGCGCGGAAAAAGTAGTTGAAGCCCTCAAAAATGGACTGATATCCAAGGTTTTCGCCTCGGACTGTGCCTCTCACGTAAAAGAGATATCCAAGTTCCATCACCCACAGGAATATCCAAGGAATGATGAAAAAGAGCTTTCCAACTAGGGTTAGTTCAAAATCAGGCAAGTAGAGCTGCGGCATCATGCCAAAGCGTACAAAGGCGTTCATCTCCTCCATTGTGACTTGCCCGAATGCGGCTGACGAAAAGCGCCCCACGTCTGAAAGGTTATTCACCAGTTGACTCAGCGCAATCCATACAAGCAGATACAGCAGGGTAACCATGATAAAGTGCGGTTTGCGATCTGTGAATATGACCCTTTTTGCTTGGTGTTTCAGCTCACGTCTGACCAATCGCCCTGCACCTACTTTCCCTTTGCGCGCTGTTTTGTATTATATCATAAGAGTATGCGTCCTGTAAATCTCTATCCTGCGAGTTTTACAGTTCGGACACACATTAGACATTGAAACGAAACAGTACCACATCTCCGTCTTGCATGACGTATTCCTTGCCCTCAGAACGGACAAGCCCTTTTCCTCTGGCGGCTGTCATATCACCTTCCCGCTCTAGGTCTGCAAATGCAACCACCTCTGCACGAATGAAGCCTCGCTCAAAGTCTGTATGGATCTTTCCTGCCGCTTGGGGTGCCCGGGTACCCGCGGGGATCGTCCAAGCGCGGACTTCTTCCGGGCCTGCGGTTAGGTAGGAGATCAGGCCGAGGAGGGTGTAAGAACACTGAATCATCCGGTCAAGGCCGGATTGTTCAAGTCCGAGTTCGGATAGAAACAGTTCCCTTTCCTCCTGGGGCAACTGTGAGATCTCTTGCTCTACTTTGGCTGAGATCGGAAGCACCTGGGCGCCTTCTTTTGCCGCGTGGGCTACCACCTGCTCATAGTAAGGATTTCCGCTTGCCACGTCACTCTCGTCCATATTGGCGGCGTAGATCAAAGGCTTCATACTGAGCAGATCCGCTTGGGCTACAATCGCTTGATCGCTTTCAATCGGGGTTTCAAAGCTCCGGGCGGATTGTCCGCTATCCAAATGTTCATAGAGTTCTGTGAAGAGTTCAATCTCCCGGGCGGCCTGCTTATCGCCGCCTTTGGCGTTTTTCTTTGCTTTCTCAATCCGTCTGCCCACTTGCTCCAAGTCGCTCATAATAAGCTCAAGCTCAATGATCCCAATATCCCGAATCGGGTCAGGCGCCCCCTCTACGTGGATGATATTTTCATCGTCAAAACAGCGCACCACATGGACAATCGCATGGGTCTGCCGAATGTGGGACAGAAATTGGTTACCGAGACCCTCCCCTTTGGAGGCGCCTTTTACAAGTCCCGCGATGTCTACAAACTCAATCACCGCCGGGGTGACTTTTTTCGGACTATAGAGCCCTGCTAAGAAGTCCAGCCGCTGATCCGGCACAGATACCGTGCCTACGTTCGGATCAATCGTACAGAAGGGGTAGTTTGCAGACTCTGCGTTTGCCGCTTCTGTGATGGCGTTAAATAAGGTGCTTTTTCCCACGTTGGGAAGTCCTACGATGCCTAATTTCATTTTTATACTCTCCCTCAAAAAACCGAGGGCTTGTTTTACTGCCCCCGGTTCTTTACTTTTATTCTTCGCTGTCTTCGTCTTCCTCTGTCTCTTCCATCTCCAACAGATGCTCAAAGTCCCCTGCTTCACGCCGTGCCTCAGCCAAAATGTGGTCAATGTCTTTTGACTCCGGCTCTGCTTGCGAGGCTTGCACCTCTGGCGCCTCGTGGCTTGCAAACATACTCGCACAACTGACATCTCCAGTCGGAAGCTCACCGTGCTCGCAGAGATAAGCAAAAACGTTGCCGTCCATGACTTCATGCTCAAGGAGATACTCCGCAGTTTTGAGGACGATGTCTTCATGCTCTGTGAGAATCTTTTCACACAAAGCCATTGCTTCGTCAAAGATGCGCTTGATCTCATCGTCAATCTCCGCCGCAACTTTTTCAGAATAAGCCTTTGTCTGTGCAAAGTCTCGCCCGATGAAAACGGAGGAACCGCTGGAATCGAAGGAAATCGGCCCAAGCTTCTCGCTCATCCCATATTGGGTCACCATGGCACGAGCAATTGCCGTTGCTTGCTGGATATCGCTCACAGCGCCGGTAGAGATATCGTCCATATGGAGCTTCTCCGCCACACGGCCGCCCATGGCGGTCACGATGCGCTCGAACATGTCACTCCGGGAGCGATAACTCTTGTCCTCTTGGGGACGATAAACTGTCATACCGCCGGCACCACCCCGGGGGATGATGGTAATTTGGTGGACAGGATCTACATTCTTCAAATAACGCGCGGACACCGCGTGTCCCGCTTCGTGGAAGGCGGTGAGTTTCCGCTCTTTCTCTGTCACAACCCGGCTCTTCTTCTCCGGCCCCGCCATGACTTTCAAGACCGCCTCTTCCATCTCACTCATGGTGATAAAACGCATCCGGCGACGTGCCGCTAAAAGCGCCGCCTCGTTTAAGAGGTTCGATAAATCCGCCCCAGTAAATCCGGGCGTACCACGGGCGATGGATCCGAGGTTTACATCTTCTCCTAGAGGCTTGCCTCTGGCGTGGACTTTGAGGATCGCCTCTCTGCCTTTTACATCGGGGAGTCCCACGTATACCTGCCGGTCAAATCGACCCGGGCGCAGGAGGGCATTGTCTAGAATATCTTTCCGGTTGGTCGCCGCCATGACGATGACGCCTTCATTTGTACCGAAACCGTCCATCTCAACGAGGAGCTGGTTTAAGGTCTGCTCTCTCTCATCATGTCCGCCACCCATACCGGCGCCGCGCTGACGGCCTACTGCGTCAATCTCGTCAATGAAAATGATACAAGGCGCCGCTTTCTTCGCTTGGTCGAATAGGTCTCTCACACGAGAGGCACCAACACCAACATAAAGCTCAACAAAGTCAGAACCTGAAATACTGAGGAACTGTACCCCAGCCTCTCCGGCTACGGCCTTTGCAATCAGGGTTTTACCTGTCCCCGGAGGCCCTACAAGAAGTACGCCTGTCGGAATCCGCGCACCCAGATCAGTATAGCGACCGGGATCCTTTAGGTACTCGACAATCTCTTGCAGTTCCGCCTTTTCTTCATCTGCCCCTGCCACATCGGCAAAGAGCACCTTCTTTTTCTCCTCTGTCCCGAGGCGCGGCTTAATCTTTCCATAGCGCATCCCGCCCCGCTCACCGCCGCCGCCCGAGGCACGATTCATCATGGCATACCAGATGATAAAGAAGAAACCGATAATCAGAACATAGGGGAGCAATGTAAGCCACCAAGGCGCTTGCCAACCCCGGCTGTAATGGTACTCTAAAATGATCCCCGCCCGAAACTGTTCCACGACAATATCGTTGAAGTCCGCGTAAAAGAGACTAAAACTCTCAAGCTCAAACTCCACTTCTCTGAACGTTCCCTCCGGCGCTTCCGGGGACTGGACTTGCAGAATCAGGTCTGTACCTACAACGCGTACTTCACGTACCTCTTCCCGTTCGAAATAGGAACGGATGTCAGAATATACCAAACTCTCTCCCTGTTGGGTCATGCGCAAGGCATAAAAGGTACCCAAAAGGATAAGCATAACCAGAGCATAAAGCCCCAGATTACTGGCTCTACTTGGCTTCTTGTTCAATCGTCACACTCCTCTCACAATAGGCAGTCCGCCTATTGATAAACTTCCGGTCTCAAGATGCCAATGTAAGGCAAATTGCGATATTTTTCAGCAAAATCAAGTCCATAGCCCACAACAAAGGCATCGGGGATTTGGAAGCCTGTATAATCGGGAAACACTTCCGCCTTACGCCGTTCCGGTTTGTCGAGCAAGGTACAAATCGCAATCGACGCAGGCTTTCTCCCTTGCAGATATCCTTTCAGATAACTCAAGGTGAGTCCGCTGTCTAAAATATCTTCCACAATAATGACGTCCCGGCCCTCAATGTCAACCTCTAAGTCACGGGTAATTTTGACAGCACCGGTTGAAGTGGTTTGGTCTCCATAGGAGGACACACCTAAAAACTCAAGCTGGCAAGGCATATCGATCGCCCGGACGAGGTCTGCCATGAACATGAAAGACCCTTTGAGTACGGCAATCAGAATGGGGTTTTTACCCTCAAAATCTCTTGTGATCTCTTGCCCCAGCGCTATTACTCTCTCTTTGAGTGCCGCTTCGTCAAACAGCAGTTGTTCCAAATCTTTATGCATCGCTTTCAAGCTCCTCTACAATAATACCAAGCACTTCATCGCCCAAGTTCGGTGCAACACGCACACAAGTTCCAATCCCGAAGACTGCGATCACCCCTAGATCATCCGAGAAAACAGGCAGAATGTCTCGCTTATGCGCCGGGATCTTACACTCAATCATGAGCTTTTTGATCGTTTTCGTGCCGCCAGCGGCATTTAGGCGCATTGAATCACCCACTTGCCGTGGCCTAATCGTTATCTTACCACAAATTGAAGCGCTTTGAAAGAGAAAAGTAGGAATTTCCGCCTCTTTTTCACTGGATTTTGGCAGAACCCTAAGCCGAATCCCAGCCTCTGGGATCAAAATCGTCCCCTCTGGGGGTAAAATCCGTGGCGTGAAAGGCACAAGGGCTTTGGTTTGGGATGTGAAAATCAGGCGATCATACTCGCGGCGAACGACTAAACCCCGCAAGTCTGCTTTGGCAGAGGGCTTGGCATTTTGCGCAAGCTCTAACACTTGCCGTATGTGTACCTCTTCCGCCTCACCACCTGCCGTTTGGATTGCCAGTGCGACAACACGGGTGGATATAGCAAGGTCTAAGTCCAAAAGCGCCTTGGCAGGCAAGCCTACCTCCTGTTGCAGATCTGTTTTGCAGCCCGCGGGCGAACACAGTTCGCCTCTACAGTGGCCTCGGAGTTCTGCAAAGGTTTCCATTGCAAGCTTATCCAAATATGAGGCGTCCCGCCGTAGGATTTCGCTCTGGCGGGAGATGGCCTGTAGTAGATTTGGGTTCTGCTCTTGCAAAACCGGCATAACCAGATGCCGGATTGCATTTCGTCTGTAGATCGTATCTTGATTGGTTCCGTCTTCCACAAAGTCTTGTCCGAAATAAGCTAAATACTCCAAAATCTCCTGTCGCGAAGTCGCAAGCAGAGGCCGCACGATCTGTCCTCGCTTGGGTGGGATGCCTGTAAGTCCCCGAAGTCCCGCACCGCGAGTAAGGTGTAGAAGTACCGTCTCCGCATTGTCATCCGCGTGGTGCCCGGTGGCGATTTTGTGAGCACCGACCTTTTCTGAGCTCTGTTCCAAAAAAGCATAGCGCATCGCCCGCGCTGTTTCTTCAATGGAACGCCCGGTGCGCTTTGCCTCGGCTGCTACATCGCCAGAAGCTGTTGTGAGCGGAACATCCAAACGCTCACACAGATCCCGCACAAAAGCCTCATCCCGCATGGATTCTGCCCCCCGGAGCTGGTGATTATAATGGGCGGCGAAAATGCGGAGATGGAGCCGCTCTCTGAGCGCAAGTAAAACATGAAGCAAACAGACAGAATCTCCGCCGCCAGAGAGCGCAATTAGGACAACATCGCCGTCTTCTATGAGCCTCTGTCTGCGGATATAGTCAAGTGCCCGTGTCTCAATAGCCTTCATCATATCGCTTGTCTAAAGAAGCATAGGTCGTGTATTGGGGCTGCCACAAGAGCGGTACGGTTTTCGTATCGCCGTGGCGATTTTTTAAAATAATACACTCCGCCGCGTTGGGGTTTTCCGCGCCCTTGTCATAGTATCCCTCTCGGAATAAGCCCATGACGATATCCGCATCCTGCTCAATAGAGCCGGATTCTCTGAGATCCGCAAGGCGGGGACGTTTGTCTTCCCGCTTTTCCACTTCACGAGAGAGCTGGGAGAGACAGATCACCGGCACATTGTGTTCTTTCGCCATAATCTTGAGAAAACGCGAAATCTCAGACACAACCTGCACACGGTTTTGGTTATACCCACCCTGTCCGCTGGCACTGTTCATAAGCTGTAAGTAGTCAATGACAATGAGGCCCAAATCTGAAATCTGCCGGCATTGGGCATTCATTTCAGATACGGAGATAGAAGGGTTATCATTCAAATAAATCTTCGACCGGCTGATATCCGCCGCCGCACGAACAAGCTGGCTCCATTCTTCTTTGGAGATGCCCCGGCCTGTCTTGAGCTTTTCGCTGTCCACATGGCTCACGCTGGACAAAAGACGCATGGCAAGCTGTTCGCGACCCATCTCCAGAGAGAAAATCGCAACTGCTTTGCCGGAACTCTTCGCCGCAGACAGGGTGATATTGAGCGCAATACTCGTCTTTCCCATACCGGGACGGGAGGCGATGAAAATAAGGTCTGAGTCGTTGAGGCCTTTGATTGCTTGGTCTAAATCAGGAAGTCCTGTGGTGATGCCCGGGATATCCGAGCCCCGTTTTTCGGCTTCCAGCACCTTATCATATACCCGCTTGAGGACAGGTCCGACCGGTTCCAGTCCGCTTGTGGTGCGCCCTCGGCGTAGGTCGTAAATACGCTTTTCCGCCACTTCAAGAACTTCATCCGCAGTCCCGCCGCCGGAGTGGACGAGGTCTGAAATCTCGCCGGAAGTCTCCGCCACAGCGCGGAGGAGGGAGCGGTCTGACACAACAGCGGCGTATTCCATCACGTTGGTTGCTGTTGGTGTGATGTTCATCAGCTCGACTAGGTAGCGAGGTGTGCTCTCTGTGGCCTCTCCGCTTTGGCGCATTTTTTCAAGCACCGTCACCGGGTCAATCGTCTCGGAGTAGTTGAACATGGTGAGGATGGTCTCATAGATATTCCGGTTGGTTTCCAGATAAAAATCCGTCGCTTTGAGCTTCGAGATCACCTCCGGCACACAGCGAGAGTCAATGAGCATCGCACCCAAAACCGCCTGCTCCGCCTCTAGGCTATGGGGCATCACCCGATGTAAAAGCTCGTCCATGTTCCATCCTCCTTTCTGCTTTAGAATATGCATTGTCTTTTGTTTGTAGGGGCGCGCATTGCGCGTCCGCGCCCTTAAAAAGCCTCCTTTTCCAACTGACGCCCCAAGAGCGAAGCAATTGGCTCGGCGGAAGGAGTGCCTGTGGTGCAAAGAGGTGGCAGGCGAAGCCTAAGGTCGGATTCAATCTTCCGCAAGGCTTACAAGGGCAATCCTCAGTCCGCTTCGCAGACAGCTCCTTTAAAAAAGAGCCTAGGGGCAGATTACCGCCCCTACTGCGCCTCAATCACTTCCACGTTAATCATGCCGGAAAGCTCATTCCCCAGCTTGACTTTTACCTCGTGAGAACCCAATGTCTTAATCGGATCCGACAATACAATCTTATTCTTTTCAATTGTAATATCATACTGTTTTCTGAGCGCCTCTACAATCTCTTGCCCAGTCACCGCACCAAACAGACGTCCGCCGCTGCCAGCTTTCGCTGTAACGGTGACTGTCAGGGTCTCTAGCTTCCCCTGAATGCTCTTTGCATCTGCAATCTCTTTTTCAAGCTTTCTTTTCTTCTTCTGCTCTTGCTCTTTCAGGGTTTTCAAATTCCCCGCATTCGCCTCTACTGCGAGCTTCCGGGGGAGAAGGAAGTTTCTGGCATGTCCGTCTGACACATTGACCAGATCCCCTTTTTTGCCCTGCCCTTTTACGTCTTCCAGTAAGATTACTTTCATATTTACGCACCCTCTTTCTGGCTATTTGCCATCTCAGCATTCGCTGTCTCATCCTCGCAATACGCGTCAAGCGCTGCTTTTAACAGTTCTACTACTTCCCTATGGGATCGTTCTTTCACTTGCGCGCCTGCGGTGTTTCGATTCCCGCCGCCGCCTAGTTTCTCTAAGATAAACTGCACATTCACATCCCCGATGCTCCGGGCTGAGATGATAACGCCATCGGGAACCGGATAGAGCACAAAGGATGCCCTCACACCTGCTATGTTCAAAAGCTCATCCGCCGCAATGGCACCGATTACCCGGTCAATTGTCCTCTCCGGGGCGGCGATCACAATTCCGTCCCGGTAGAGCTCTGCCTGGCGGACTACGTCATAGCGGGCGACCGTACCGTCAAAGTCACTTTGCATCATCCGCTTCACATCTGTCGTGTTCGCCCCCGCCCGTCTGAGGAAAGCCGCCGCCTCAAAGGTGCGGCTCCCTGTGCGGAGCGTGAAGTTTTTCGTGTCCATCGCAATCCCCGCAAGCAGGGCTTCCGCTTCCAGATGTAAAATGTTTTTCGGTTCCACGATGTACTGGAGCAGTTCCGTCATAAGTTCACAGGCTGACGATGCATAGGGTTCGTGGAAGTTAATCGTTGCATCTTGAATATAGTCCCCCGCCCGGCGGTGGTGGTCAATCACAACGATGTCTTTCATCATCTCAAGTAGCGCCGGAACCTCTACCTGATCGGGACGGTTCGTGTCTACCACGATCAGTACACCGTTTTCATCCGCCGTCTGTAATGCCTCCTGGGGTCTGATAAAGACGTTTTCATATTCCGGCACTAGGCGCAAACGCTCTAGCATAGGTCCCACAGCGTGGTGATCCGGGTTCAGAATAATCTTGGCTTCCCTCCCAAGTTTTCTTGCCATACAGCAAACACCGCAGGCAGCACCCAGACTGTCATAGTCGGCATAAATATGCGCCATCACATAGATCTGAGGTGCATTTCGCATGAGTTTTTCCAGAGAGCCCGCCGTCACACGGCTTCGTACTTTTGTCCGCCGCTCTTGCGCCGCCCCCTTGCCGCCATAGAATTCAAAGTTATGCTGGTCTTTCAAAACCACCTGATCGCCGCCCCGGGCCAGAGCCATTTCAATCCCAAGTTTGGCGTATTCGTAGTTTTCAAAAAAGCTGCCGCCTTTGCCGATGCCGATGGAAATCGTAGCCGGGATCCCCGCACTGCTGCTGATTTCCCGGACACGGTCAAGGAGAGAGAATTTCCCTGCAATGTATGCCTCTAGATCTTGCTCTTCTATAATATACACATAACGATCCCGGTCAAAGCGGAGGAGGAAACCCGTAGAGGCCTTACACCACTTGCTGATCTCATCGTCAACATTGGCTAGGATTGCACTTTTCTCTTTCTCGGTCAGGTTCCCCAAGAGATCACCATAGTTATCTAAGACAATCAGAGCGCAGACCGGGCGTGTGTTCCAATAGGTTGCGTCAATTTCTGCATATTCGGTTACATCCATCCAGTAGATGTTCCCTAAAAAGCGGTATTCTTTCGTATCAGTCTCTACTCGGACAATATTCCCAAACACCTGATAGGTCCGCTCGCCTACTGTCATAAGTTCCGGACACTGGGTTTGGCCTTCCATGAGCCACTTCGTGTCAAACCCGGGTACAATATCAGAGATGCGCACCTCAAACAGCTTCTCTCCTGTGCCGGTCATCTCAGAGAAACGTTTATTTGACCAAATCACCTCTTCGTTGTCCAAGCGGAAAATTACCACCGGCATAGGCATGTTGGTCATATTATCGTTTTGAGCGGTTTCTACACTATAGCTAATTTCCGCCACATAATCCGCAAGCGCCACTCTCTGGCGGTGAATCATGATCTTTGAGTACACATAGAGGATCAGCCCCACTGCAAGATACGCACCCGCCAGGTAGAAATCCACCGCAGCAGCTGCAACAGCAAACAGCACAATCACAATAAAGTAAAGCCGCATACCCGGCTGGATCAAGCGAGAAAGCTTCTTGTTCATAAAAGGGCTCACCTCCTAAGTCTGGAAAATACAGAGATAGATATTATATCAGAAGCAGGATGCGAATACAACAAAATAAAAAGAAAGACCTCCCAGAAATGGGGAGGTCTTTGGGTGGGGCTAAACCCAAAGGCTCCTTTTTCAAAGGAGCTGTCCGCGAAGCGGACTGAGGATTGCCCTTTGGTAGCTTACTGAAGATTGAATCCGACCTTAGGCTTCGCCTGCCACCTCCTTTGCACCACAGGCACTCCTTCCGTCGAGCCAATCGCTTCGCTCTTGGGGCGTCAGTTGGAAAAGGAGGCTTCGGTCTATGCACATCATATAAATTACCATACATTGTCCGACCTAGGGAATACCTCACTACCCAAGCATTGTCGTCATCCAGCGGACAATCCAGCCCCAGAGATTCGGGAATTCTTCCCCAATCGCCGCCTGTACTGCTACGCGATCTACGCCTCTCAGACTTTCGGTGGTACTCAAAAATGTACGTGTTCCCTCTGCAACGTTCTGCCCAACTGCAATATGTCCATAGGCGTTGTGTCCCACGGCGATGTGAGAGGCAACTGCCACAGCCCCCGTTGAGAACATCCCAATCGCCACGGCACCTAAGGCGATGAGACCGATGGCGACCGCACCGATGGCAATGGCACCAATTGCGATTGTGCCGATTGACGCAAGTCCAAGAGAGAAAATCCCAATCGCAAGTAGCCCCAGACTGAGTAATCCCGTGGATAGTATCCCCATAGACAAAAGCCCGATTGAGATCAGACCCTTGGCAAGTACGCCGATTGCTATAACCCCTTTTGCTCGCCGCATACCGAATCCAACATTGATGTGTACCAAGGGCAATCCAAACAGCGTGCTTTTACTTTTATACTCATATCCCCTAGCTCCCCAAAATCCGTTCCGGTATGGTCGGTAAAAGGGAAAGTCTGCGCTGTGTCCGCCACCACTGCCGCTACCGTATTCGATCGGCCCCTCTTTCATTAAACTATCCAGCGTGACACCGAATATCTCACTAAGTTGGATCAGCTTTTCGATCTCCGGATAGGCGCTGCCAGACTCCCATTTTGAAATCGCTTGCCGCGAGACAGAAAGTCTCTCCGCCAGATCCTCTTGAGAGAACCCCCGATCCTTTCTTAGTTGTTGTAACTTTTCATGAAATTGCATTCGTATCTCTTTCCTTCCTTTTAATTTGACCAAATCATACCCGAATCCCGCAAAAGCTTCTACCAACTAGTGTTTGCACTTTGTCAACCACTGGTTGCACTTTAGAAAGTAATGGCATTCCTCATCTATTATAAAGCAATTGCCCACGCAATGGACGGAAAAATGTTAGCCCCTAGACTAGGCTAACATTTTTCCTCCGGCTGCATGTACTCTTTCACAGTATACTTATTTAGATGGGTTATAAGATACACCGAAACACTAAGGTAGCATCCGATCAACTATTGTAAGCACCTCTGCTCGTGTTACACTCCACGCCGGGCGGAAATAACCGGAGGGGCAGCCCTCCATTATGCCCAAATGGTGCGCCAACCACGTAAAACGGAGCAAACGCTGCACATTTGGAAAACTGATATCACCGTAGTGATAATCTGAATCGCGAAAGGTGTCTCTTACTTGTTGGGCAATTTCTTCGTATGTCGGCACATCGATCACTATACCTGTGGTATACAGTGTGATCGAAACAAATGCTTCCGCGACGTCACTTCGATGTGCACTCAAGTTTGGGGCGAAATTAGATTCGCCAAATTGATGGCTTGGAATGAAGCGAACAGTGAATTTCAAATATTCATAATACCACGCCTCCGGATCCACATCTGAAAACGCAAGTGGAATCCCTTCACTCAGACCAAACGCCCGTGTGATCATGACTGCAAGCTCTGCGCGTGTAACCCTTTGATCCGGTCGGAATGAGCCATCGGGGAAGCCATCGATAATGCCTGCATCGAAAAATTGCTCAATGGTATCTTTCGCCCAATGTCCATTGATATCAGTGAATGTTGGCGATGCCGCAACGGCAGGTAGAGGCGCTAAGATGAAAAGGCACAGCACAAGTACGATCAGGCGTCGTAATCTCTTCACAATGAACACTCCTTAGAATATAAATTTTGTTCGCTACTGATTGCCGAACTGCTTACACGATTCACCACCCACAAAAAAACGAGAGTGTGAACAAAGCACCTCACCAATCATCACCTTCAAGTTGTTTTTCATTTTGATATTGTTGATAATCTTTCTGTTGCGGTGAATCTAAGGCATTTTGACACACAAATTCTTTCCCGCAATATTCACATGTCCCTGTTTTTTTATTTATATCTACACGGACAGATGCATTGCAAGATGGACAAGAAAGTGAAACAAAATTACTCATGCGCTTTCTCTCCTTATTTTGTTACCGGTGTAGTCCGACAATTTGATTGTAAAATAATTGATCCCTGCCCTGTAAATTGAGCTGTAAACTCAGTCCAAAGGGTTCCGCCTTGGCGGAACGTTTCATATTGCAAGCCCGCAGACCAAGCAACTAAATGGTTTACATCAACATTGATCGCCTTTTGTCCACTTAGATTAATTTTATGTAAGGTACCGCAAGAATCTACAATACAGGACCCTGTTCCGGATGTTTGCAACACACAAATCGGTATGCCGCCGGAAAATAATCCAGACCAGCTAGTTTGTATCACTTCAAAATTAATCGCCATATCGCAAGCCAAAAAGGCGCCGCCGATCATGGCCCATTGCTGACCGGAATTATCATCACAAAACAATTCAATGATATCTCCGGGAACACAGGGCGCAACAGCAACTCTTGAAGGCTGTGTTCCTTGCACAACAGTTAATAATTTGTTCGCTCTACTAAAAAATCCAACCTTTTTTCCACCCGCTCTGCTTTGTCTTTGCGCATTCGTTAAGGTTTCAAATGACAAAGTTGGATCTGAGTAAACCATAGTCCCCGGTTCGATGCAAATTGCTTCATTTTGATCAAGACTTATTTCAATGACAGGAAATGGTGCGCCATATTTTTTCTCATAATTCATATACTACACTCCTTTTATAGATGAAATACCCTTTCATGCCTTGCCCTAACTACCTCATATAGTACTCACATTTTTCTCAATCGTCAACTACAAGCTTGCCACATGGACTGACATTAGCTGATAAATAAGCTTGGCGCCTCTTTTAGGCTTGGGAGCACCTGTAAAACACGGCTGTGGGTCAATTCACAGGGAGGCAGCAAATCCGGCACCACGATCACATTACATCCTGCCATATGCGCCGCCTCTACGCCAATAGGTGAGTCTTCAAATACGAGGCACTGTGCCGGGGCGAGTCCGAGATTCTCCGCCGCCTTCAGAAAGATATCCGGGGCGGGCTTTGCACGCTCTACTAAGTCTGCTGTGACGATGGTGTCAAAATAAGACGCGAGCTTTGCCTCTTCTAAATACATCTGTACATTCCGCTGGATGTTCGACGAACCGATCGCCATGGGAATGGATAGAGTACGAAGTAAGGCCGTAAGCTCTCTGACGCCGGGTTTGACTTCTAGGCCATGGGCAGCGACATAGTCTGTAATCCACTGCCGCACAAGAGGGATGGAACGTTCCAAGGTAAAGTCCATACCGTAGTGTTCTTGAAAGATCGCCTCTGTCGCCTTGGCGCTGTGTCCCACGGTACTCCGCGCCACCTCTGCCGTGATGGGGACTCCCATGCTCTCGCCCACAGGTACCCATGCTTTGATATACATGGCCTCTGTGTCAAATAGGAGGCCATCCACATCAAAAATGACGCCGCGGATGTCTAAATTTTTGATTATTTGATCTGTCAGTTTCATGATTTTGCTCTCTCCCTGTTTTGTTTGCTAAAAATCGACTAGTTTTTTCCTATTTCTTCTGTTGACATGGCCAAAAGGATATGCTATGCTGATACAGTATCTGTTCGTGTAAGTTGCTCACTTGTTTTTGCAAGGCCTAGAATTGTCCAGCCCTTGCAAAAACAAGTGATCCGCTCGTGTCACAGATTACAACCTATTATATTTTTTGGAGGATCCACAATGCAACAAGGTACAGTCAAATGGTTTAACGCAGACAAAGGTTTTGGGTTTATCTCAAACGACGAGGGCGGCGATGATGTATTCGTACACTTCTCAGCCATCCAAACTGACGGCTTCAA
>Ga0131853_10001011_pt1 | contig 51142 bp, 39 predicted proteins | sample TergutLab28metaG_FD_92764 | JGI IMG/M metagenome (GOLD analysis project Ga0131853, IMG submission 92764) | Labiotermes labralis P1 segment gut microbial communities from Petit-Saut dam, French Guiana - Lab288 P1 (version 2) (version 2) | ecosystem: Host-associated > Arthropoda: Insects >...
CATTGTTTCACAAACGGCACGATTTCCGGAGTACTTTAGATGCCGGACTGCTGGCTAGAAGTCAGTACTCGGAAGGTCCTGCGACCGGCCATCTCGACACAGGTTTTTCTTAGTTTCCCTGTGTCTATAAGCAAATGCTAAGATAGTTCCCAAGATTCCAAGTTGCCACTACATGCTCTCATGTAGCCCTCCTGACTTAAATCTAGTAGTAACCAATTTCATGTTTTGTTTACATGTAAAATAACCACTGCCACCAGGTAACAACCCAATTGTAGTAAATAAATAAATATAAATGTACCAAAAGCTAAGAGTCCTAACTGTGATTTGTTTGGTTCCTTTGTGTCTTTCTTGGTTTTACTTTTCAATTGTTGTTTTGTAGGGGGTTTCAGAAATACAGTGGACTTTAATGAGGCTACAGAAGGCAGTTCCATAAATTGACCCCCCCCCCTCCTCCATGTTGCCCCTGAACTGTTATGCTTCCCCTGGTACTGTAATTTCCTTCCCCTCCAGTCATCTTAGCCATTTTGTTCACATGAATGCTGACAAATAAGATTCCCTAGTGATAACACATTTGACCTGTTGACATAGGCCTGATGATGCTAAAAGGGAACACAACAATAGGTAGAGATGAGAAGCACTGTTTATTGCTAAATTATATCCTCTACAGGAGACATGTACAATATGTAATTGTTTGACAGTATGCTTCTGTATTTTCAAACATCTCTCCTGTTTCTTGTGATTTTACTCAAATAAGCTTTGTCCTTTTGGCTTCACACTGTCTCCCTGCAGAGTGACAATGCTTGTTAGGCATTTTCCTAATGCATACTCTACCCTGACAGAGCCAGAGTATCGAAGTCAGTGTACTGAGGTTGGATGACCTTGGAAGGAGGCTTGGATTTCCACCAGGAGCAGAGTCTTTCTTGTTTTCGACTGTTCCCACACCAGCCTCCTGTCCAGCACATACCCAAAGTTCTTTCCTCAGGGCATAAAGCTCACTACTCGCTTCCACCTAATACTGAGGTGAGGAATGCATGGAACTATACATCATGTCTCCCATGTCTTTGTGGTCAGGTAAGAATCTTTCAGATGAAAGGAATATACTAGTGGCTTACAGAGAGGAACTGTATCCAAAGCTCGAATTGTCTTTATTCATGGTTAGTACATCATTAGAAATACTGAAATGACATAATGCCTGAGTTTCTGATACGTATTGCTGAAATACCTTACAATTTCCAAGAGAAGTTCCTATACTTGTTTCAAACTTTTAAATGATGCAGCTGCCAGTCTTGCCACAGTTCCAGTTATGACAGACCATACTGTGATGCTTATGGCCCCTGCTGTTTGTGTGGGCCAACTTAAGATAGTGCCCACAGGACTGAGCCATTCTGCAGGTACAACTATCACTGGAGTATATTTATAATTCCATATAAGAAAAAGCATTATGAGCAACTGTCAAACAAAAAGATTTACAGACTTGAAAATAACGTAAATCCAACATAAGTTTTTTTTATCTCAGTAATTAATCAACTTGATGCACAAAATTTTTGTTTTACAATAAGTCCTCTCTCAACCCGTGCACCAGACAGCCACCTATAGGTGTGATGATACCAGAGACTGTGTAATGCAATTTTGACTTCCTGATGATGAGCATTTGCTCAAAACATGTAGAGGCATGAAATAAACTTATTGTAAAACAAAACTTTTGTGCATCAAGTTGGTTAATTCCTGAGACAAATATACTGAAATGCACGGTCACCGAAACATCAAAAAAACAACATAAGTATTACACAGATAATTGTCAGCCATTTTGTATACGTAAGAATTCTGTTAGGTTTAAACGTTTCAAAATATGAAGGATGCTTCATTTATCTGATGACTATATCTTGTCACTTCCCACCAAGCATGTGGCTGGTAAGCTTAGTGGATTACATTATTACAACAGACTATCAGACAGAAAGGAAGTGACAACCAACAACAGTCGGGTGAAATAATGACCTGCATTATGATTACCCTCTTCTGGAATGTGATATGTCACTTTGTACTTGATAATAATGTTTTTATGAAATTACACAGTGTAGTATATGAGAAAAACATAAATCTTAACATTGTTGTGAGAACCTCAAATCTTATATTTCAAAATAAAATTCTGCTATGACTGTCAGAGAAAATAATAGCAAATCATTTTCTTTTTTGATACATACCATTAATACCTGTGCTAAATGTGTAATTACAACATTCAGTTTCAAGTTGAAAGACAGTCTTGCATTTGCTGAAAAGAAAAGAGATAAACAATTTTACAGAACAGGATCAAACTCGAATCTGAAAATAAATTGCTGCAATTTTGAAAATAAAGGTACCTCTATGCTTTAATTCTTCTTTTATTTTATTCAGTTGACGCTGAAGTCGGGCATATTTGGCAAATTCATCTATCATTGAAATATGGGTCATTTCTCTTCGAATTGCCAACATTTCATTTTGTAAAACAGTTTCTTGTTTTGATTCCATACACAGGTATGACAAAACCTACATACATTGAACACAAACTCGTTATTTTTTTATATGGTTAATAACTGGATACTTTGAAGTGATTTGGTCATAAGTACATATTAAAAGCTGGAACACCGTAGTAACGGAGTATGGAATGACTATATATGTTGACAAGGTGGTGGCTCTACTGAAAGAAATATAAACACAATCGTAAGAATAAAAGTTGCACATTATTTAAAGCTGGAGATGTACATTTACTTGGGAAGTAAAACCAATGGGCAGATTACAGGAATTCTTTCTTAATATTATTCTTTCATCAACTGTTACGGTCATGTGGCAGTATACAGTAACTTCGAAACTATTTTTTACAGAAAAACATTAACCGCGAAAGCAAGTGCGTGTGCAAGGATACAGTATTGCCTTTACCGAACACGACCTCCTAGTAACACTGAACACAAAGGCTAAAGAAACGTTTTAAAGACTTAGCAACGAACTCTGTGTGTGCACACGCACCACTTTCTAGAGCTCTAAGGAATACTGTTCATTTTGTGACCTAAGCTAATTGATGTTCCTATGCTCTTGGTGCTTACAGGTTTAATAAGTATGGGAATAAAGGCCCCAAGAAAGCTAAAAGCAGTTGTAAGTATTAAGAGAAACATAATTTAACTCGTTGACACCAATATATCTCGAAATATAACTCTGGAAATTTTCTGTAACGTAGGTTATGTTCATCCACTCTCATGGACACATCCTTCGATATCTGTGATACAGCAACTCTGGGAACGTGATGACAGATAAGAACACAAATGATCTAATGGGCCAGGACACATGGTGATCGTCGTTACCCAAGTGTACGATCAAGGAAGCAATGGATTTCATTCATACAAATGGGTAGCAGAAAATGGCGTATGTGAACGTAGCAGAATGGAAACCAGAACAAGTTACTGAATGGTTAAAAGGTAACGCAGCTTTCTCAAATCAGTTGTAGTGAAGCTGCGAAATTTATTGCTTGTTCAAGTCATCGTAAAATGGATTTTTATCTAGGAATTACAGCGTATTCTGGGTGCAAAATATTAGTTACTGTCACACCCTAATCGGGGGTAAGATTAACTTTTGACAGGTGATTGTGTATCAGGGACAGTGAAGCCAGGAAACAAAAAATGAATGCTATTGTATCGAGATATGCTGTTGAAGTGTTTCTTGTAATACATTTCACTACTTTTCGTATTTCATGTGAGCCGTTTGTACACTTTGGCTTCGTTTTTCAGCGACACATTCAAAGTTCTTAACAGTTTGTAATTACTTGTGACTTATAGATTTATGTTTTGGAGCAATTCTAGCTATAGCAATGAAGTTTTTAAATTGTAGAAGAGAGTTGTAGGAATAATTACAGGTTCAATGAGTAGAGATTCTTGTGATTTATTTAAAAGTCTGAATATTCTTACTCTTCCATCGCAATATATTTTTTCCCTCTTATGTTTCGTTATTACAAATTGTGATTAATACATGTTTATCGCAGGGATACGTGGAAGAAATACTAGACAAATTACAAATTTTCTTCAACCAATATCGAATTTATCACTGTATCAAAAATAGATTCTTAATATGGGTATTGAAATCTATAACAATTTACCAGCTTTCATGAAGAGAACATAGGATAATAGCAAAGAATTTAAACCACGTCTAAGAAGCTTCCTTTATTCCAATCCTTTTTATACATTGGACAAATAATTCAACCACAACACAACATCTTGGTGATTATACATAAATATCTTAACTATAGCTTCATAATTATATATATGGTAATTATATAAATATCTTTGGCATAGCCTTGTAATTATATATGTACTTATATTGTGATTATAATATTTTATTGCCTATGTTGTACATCACAACTTATATTGCATTATAATCATTTCAATATCCCATGGTGTATGAACCTCTATGGATTTTACGAAAGTGAATACAGATGATGATGATGATGATCCATAGTAATAACCATGTTCAGGCTGTAAATGTTCACATTTTCTCCTTTTTATTTTTTCACAGTATCATATACGAAGTAACACGAATGCAATATGTTTACTCTCCTGTGTAATTAAAGAATTATTATCACACATTGTTTAAAACCGAAGCTAGTACAAAACACATTGAGTTGTTTTATTTATTCACTAACTGGGCTTCTAATCCCAACTAATATTTCAAGTTGTTTTGTAGTATATTTGGAATAATGCATAGATGGTCAGGAATAAAAAATTTTGGAAGTATTAGAATTTCAGCAAACATATTTAACATAAATGTTTGCTGAAACTTTATTTTTACTTAAGTGGCGTTGAAATACAAATTTTTTCAGTGCTAGTGTCTGTCATGTTAATTTAACCAGGTGTATCCTTAAGGGGTTTTCCTGATTATTTTCAGGCCCTTCTGGCAGATGCCAGAACACTACATCACATAAGAATATGACCAACTTTTTTCCACATCCTGTCCGATTATTAAAGTCACCAAACATGTTATCCCATGCTATATCATCTATTTACTGACAGTACCATTAAATAAATTGTAAATAAATAAATTACCCATGATTTACTTGAGTGCTTTGTTTAGCACAGTTACCTGTTCTGACTTGAGAGCATACTACGTATCTCAGTCACTCAAGACTGCTTTTTCTGCTGGACTTGTACATTGTATTTATCAGATGTACTGTGCTTAAAGATCACAGAGTGAGGCAGAAAATTTGTTTTAACTTCTCTTTTCATTGTAGGTTTAGACAGTACAGTTCTGTCTTACATACATTCGTTTCTAAACAATGAAGTGAGCGGCCAGCAGCTACTGAACCTGCGGCCTGATGATCTTGATCACTTGGGTGTCCATAAATTGGGACACCAGGAATTAATACTGGAGGCTGTGGAACACCTGAGGAATTTTGTAAGTGTATGTTGGTACTTATGTTAAAGCTGTTCAAACGATGTCCCAGTGCTGCAGTACAGTTTTTGTATGCATTCGAATCCTCACTGTCACTATATTAGTGCACACTGTTACCAATATGTACGGTAGCCACAGCTGTTAAAGCCATGTGCCAGTATTGCAGTACAGTTACTGTATGCGATTCGAATCCACACTGTCACTATATCAGTGCACACTGTTACCAATATGTATGGTAGCCACAGTTGTTACAGCAATGTGCAAGTATTGTGTTACAGTTTTGGAGTGTAATTTGAATATTTATTTCCAATTCTTATTTTTAATCATACCAGTAAACTTCAGGAGTCTCTGAATTTCAGTGTTGATGCTTTAAAGTTTCAGCTAGTGCATACTGTGATATTGACAAGGAAGGCAACTGTGTACTGGGCAAAAGATAGGCACCACTTGTCAGTACTAATTCTGAAGTGCTGCAAGAGGTTCATAAAACTGCAATTTCTTTAAAGGTTAACAAAGTAGCAAACTTCTAGAGTGAAGACTTAGAGGTTCTGGTGTCTGAATTTCAGAGGGTCCCTACCCCCATTCTCTTGCATAATTTTCAAGGCATAAACCAGAGCCTTTGCCTATGTGTACATTTAGATACTAGGAACTCCAGGTCGTTATCATGGACTTGCTGTTAAAATATGTGTGTCTGAAATGTCCTTCACTTCACTTGGAATGCTACACTTTGTTGTTTGTCTTCCTTGTTTAAGAAATAGATTCCTTCACTGATTTTAGCATCAGTGTTTTGGGAGTGCAGCAGGACCAGTTCTGTTTGAAAATAGATTATGAAGAGCCTAATTGTTATTTTTTTGCATCTAGCACTACGAACTTGATCGGGAAAATCTTCAACTGTTGGCCCTGAGGTTATCGTGCCGAGCACGTAGTCTGCACAATGAACTGCGTCAGCAAACCGACTCACAACCGGTCAGCACACAAACATTAGCAGATGTTGCGGATGTTATAACGGCTGTAAAACCGCTTGTCTGCTGGCTTGATAGGTGAAGTATTAGTCCTGTCAATTGTAGGTTATGATAAGTTTTGAAAAGGAACTGTTTGATATCCTTTAAGTACCTCCGTCACTGCACAGTTTAACAAGAATTATAAATGACTAGGTGATATGTCAGTTCTCTGATATTGCATTCCTTCATTAACATCCCCAACTGCATCCACTGATTTGTATACATTAACATCGCCTGGTTGTGACTTCTGAATCTTAAGGTTGTTGTGAGTCACATCTAAATTTCTGGGTGTGCAAACTGCATATTTTCCTTCACCAGGTCTCAGTAAATTTTGTGAAAATTGCCCAGTTGACATATCACCTTGCAAGTACACCCACATGTTGGCCGTCAGTTTTGTTATTGTACCGACTTCCAACCACAACAGTGACAATGGAGCTCTCAGTGCTGTTGGGTCAGTAGCACATGCATTTTACCATCTCCCACAGTCCTGTGGAAAGTACGTGAACAGCCAAGCAACTTTCAAAACAAGCAGCAAACAAACCAACAAACCTACCTCATTATTATGGAGACAGATATGTATCTAATGTAATATCTTGTATGGGACATCCAATTTTGTGTATAGAGTGTGCTGTGCTGTGGAATTTTAGTTTCAAACATTGCCACCAGTATGAAATAAAATGTTCCATTTGTTTCATCACAGTAGCACACATTAGGTAGTTTTATCTGTTGAATAAGATGGTACAGAAGAGTACTCTTTTGCCTTGAAGATGGAAGCATCAGGTTCCTCCATAACATGGGTATAGATTATGTGTTAGATTTTGGCAGTGAAGAACCTAGTGGAGCTGGCAATCTGGCATGTTCAGTATGGGAGGTGCCAAGGGAAGGGTATTGATCGTGTTTATCTGTCAATTCACTATTGCCATCTCTATAAAAGTGACTCGCTTGTAGCCTAATTGAAAAGTCCACTGGCCAGATGGTAACAAATGGCCTCTACATGTCTGCCAAATTACATGTGTGACGTCATACCAGACAGCAGTCCTTATTACAAAAAGTGTTGTTTTTTGCATAGGTCTCCTTTCACTGGGCAGCTTGATTATCAAGACAGAAAGAGTGAACTACTGAAACTTAGTCTGGCCATAGCAACATGTGCTCAGAGAGATCGCTTTGCAGAGCGTCCTGTAGAGGAGATTCGGACAAGTTGTAGAGAGCTTGCTCTTCTGGCTGACAGTATTATCCAGGATATAATGGATCCATTGATATTACAGCCTGCATCATTAGATCTAGCTACCCTTAAGAAACGTGCAGGAGATGATCTGGTGAGTAATGTTTCAACTGGATGGCACTATAAAAGAGGGAACACAGTATTCCATGCCATTTATTTATTTATGGTTTGTATAATGACATTGTTAGTTGTACAGACTGTGTTGCTTCAAATGGTAGGCCGTCCAGTGAACAGCGAATTGGAAGGGGTGCTGAAGGAAGCTGTCATGACCTTATTTCAAGTATTGTACCAGAATTTTCCAGGAGAGACTGCAGAAAACCATGACAGCAACTCATTTAGGATAGAACTGGTGATCATTTTCATTTGTGATTTTCTCATTTATTACAGGGGTTTTTTATTGTACCATCTTTCCACGGTATACACCAAATTGGCGGAATCAAGTTCAGCTCACCTGCTCACCAGTGTGGGAAAATTGAGGAAGGAGATGAAGTTGTGCAGGTCAACTATCAGACAGTGGTAAGTAGCACACATACCATTGTGGATGGTTCATGTAATTGAGTGTGGGAAATGGTAAATTATGGATGTTGTCAGGTTTCCTTCATAGTTATGCATATGTTTAGTTGTTTTGCACCCTGTGTGCTTTGTTATTGGGCTTCATCATATATTTTATCCCCTTAAGTTCTGTAGGATCCAACTAACGGAAAGTGTGGAAGTGTGTAAAAGGCAGGAAAATATAGATGCATGGACACAAATCAAATAATGTATGCCAAGTTCAGTAATATCCCATAGATCAAAATGACCATAACACTTGAGAAATAATTGTCAACAAACCCATGGCTTAAACTGTGAAGTTATAACTAACAATTGGATTTCAATAATTCTGATGGCATGAACCCTATAAAAACACTTAAACAATTCACCTGCATGGTACAGGAGATAATAGAGAATATACCCACTGGAAATACAAACAGAGCTTACAGCAGCATACAAGTCAGGTCCTTGAGTGCTAGCCTTACAGCCACAGCTAGAACACCTGATTTGGAAATAAACTGCCAAGACAAAATTTGGAAAAGCAATATGCAGATCCTGGATGCTGTCAGAAGGCTGTAGTGTGTAACCGTTTGGGTGACAGTGGTTTATGGGATTGGAAAAGATATGGAAGGGAGCAGTCATGACTCTGTTTAACGTATTGTCTGCAATTTTGCCTGGAGGGTCTGAGGAAAATCACAGGAAACATTAGTCAAAATGGCGGAGATTCAAACTGGGCAGCTTCCAAATACAAATCTGAAGCACTATCACTTGAGACAGCTTGCTCAGTAATGTGGTAGTGTCTGTGCTTGAAATATTGTAAGATGCCTTTCAGTAGCTGAAAACTGTAATTACTGCTTTCCTAATTACAAATTTGCATAATCTCGAAGTAAACAACTCCATGGAGCAAAATTCCTTCTTAAGAAACCAGTAGTTGCTCAGCTGACTGTAGAAATTTGGCATTTCAAGGGAAGGTACTGCCTCCATCTTCATGTATGTTTAAGATGGACATAACATGTTTGTTGGAAATGTCATTGCATTTGTGCCAGACCTGTTCATTGCTGTAAGAACCCCAAGGCTTACATTTCTAGTTCTGTTTGATGTGTGTATTGAAATGATAAATATGAGTGGTGCACACACCCTTGGGTATTATAAGTCTGCCTGTGATAACCGTGTTTTATTGAGGTGACTTTTTATGTTATGTTTTTGTTACAAGCAACAATTCAGAACATGAGTCAGCTGAAGATTCCAGTCTTCTGGGATGTGACACTGTATCAAAGGGTCAATAGTTTGTAGTGTTTCAAGGGAGCATAGCGTCATAGTGTCTTTATGATCAGGATAAAGCAGTCGAAGAAACTCGCCCAATAATGCAGTATCATATCCCAGAAGACTTGAATCCTTCACAGCACCACTGTGAAAATCTCAAGTCGCATGTTGCTCTTCTGAGTTTGTTGGATGGAGCTAAATTTTAACCCTGGGCAAAAGAAATGTTTTATTTGTTTTAATAACAACTGGACATTGGAAAAAATTATGTATATGAATGTGTCTTGCCAAGACAAGACCCTTGGACAGTACCTATTGAACAATGTTTAGAATATACACTGTTTATTTTGCTATTTTCTGCTTCTTTAATGTAAAAGTATGTAATGTCTCATGCTTACAACATTGCAGGTGGGTTGGCAGACAAAGAGACTAATGGCCTTGTTTCAAGAATCTCCGACTGATGTTTTTCTAACACTGAAAAAACGCCCACGTCATACCAAAGTCTACGGTCAGATCTACATGAAACCTTATAGACTGCCCAGTAAGAAGAGAGCAGCACCGTACACTCGATGGCATGACAATCTTCCATCACCGAGACCGGAATTGCTTACTATTCCTGACTTCGAGATGCCACAGCCAAGGTAAAGCTGAGTGTTGAGCAGCAAGAGTGGGATGTGTGCCACTTGGCATATGCCATGTTACATTATGCATTGGTCATATTTTCATTTCCAGTAGATGCTAGCTAGTGAAATGGAGCAGAACCCTTCTTGAGAAGCTTTCAGTTCCTCAGATAGCCAGATTCCTTGCATTTTAAGGAGCTCACAGGTTTGTTACTGTGTTTATACGAGCCTGTCCCTTCTACCAGCCTTGAGTTAGATGAATCACATTTGTACCCCATCTTCCTGTCTCTGTAAGATCCATTCATAGGCCTGAGGTTGCAGGCAAATCTGTCTGCAGTCAAACTGTGTTAGTCTGGGATGAGTCATGCTCTGAAACTGCTTCAGAATGATTTTGTATTAGTTTAATTATGTCAGTTTGGGATTGCTTGTGCAAAGTTTGTGTTGTATGAAATTCTCTTACATAGTAATACAAAAACAGAAGAAATACAGTAGATGATGGAATAGCAATGATAGAACAATACATAGTAGTAAATATACTTGCACAGGTCTTGCATTTTTTTAAATTATTATTATTATTATTATTATTATTATTATTATTTTGCATATGTTTCAGTAATGCTTTTACTTCAAATTTTTTACAGAAATATTTGAATGATTTATTTCTGTAACATGTGTAACTTTGCAACTAGTAATGGTATTGGTGATATTTGTCTTTTCACAGAGCTGTCCCCAAGCAGATGACCCCTCAACCAGTGTTGGAGGGTAATTCCAGTTCAGATGATGATGATGATTCATTCTTGCCCGGTGTACAAGATGAAGGGCAGACGTCTCCAACTAGCATGAGGCTGTATCTGCCGAAACCACGTGTAACAGTGCAGCGTAGAGCTACAGTAACAGGTGCCAGCCCAACCAACAAACGTCCGCCCGTCAATATTGAACAGGTACCACATCACGTCTGAACATTCGTGTTGCTAATTCCTCCTGTTAGGAACCATGTTAGGTCAGTTATTGTAGTGATGGGGTGCAGGCTGGATTGTGGAAAATTGGGGTTCAATTCCTGGCATAGACAGATATTTTTCTCTTCTTCAATGTACATACTTGCTGTGCAGTCCACCTAGCCTCCTACCCAATGTCTATCAGGTGCCGTTCCGAGGGTAAGGCGGCCGGAGCATTAAACTGACCACATGTGTCCATTATATGCTAATTTTAAGAGTGTGTTGAAAATTGGCCTTCTGTGTTGCATGCATCTTGAAGGTGTGATGCTTATTTAACACAGAAACAACTTTATCTGTCTCTTCAACGTGCCACTTAAGTCCATAAGTGAGTTCCTGTCACCACAGCATGGCGCAATCTCAGGTTGTGGATTGAGGATTGGCCTCCAATATGGAGGGTAACTGCAATTGTATTGAATAAGTAGTCACAGGCAGCCGACAAGGGGTGGTCTTCCAGTTTGGGGCTTGCGTGAGGTGCTGACAACCCCTCACCTTAAAAAGTATCATGTTATGAATCATTCACACAGTACCTGAGGGAAAGAGACCACTTTGAAGACCCAGGCATAGGTGGAAGGATAATATTAAGATGGTTCTTCAGGAAGTGGGATGTGGGGGCATGGACTGGATCATGCTGGCTGAGGAGAGGGACAGGTGGCAGGAACTTGTGACTGCAGTAATGAACCTTCGGGTTCCATAAAATGCAGAGAATTTCTTTACTAGCTTAGAACCTGTTAGCTTCTAAAGAAGGACTCTGCTCAATGGAGTGAGTGAGTAAGTAAGTAAGTAAGTAAGTAAGTAAGTGCCACTTAAGTGGCATTTCACAAGTATTCAATGATAATTTTACAAGAGACAACACGCAGGTAATTCTGTGATTTTACAAATCAGTATAAGGGCTGGGCAGTTAAATGTAATTATCTGTTTTTGTCTTCAATATTTTATTAAACATGAGAACAATGACTGTACTTGATCATACAATTCCAGTTTTGGCGCGAACTTCGCCTGGAACGACAGTGGAAGGATGGTAGTCCATCTGCTGGGGGAGATTCAGAAGGGAGGAAGGATGAAGTTTATCAGTTGCGAGATAAGTCGGCAAGTTTCGGAAATGATTTATCAGTATCACCCTCACCAAGGCCAACAACTTGTCTGGGGATTGAAAATGCATCCAGTAGAATGCAGAGTGGGAAGAAGTTAAGAATAACAGAGAATCGTAACAACGTGCATACAACTGAAAATTGTGATGAAATTTCAAGGGTGGATAGTGTCAAAGAGAATACTGTTTGTGGGAAAGAGAAAAGCAGAAAAGAGGAAGAACAAAAGGGAACTGAGAGGGAGTCTGAGAACATGGTGTCAGCCCAGGCAGAAGAAGTTTTTTGTGTCCGAGGGCAAAACGAGATAAAGGATAATGAAAATCTGCAGAATAGCAGTGTGCTGTGCGCAAGTACTGATGTAGATGATCATGTCTGTATGATGGAAGTAGGCCTGCAGGATCACAGTGGATGTAGTGAGAGGTGGAATGATGAGAAAGGGGACTGTTGCCAGGGTGTGAGAATCAGGCATGGTAACGAAGTGTCTGTAACTCATATTTCACATGAAGAGGGTGGTCCTGAGAACTGTGTGCAAGAAACATTGGTATTCTGTAGTAAGGATGCAAAGGACACAAGTGAAAGTGGCATCGTGCAGGATAAGGTAACTGATAAAAATACCCTGAGAGCCAAGGGTGGAGGTTGTGGTTTACCTAGCTGTGATTTGAATGATGTGTGTCAGGCTGTGGAAAACACTGACAAGGTGCACAGGCATAAAAATTCTGTCACTTCTGTTGAAAATACAGGTTTTGTGCACAAAGAACGTGGACGGTTAGATAAAAGCTATAGTACTCCTGCGTATGACCTTACAGATTCTAATGCAGCTTTGGGTGGGTCTTATAACACAAGCTTTGTGGAAGACTGGATTAATTGTCGGGTATCAGAAAATGGTGGCACCCTTCCAAGTCCTACGTCGGAGGTTTCCTCACATGCAGCCTCTCAATTGCAACAACAAAATCAAGTTGTAGCAGAGAGTGACAAAACTTCTGACACTGCCAATAGTGTATATGCTGAAAGCTCAGATGTTAGTGCTCAAGATGGTGCTTCATACAGCCTTGAAGATAAACAGACCCAGAGAATTGGAGAAATATTAGAAACAATAAATATTGCTTTACTTCAGCATCGTTTTAAAGAACACAGTAATGTTAATACAGTGAATGACTTCAGAAAGTCACTCGAACAAACAGATTTGTCTTCGCACGTAATGAATGATACGAGTACAAACAAAGATGAAGTTTTATGTGAAACTAATGCACAGCCATGTGTTCCTAGTAAGGGATCCACAGGTTTATTAAATGCTGTGCATTCTGCATTGATTAAAGATAAAAGCAATAAGGATTCTGAGATTTTGGTGGAGGGTGATGTAACAGGCTCAGTTATGGAAGCAGACATTCTGCCTCCAGCACAAATATGCAACACACAGAATTTTACTACAGCTCAGTCAGAAGTTTGGCAGAAGGTACCAGTACCTCAAATAAATGTTAAAACACCACACACTGAAGAGAAACAACACAGATGTACAGAAGAATTGACAGGCCATGTACCTGAAACAGATATCTCACACATAAAAATCTGTGTCACCCCACCTGAACCACCGCCAAGACCTGATCATCCCAAAGGCGTAGGCAGCATGGGCTACCGAGCTATTATTGCTGCACGGTCGCTTGGTAGAAACACTGGAAGTAAGTCTTCTGTTGGTGCTGGGGGAAACGCAACATTCCCAAGTCCTAGGAGTTTGAGGAAGATGAGCCATCTGCTTGCCAGTAAGTTTATTTTGGGACACAGGGTTTTTTGTTTAGTGCCAAAATTTCCTGCTTTTCTGTAACTGAAAAGAATATACAGTGAACTCCATTATAACACATCAAGTTAGGAAATCCACATAGCATAAAAATTCTGCCACATTTGCACCATCCTTACCTTTGCATTTTCCAGGGTATGAGATGATACTTGCAAAAAAAATTGTTTTATTTAATTATTTAAAAACCATAAGGCATACAGGAAAAATATGTTGGCCACAAAATTTTCTTGTGTCTACAGCTTTTATTGTAGAAGACTTTCACTCCCATAAATATTTAATGAGTTACACATAAGATGCACTCATGTACCCATGTGTGTGTGCGTGCATGCGTGTGCGTGCGCGCATGTGCGTGGTTTATATATATATAAATCCAATTACAACCACAACTTGAAAAGGTAAAATTCCCCGATCTTGTATTTCAGGAAAATTTAATGGAGAGTTCTTGAGGTTTTACAAATAGAAAAGGTGATGAAGTTTACGGGCTCATTTATGCAATCATGGGTTGTGAACACAACAAAAGTCTCAAATGAAACAATGAGATGTCCAGTGTGTCTTGCTTATTATGCCAAGTATGAGCACATGTATTAATGAGGATAATGACTTCATATGCTGTTTAATAAGTGCCTTCAGTGAAATTCTGTTTTCAGAACCACACTATGGAATTTGATGTCAATGTGCAGATTGTGTGGCATTTTCATTCATCTCTTGTGATTACACTACACTTACTTTGCAGTGTATTGGGATTACTTTTTCACTCATTTCTAAATAATTGGGAATTCATGTTGAACTTTTATTGCCCAATAATAGGAGATCTTAACTCTGCTAGTTCTATAATGTAGCTGGTCACATTTTAACTTTAGAGTAATAAGTCATTGTCCATAAGTACAGTATTTTAAATCTTCAAGTCATCTGGGGCTAGTGGCCATATTTTAAGTAATGGTAAGAGTGCATATTAAAAGGTGCAGTGCTCAGATAGAATGGGCACATTTTGCATTTTGCTGATACAGTGTACCGTTGTGCTAGTACAGTGCACTGTTGTACAGATACAAGGCACCATTGTGCTGATAGAGTGCACTGTTGTACAGATACTAGGCACTGTTGTGCTAGTACAGTGCACTGTTATACAGATACAAGGCACCATTTTGCTGATACAGTGCACTGTTGTACAGATACAAGGCACTGTTGTGCTAGTACAGTGCACTGTTGTACAGATACAAGACACCATTGTGCTGATAGAGTGCACTCTTGTACAGATACAAGGCAGTGTTGTGCTAGTACAGTGCACTGTTGTACAGATACAAAGCACCATCGTGCTGATACATTGCACTCTTGTGCAGATACAAGACAACATGGTGCTGATAGAGTGCACTGTTGTACACCATTGTGCTGATGCAGTGCTCTCTTTTACACCATTGTGCTGATACAATGCACTGTTGTACACCATTGTGCTGATACAGTGCACTGTTGTTCAGATACAAGGCACCATTGTGCTGATGAAGTGCACTGTTGTACACCATTATGCTGATGCAGTGGAATGTTATACAACATTGTGCTGATACAATGCACTGTTGTGCCGATACAGTGTACAGTTGTGCAGACACAAGGCACCATTTTACTGATACAGTGCACTGTTGTACACCATTGTGCTGATGCATTGCAATGTTGTACACCATTGTGCTGATACAGTGCACTGTTGTGCAGATACAAGGCACCATTGTGCTGGTACATTGCAATTTTATACACTGTTTTGCTGATGCAGTGCACTGTTGTATGCCATTGTGCTGATAAAGTGCACTGTTGTGCAGATACAAGTTACCACTGTGCTGATACAGTGCACAATTGTGCAGGTACAAGGCACCATTGTGCTAATATAGTGCAATGTTTTACACCGTTGTGCTGACGCAGTACACTTTTGTACACCATTTTGCTGATACAGTACACTGTTCTGCAGATACAAGTGACCACTTTGCTAATACAGTGCATTGTTGTGCAGATACAAGGCACCATTATGTTGATGTAGCGCACTGTTATACTGGTACAATACACCACTATGCTGAAACAATGCACTGTTGTGTTAGTACTGGCACCAGTGTGCTGATACTGTTCATTGTTTTGCTGGTACAAAGCACCATTTTGCTGAAGGCACCATAGTGCTGACGTGTTGTACTGTTGTGCTGATACAAGGTGCCATTTTGCAGATACAATGCAGTTTTGATAAAGGTTACAAAGCCTCAAAATTCAGTCAATTGCTCATATTCATAACTTCTTCAAAGGCAATAATCATAATGTTTACAGAAAAACGTAATATAAGCGTACGAGAATTGGGGGTTGGAGATCGTGAAGGGTGGCTTCTTCATCGGTGCCGATCTGGAGGTGCTGGAGCTGTGTGGCTGAGGGCCTGGTTTGTCCTCAAGGGGACAATATTTTATGGCTTCAAAACACCACAATCTGTGAAGGCAGACACAATGATTTCACTTCCTGGCTTCACAGCTTCATTGGCAGATGAAGTGAAATCCAGAAGATATGCTTTCAAAGTGTATCATACAGGTAAGATTGAGAAACAAGGTCACATTATTGAAGTTAATATAATGTTAACCCATTCACTGCTCATAGCCACAACATTCTCTTTGTGTACAGAAGTTCATTGCACATTCATTGCCTTTTTCATGTTCATTTTTAATCCCTGATCTTGTATTATTGTGTTCCATTTTATTATCCTCCTTTTTATTTCTGTTGTATCATTACCCCTTAATGTGTCTTTGGTTCGTATATATGGTTTCTTGCACTGTAATTGCCTTGAACATAATTTGATGTATAACTGTTGTGTCCAAAATGCCATACCATATCTTGGAGACATTCTTTTGTTAATGTTTAAATTGCGCTAGTAATGTATCTCATTATTTGTATCACCGTATGACAGCCCTTTGTTATTCTTTGCTGTTTGTTTCACAAAGGACTGTATTTTATTTATGAGTATCAAGCAAAGAAAATCTAACATTCAGCTAGTACTGCATCAGCAGGAGCTTGCAATCATTTAATTGTAGCCGAAAGAGGTTATTTAAGGTGATAAGATGTGTTTGTGTTAGTCCAGCTGTCAGAAATTCAAATATTCTATTTAGGAATTAATTTAAAATAGTTGTAATTTAAGATTAAAAGAAGTATTTCACATATTTGTTGTACTGTTAGTCTCAAACTTACAGTACAAAACAGAGTATTAAATGTGTTGAAGCTTTCGCAGTGACTGAATTTCATAAAATCTGAGACCATCAGCCATGTCAGCTGGTTCAAGTTCACCACCATTTCAGAGACATAGTTGGTATCTGAAACATTGGTAGCTGGAACCAGCTGACCTTGCTGGCACCCTGAGAAGATTTTGTTGAAATGGAGTGCCAACTGTGTTCACAGGTACAGTATTCTACTTTGCTGCTGAGTCCGAGGAAGAATTGTCACTGTGGATGGATTGTATCACAATGGCTACTTTTAAGCAGGATTTTTCCAAAATGGGGCAAGAGTCTGAAGGTAATCTTTTTCTCTGTATTTTTCTGAAGATGGGTCCTGTTAAAAGTGAACATTATTGCCAGCACCATATCAGTCGAAAGTGTCCAATTTATATGTGGGTGTCAGCCTGTGGCAAAGTTCCCAAAATTAGGACTTAGTAACTGTGTAATTCCACACCCAAGTTAGTGTAATAAATGTCTTCCATTTAAAGCACAATGGCAACAATGTGTACCACTTGTGGTAGCAACAAAAATGTCTGTATTGTGCCCACCAAATGTGTTCATGTGTCTCATGTGTTTCCCACAATGAACAGTGATTGTTTCCATATACCACATCAACAGGTTGATCTTTTATTATGGAGGTACAGCGTGTTTATTGTGAGACTTCGCACGGTCACTACGAAGTTGACATCTTCATCGGCTTTGTTGAGTGAGAAGATGATTTATGTTATCAGGCTGATTATAAGATTATAATTTCTTGTTTGTTGCAGTGGTGTTTTTCAGTGAAACGGATGAAGAATCGGAAGCTGACATGGAATCAGAGACGTGTTTTCCTAGTCCTAAGATGAGCAGATTTGTTGGATTTCTTAGCAGCAGTGGTTCTCAGCAACATGAGAAACAGTCTTTCAGATCACATCAGAATTTGGCAACAGAGTCTAAAAGGTTACTTTATGTGTCATTCTTTTTATACTTCCAAAGATCATAACCTCTTCATTAGTTTTCTTTCTTTGCTGAGTTTTGTGGTTAATATATAATAAACATATGTAAAAAATGTACCTTCATGATGATAATAGGTGTTCTGGGATATTTTGTCATCTTAGTTGGTAAACAGTTGTGAGTTATGAGGTTTTCACAACTGTGTAATAGTGCATTCTGCTCGTCTGGGATGTGACTTTGCTTTTAATGACCTTGAACCATTGATGATAAAGGTGATGCATTCTTTTGAAATGTTTGGAACCACTTAGCTAGCAACATAATGTCACATCCAAGAGACAGAAACCTGGTAAATTGTCACCAACGTTTTGAAGGACCATAGTGTCTTCATCTTCAGAGCTTGTGTTTTACACTTCTGTGGGAGTCTACTATGTGATGTGTCCCAAATTTTGCATGTACATGCGTATCTGTAACCTAACCTGACTTAACGTAATTTAACCTAACCTATAATGTCAAAGGCTGTACCTGTAGATGTGTGGCATGTGAAGTGTTGAAACTGTGTAACTTAGTTACTGATCGCTTATTCAAAAAGTGGCTCAAATTTGTGCATGGTATTGGTGGCATACATTGCTTGATTTGCCTTCTTTTCTTGTGAGGTTCAGCAGTTTGCTTCACAAGCCTGGAGGGTAAAATAGTGTCTTATTAATATTTAACTCTTTGCAGTCCTTCATATTTCCAACTACGTATTAATTTGTATACAAATTTTTAAAAAATTAAGTAAGTTTAAATCTCCTGCCATCTGTCGTTTTTTGTACCTCAACAACTAAGAGCTGTGACAGAGAATATGAAGACGACAAAATAATATTAGTCTCGTACTTGTAATTTGTCTGTAGCCTTATCAAGGTAACTTCATGGTGGCAGGTGAAAATTTGCTTCCAGATGTTGTTCATTAAATACTTGAAAGATTTTTTGTATTTTACTTGTTATTTTGTTGTACAGAATGTAAAATTGTAAAAGTAGTGCTTGATTTATTCATTAATTCATTCATTACTAACATTATATTATAATTTTATGTTTCAGTCAAGAATTACAAAAAAAGTTTGGCTCCCTGCGTAAACTCGGCCGAAAAACAAGTGAGCAGAACAGTGCATCTACAGGGCAGGAAATGTCTGGGATAGTGGCAGCAGCTTCGAGCCTAGATAGAAAATATTTACGTTTTCTTGGGAGTCGGAACAATATAGTTCCTGTTCCCACTCCACAGTTCCGTAGTTACCGGAGGGTTCCTAATGGACCTGCCCCCACACCACAAAGTAAAGCAGTAAATGATGGACTAAAGCAAGCACACAACACAAGAGCAGAAGGATCTGAGCAAAGAAGTCAGTGTTTAATGTCATCTGCTCAAGATACATTGTTTAAGTCCAGTAATGAAACCTGTAATGTGACACCACAGCAGAAGCTTCAAAAAGGCTTTGAGACCATCTCATCATGTAGTGGTTCGACGAACCAGAGTGCTGAGAGTGGGTCAGTTTTACATTCTTTGTCAGAGAAGGAAAGTCATACTGTACATGACACGAAACCGTTAGGGGATATTTCAAATGAAAGAGGTCCAAATGTTGCACAGGGAGTGAGTAAAAGTGTTAGAGAGGACAAAATATTCAAACAACAAGAGAGAATACCTCTCCCAATGAAGAGACATTTGAAAGTTGATTTCCGTGATCGTCAGATCCACTCTTCAAATCCATCATTACAGTTGCCATCAGACATGGCAGATTATAGATTAACGGCAGAAAGACTGCGAGAGTTTGGAATGCGAAGAAACAGGCAGAGAGAGGATACATCCGGTTTTGTAACACTGAAGGAGTTTATGTTGTCCAGGCAGGAAGAGGAGAGACGACAGAGCAGTAGAGCTGCACAGAGAGTGCAGCCTAAAGGAAACAATGAAGGTGTGTTCACATTCCACACAACTAGAAAGCCAGAGGTGCAGTCTTCTGGGACATGATGCAGTCCACTTTTATAAGTACCTCCTGGTATTTCAGGGAAACCTGCTGCTCATGAATGGTAAGGCAGAGTGGGGGAAAATGTTATGGGAAAGGGACCAGGGCTATGAGTAAAACAGTAGGAGCCAGTGATACTGAAAAGAGAAGTTCCTGGTATCTGAAGATTCAAGTCCTTGGAATGTACTGCTGTGTCAGTAAGTGTGTGATTTCTGTTGTTAGGAAGGATTGTGGTGCTTTCATCTTCAGGTTAAAGCAGTTACAGAAGAGAAGGAATGCCAGATGGTAGGATGTAGTGTATAGGCATTGTTGATGAGGGTAACGTAAAGATGGGGCCTTGGTGTACTGGGTGGAATGGTGGCAAAGTGATCCCGTTACAGGCCCGGTGTGGCCCAGAGGGTGGGTAGAGGTATAGCTCTACTCTTCCATGACCATGGCACTAGAAGGGGGTGAGTGGTCAGCAGCACACCCCGGCCACACTTTACCCCGGGAAAGACCGGGTACCCATTTTACAGGAGGCTGGGTGGGCCCCAGGACTGGTCTGGATGGGCGGAACATCTCGTCCCCACTCGGATTCGATCCCGGACCGTCCAGTCCATAGTCAGTCACTATACCGACTGGGCTACCCGGCCCACGGGTGGAATGGTGGAGCATGTTAATATTAGAATCCACCCCCCCACCCCCAAAAGAGATACAAACACACACATGCACCAAAGAGAAGTGAAATAGAAAATAAGTGTAAAAAAAGAATAATAAATAAAATAATATTGTTTGCAGGTTGCATCCCAGACCACACTCCAGCTGCTCTGGTCAATACCAAATGGTGAGAGTGGCACCCAGATACTCACCTCCAACCCCACCCCGAAACTCTGCTGGGGACACCAAATAATAACATAGCACCTCAGACTACTACTCTTTACCTCATTCATCATATTAGCATCCAGTTACAACCCTTTTCAGGGTGACATATTTTTTTGATTATTTGTTAAGTTTTATGTATTTCAATTTTTATTGTTTCCATTGTTGTTATTTTATTTTATTTTTGTTTCTATTTTCTATTTCATTTTACATTTGTGTTCTAACATTCTGAGTTACTCCACGTGACACATGGCCACAAACTCCCCATTTCCATGGAGCAGAATCCTTATTAAGAAGTTAATAATTCCTTAGCTAGAAAAGAAATCCTCACATTATGTGGAACCTGAAAGACCATTACCTTGCTCACAAGAACCCTGCCATTGGTTCATATGCTGAGGCAGATTAACCTGGTCCATGCCTACCCATCCTATTTCTTGAAGTTCCATTTTAATATTTTCCCATCTACACCTAGGTCTCCCAAGTTGTCTCTTTCCTTCAGGTCAAAGCCCTGTGTGCATTTCTCTTCTCCCAGTATGTACAACATGTCGTGCCCATCTCATCTCTGTGACTTGATCGCCTGAATCATGTTGGATGAGGAGTATAGATTATGATGCTCCTGATTGTGTAATTTTCTGCCGTACGTCCCTGTTGCTGACACTATCATACAATAACCCACACAAGAGACATGCCCATAACCTCTGCTGTCATTTCACTTCCATTTCTTCTGCAGCAACATTACCACATGCACAGTGTTCTGATACAGACAGTGTGTTACCACATAGTACTGCAGATGTTTCTTTGCTTACCTTTACAGTCATTCCTTGATTAAATAAACCCGATGACCACAGTCTGGCTGTGTCATGGCTCTGACAGTCACTAGTCTCTCACCACAGAGGCTCAGGTTCAATTCCCGTCCGGTCCTTGTGGGGGTGTGTGGTGGACGAAATGACGGTACATATTTTTTCCCCATTGCTTCAGATTTGCCCTGTCAGTATCATTCCACAAGTGCTGCATACATGTGGTGGACACCACGGGCTAGCCCACCCACGTAGCCAGGATAGTTTATTGCCCATATGCCACCTCCTTATAAACACTGAGACAGAATCGCAAGTGAAGTAGCTACTGGAAAAGGAGGTGGTGTATGGACAATAAACTATCCTGGCTACATGGGTGAGCTAGCCCATGGTGTCCACCATATACACATTCATCTCTCACCAGTGCTATATAATCACAGCAGTTGATAGCATTGTTAAATAGCATACAATATTAAAAATACAATATAAAAAAACCTTTACTTTTGTGAGGACCCCAGACCCGAATGTACAAGTCATGTCTAATAGTTTTTCTCATTTTATACAGGGTACACTGAAGATCTTGTAACCATAAATGAAACTGCAGCCCCTTCTCAGAACAGTTCTTCATCTTCCAACAAAACAAGAAATTTGGGCCCATCTGTGACCAGAAGGGGCAGTTTTAATGGCTCCAGGATATGTAGAAACAACAGCAGTGACTTGGTGCAAGGTAGTCAGGATAGAGAGTACAGGTAAAGTATCAGCGGGTTTAACTATGTTTTGAACTGCTTAGAAGTCAGTCTGAAGAGTACTGGTAAGCATCAGCAGGTTGAAGTGTGTGGTGAACAGCTTAGTAGTCAGTATAGAGGGTACGAGTAAAGTATCAGCAGGTTATAGTGTGTGGCGAAGTGTTTGACAGATACTTGTCACAGTATTTTAAGTGTTTGTTAGGGAATAAGCAAGCATTTTTATCCTCATGGTCAGGTCATACAAATTGTGACAGTTTTATGATGTGTGAAGTTCCTGATCTGAAGGACTATAGTGACACTGTTTTATGAGGTGTGAAGTTCCTGATATTATGAAGGACTGTAGTGACATTCTTATTGGGTGTGAAGTTCCTGATGTTCTGAATGACTGTGATGCCTTCATCTTCAGGGTCAAGCAGTCCCAGCTTTTCACACTTCCACATTGCTTAACCGTACACCAAATTCGGCCAGTTTACCTAAAGCCATACTCAGTGTATATCACTTGTGCCTGAAAAGTTGAACTCCCACACTTCCCTTTCAATACCCTCATCATCAGTACTTATGCAACACACCAAACAACACAGTGTCACATCCAGGAAGACTTGAATCTTCAGCATCACTGATGTGAGAACTGCAGATCTTGAATTGACCAGTTACTGCTACAGTGCATGCATAACAGCCTGTAAAATGTACATCATTGTCGGAATGTGTTGACACCCTTCATTATCAAATTTCATGGAATTATTGTAACAGAATTGGCCTTTGGTTAACGAATAACAATGTGTATTTGTCTTCTTCCTCGAGTTCTCCGTGCTATTACAATTAACACTACTGGCTCGCCGCTAGTCTCCCACACTGTACCTCAATCACAAAATCCACTTCACCACACTTAATACACACACACTATCCAACATTCATTCTCCGTTCGCTTGCATGCACACACTGCTCTCATTCCCACAAGACTGCCCTGTACTTTTCCTCCAGACTTATCTCATTACGGTGCACGAGCATTCTGGAGGCATGATGTCACGAGCCTTGCAGGAAGCCATGCTGCCAGGAGCAACAGCTTTATGTTACAGTATGTTCTTTTGTTTTTTTAATTATTACATGCAGACAGACGTGCACATTTCCCCAACATCTCATTTTTGGACCTTCAAAAAAAAAAAAACACACAGAGCAATTGGGGCCATATGTTAAACTGTATTGATGGGGTTAACAGTGGATTAACAACAGTGTGAACTTTAGACTCATTATTGCCTTGTATTTGTTATCAATACATTTGTTTATTTTAGGGGAGGCTCACCAGAAAAATTGTGGATCAATTCTTTGCGACGGGACGATGACAAAGTTAAGACATCATCGCAGGGGTCTCACAAGAACCCAGCGCCTGATCACAGTCCGTGGAATTCACAGTCTTTAAAAGCAGCAGCACAGTACCAGCCTCCGCCTGTCTCACAGAGTGTGGCGAGTTCAAGGACCGTCCACCCAAGCGACGAAGCTCCACGTATGAAACTGGCCTTCGAGATGCACTTGGGTAACAACAGGAGTCCGACAATTTCAGATAAGGACAAGGATTCTCCACCATCAAAATCTTCCAAATTTCGGAACTTTTTCTCCACATCGAAGTCACAGCACCAAAAACAAAACTTTTTGGAACTTCCAGATTCTCAGAATTCTCATAGAAATCAACACAAAACAATACTTGGTTCCCCACGACTACATAGGGCCATCTTCAGGGATAAGAAAAATCATGGGCCCAAAAGCGGCTCTGTCAGTGACTCAAGTAGTGGTTCAGTAAGCTCACCAACATCAGCAACTTCGTGTGATTGGACAGCAGATGATTATGGCTGTCAGATGGATCCCAGTATGGCCCAGTTCAAGGTAAGGGATATTTATTACATGACTTTAATGTTACTGTGGTAATCAGATTTTGAGTGTTTTAAGATTCTAGTAGGGTACAAATTAGCTTTAACCCTTTAAATGCAGAGTTAAACCCCATCTGCTCTTTGCTAGCATTATTTGGAGTTCACCATATTCTCCACGTTAGCAGGTAAAGGGTTAATCCAATGGTAGTCAGACAGCCTTTAGTTACACAAAGAATAGGGAATTGGCAAAACTACACACTAAATGGAATGGAGTGTGTTTTTTTATGTGTAAGAAACTGGACAAATTGTGATGTTGGTTAATGTTGTAAATTTATATTCACGTTTTCATGTGGATCTTCTATAAGGAATTTGTATAATCCGTAATGTATTTGCCCAAGGTAATTTTACATAGTAGTTGATACTACACACCCCATGTAGTGAGTGAATGAGTTATTATTACTTTAGTCTTTCTGCTGGACATTATTCATTTCTGTAAAATCATGTTTGTCCCATGTTTTAGTGTCCCTGTTGTAAGTTTTCCTATTTTTAGAGTGGGTGTTCCTCAGATAATGGTCCCTGGGTCTTTATGCCCTCTAGTATAGAGAATCAAATTCTGTGACCCTGAAGATGGAAGCATCATGTCAGAACAGACTCACTGTAGTACATGGTGTAAAAACCCAGAAGACTGATTTGACATTATTGTTGTTATGTTGTTGTTTGTTTTCATTTTCAGCCAACAATGGGAATTTCCATGATTGGCAAAAAGCCGAGTCGTCGCATTCTGTCCTCTTCCCCTTCTCCAGTTAGCCCGCCCCCTGATTATCCTGGCTTGGAGTACCCACCTGTTTTTGAACCTGAAACATACACCCTGTCTGATGCAAGTAGTCTGTTACGATCTCGACAACAGTCGCATGCAAATGTCAAACAACGCACTACACAGTCTCATACAAAAATAACTCAAAACTGAGTCACAATTACTGCCACAGTCACCAGTGTGTTGCTTTATTTTGATTACTGCTTACATTTCTCTGTCATTTGTTCTAAGCATATTTTGATTATTGCAGTCAGAGGTGTGAACAGACAGCCTGTGACACGTAATCAAATGGTCACCTAATTTCTTTGTCCGATTATATCTTTGAAGATTTAAGTCTTCTGGGTTGGTACACTGTCATTCAGTAAGTAGTTCTTTACATTTCAAAGGACCGTTGTGCCTTTGTGACTCTTCAAAGCATTGGGAACTACATACCGAGTGACCAAATTTTGCATCCTGAAAGACTTGAATATTCAGCAACCTTGCTCAAATATCAGACCTGAAATCTGTGCAAGCAGCTCGTTTATTTATACAATTTGTACAGACTATTTGGCACATTCACTGCCATGGGGAGTACCAGTGCCTTAATGCATGGCAGTCATCGATGCTTCCTGCAGACTTCCAGCTCGCTGCTACGGATATTGATGTCCACTGTGTAAACTTTATATATGTTTCTTAGCCACCAACATGCATCTGTTGGCTGCATGTAATCTGTAAGGCAGGTGTCTGCTGAACCACAACATTTGTCAGCTGCTATAATACTGTAAAACTGTGTCACATGTAATGCTGTGGCTCAGGTGATTAGTCAGCAGTCTGTCACTGCAGAATCCCAGGTCAGTTCCTGTGGGATTTGTAGTGGACAAAGTGGCGCTTGGACAGTTTTCCTCCACGTGCTGCAGTTTTCCCCTGTCATTAACATTCTGCCAGTGTTCTGTACTTGGCCTTTCAGTTATTACTGATGCTTTGTATTCTTAGCAATTGACAGCATTGTTAAATGACACTCATACTTAGCAGAGTGCCTTAACATGGCCTGGGACAAGAAGTTTAAAAAACTGAATGGCAGTCAAAGTGTCAAAAAATAGTCCTGATATTTGGGGACACTTAACAGTTATAATCTGTTCTATTAACCTTTTGCATTGCTTGTATGGCATGGTTGTATGGATATGACTTTCAGACCATACAGTGTGCCAGTTGCAAGACACAGTTAAGCACCTTAACATTCTAAAATATGTAACTTGCTAAGGCAAACTTGTGTATTTCATCAGGTACAGCAGAAACATATGAGGGAAATTAGCTAACATTCCAGATGGTTTTGAATTTACCATGTGTGTCACTAAAATCTTCTGATAGCCACATAAGGGTGGAGTTAAGAATGGTATTGCAGAGACCTGCCTTGTCTCTATCATCAGTGTGGATATGGGCAATGGTTATAAATCACTGACATGCACCACACATCCCAGACATAAGAGGCATTTCTCTTCTCGAAAGTGGTGTATAAAGTTGTCCTCTGTCCTGTGGTCCAAAGGTGAATAAAATTGTACTATCATCACCACCATGTTTTGGCCAGTCATGTGCCTGTCTTCTGGGTGATTTCTTTGATAACAAGAATATATCTGTAAGTAAAATGTATCTGAATCACTCCACAGTATTAAAAACCATAAAATATTTTTCCCTTAATTTATGTTCTAAAATCTTGATGTGTCTTATGGTCCAGAAAGTACAATATGTATGTATATATGTCATTCAGTGAGTGTATGCCTCAAACTCATGTGCTAGACAACAGGGGGACACAAACCGCACATCCACCTTGACCACTAACATCCAACTTCTGTGAAGTGCCAGTAGTGGTAGCGGTGGATCATGAGACCACCGACTAACAGTCCATCATAGAGATGAGTTCCACTCAGGGAATATTTGCATACTCGGTATTAATCAATATGCATAAACTTCAGACTCTGACTTTGTGAGAGCGTAAATTGTTAACTGGTGCAACTACACACCAAGTGACTGCTGTATCTAAAACAAAACTGGTTGCTAACACAGTGCAAAGCTGAGAGTTCCCATATGGTGAAAAGTACCTGCCTTGGGGTCTTGACCATTATCCCTTTTTAATTGTAATTCCCTGTAGAAAGATGAGAGACTCTTACACCAGATAACATATAGGTACTAATTACTAGTTTGTGACTTTCAAGTGGAATGGAGACTTTAGGTCCAAACAGCATAATAGTACAACGCAAAATGCAAAATGTACATCCTTAGCCTTTGTTCTACTGGTCGGCATAAAATTAAGAATTACATTCTTCAGAAGCTGCCCATAATGACTTCCTTCCTACAAAAATGGTCATCACATGAAATAATAGAAATCAATCTGCTCTTCATCTGGGGATGGCAGTCTTTGGATTCGAACTCAGGCTGCCATGCTACAACACAAACAGATTAAATATCCCTTGCTGCCACTGTACCTCTGATTCTTGGTGGCTTTGTTTAAACATTCATTCATTTGTCATTTAACCAGCCATCCAAAGGCAATGACATAACTAGCTGGGCTAGATTACGCCTTGGTCACAATTGTACCCCTCCTCTAGCTTGTTGGTTTTTAACTCATCTCTGATGTGGTTGATCATGCCAGAAGATTCTAGTGCATTTATGGACCGTTAAAGCTGCAGATCTTTTATGTTCTAATATATGTTTGTTGATGAAATGTATCATGCTGCAGTTAGGAGAAGAGGTGTTATGTGAACGTTAACCTGATGTGTGTTGTGTGACAGAGAAACTGTCAGTATTCAAGATAATGTTTCACATTATAAGACAGTAGTTTGGAACAAGTTGTGTACTTATGCACAAAGTTTATTGACATCTTAATTCACCTTAATGCAGTTGTAAATGGTAAATGTCACCATCACTCTCATTTCAAGCCTTCTTGTTCTTGAATAATTGTACATTCCTGGAAGTTGACTCACGTGTTTCGGACAGTTAATGCTGGCTTATTTCATGGGAAAGCGTGCATTATGCACCTTATTTCAGTGGTTACAAAACCTGCAAGTTTTTTTTTCTTTCTTTCTTTCTTTTCTTTTCTTTTAACTGTTAACTGTTACGTTCTGTAAGAATTACACTTTACTGTCAAACCTGCCTGCCTGTCTGATACACCTGCTCTAACAAAATAATCTGTGTCATCTCTTGAGCCATTGACCATTTTGTCAACTACCAAAGCCCTGACAGCCACATTACCACTGTCCACTACACAGTAAAATATATTTATTATGTTTAATAAGCAACCACCAAGCTTTTCCTGTGTGTTTTGGTCACTTAATATCAGTTCACATGCTGTTTAGCAGATTGCAGTTTGAGAAAATCAGCCCTAAGAAAACCCCTTCACTGCTACCTGGTGGCTCCCTCATATAGGATTATTGTTTTATGTGACAGTTGTTTATCATTCCTGTCAGCTCATTTATTAACACAGCCCATACAGCCAAGCACGCAGTGGTGCAGTTGGTTGAGACACCGCGCTACAGGCTGGAAGGTCGCGGGTTCTATTCCCGATGGTGTCATTGGAATTTTCAGGGATATAATCCTTCCAGCCATACTATGGCCTTGGGGTTGACTCCGCCTCTAACAGAAATGGGTACCAGGAATATTTCCTGGGGGGTAAAGGCAGCTGGTGTGTAGGGCTGACAACCTTACCACATTCATGTGCCGATTGTCTTGAAATCTGGGAACTTGAACATCCTGGAACACTCAGTGCCTCTCCAGGCCTGTAATAGGATTGCTTTTTACACAGCCATGCACCCACATGTATGTCAGAATAGTGGCAGGAAGTGACAGATGATAGTTGTCATGTAAAATAATGACCGTATATAAGGCTGTGTGCTGAGTGTAATGAGACAACACATTTTTGAGCACTGAAAGGGAAAGAACTTCACATATGAGATCTGTAAGCATGTAAACCATATAAAATGAAAACATGTAAATCAAAGATATAACAGGATATATTCATGTAAAGACTTCTGTTTAAATAGTTTGCAATGATGATCAAGGAACAGCATGATTGTGACTTGGAATTATATTGCATGATGGTGTCTGGAAATGTTACTGCATGTTTGTGACTAGGAATGTTACTGTTGATTATGTCTAATATGTTACTGTACAATTCTGCTCAAGCATGTTGCTACATGATACCCATGCTTTGTCCTATCTTGAGCTTGCTGCTGTTAGCAGGATACATTGTGTTTTCTGTTATTAATCTTTTGCAACATGACATTGATCTAATAACATTTAGAAATTAACTTAGTTCTTCGTGTAAAACATGCTGCAACTCCAATACAAGGACCAGCTGGTTAATGCTGTATTTTCTGAGAATTATGCAAAATGCATAAATGCTTTTCTTGGGGAAAAGGCAGGATTTCTGAATGGTAAGGCGAGTGATACAAATAGTCACTGCAGTACTTCGAAGAGTTAAAAGTCCAGGATGATATTTAAAATGTTGTAGATGGGGTGGTTGTTTCAGTTCCTTTTTTTAAGAACACTGCACCAGTTGACATAATTTAGTACCAAATGAGGTGAAGGAATGACCATATGCAGGGACTTAGAATGGGATGGGGAAGAAGTGGATGTTGTCATCCCATTTGAAGTGACTGTCATACATCCTTTTCTGCCAGCGGCTTATTCTTCGTCTGTTTTAAAGATAAAAGTTCTAACCTTCTCCGAAATGTTGGTAATAAACTGCCAGTCAGCATGACATCATATCCCAGATGACCATAATCTATGTTTAGTGTGTACACTTATAAAATGTAAGGATGAACTAGCAAATACACGTTTAAAGTCATATGTCTTAAAATTAATCCAAATACAAAATGGTCACTTGTTATTCAGATGCAGACATTTATATAGGTGAGTAGTTGCATCATTTCAGATATTTTAACCTCCATGTTATAATACAAAACCAGTATAAAATACATAAGTAAATAAATATATTTATTCATTAATTTCCACTTTCAGTTTAATTGCTTTTTTGTTATTCTCTATTGTGACAGTTTTAGTAGTATAATAATGTTGAAAATTAATTATATTTAAATAATATTGTGTCATTAGTAAGCCCTTTAAAGTCACGAATTATTGTTATTTTTATAAATTACAGCACCAGTATTCTTAAAAGTAGAGCTGTATATATATATATATATATATATATTAAAATGTTCACAAACAGTGAAGAAATATTTTTGCTTTTAGATTATGAAATTGATCTGAGCTTCAGAGCACTACATTTTTATATTTGAATACTCAGATGGTCTGCTGGACATAAAAATTGCCACTCACAAACAATTTTATAACTTTTTATGAATGTTTCTGCCGAAAGGAGCATTATGTGGGTTCTGAATGTGGTGGACAGTGCCAAGCACATGTGTGTGTGTGTGTGTGGGGGGGGGGGGTGCTGTGCTGTGACAAGCATTTTGTGTTTGTCTGCTAGTGTGAGCAAATAATTTGAACACTTGCATCAACAGTCAGGGCTTAAGTGTCATGTGGTGACATAACCACACTCTAATCCACACCTACTGTCTGTTGTGGATTGCTGTTGTCAGTTGCCATACAGTCAGTAGCAGATTACATAAACTGGTGCTCCATTATCACTCTTTGTGGTTACTGGTACTGTGTCAAACAGCAGCATGGCCAGTTGGTAGTGTGTGAACCCTGCAAGCAAAATGGTGTAGCTGGAAGGGAAGGCAAAATTTGGTTTCTCTCTTGCTTTACAGCATTGTGGGAAGTGCTTTAGCATAAAGTGGACAACATGATTTGTATATTAAAAAACTTACACCTCCTTACAAGTTTTCAGGTTTTGATGGTAGGTGTTACTTGAATGGAAGTGTTTTGGTTTTTTAGGCAGTAGGTTGATAAGTATGTCCCATTTTGGATGCTTGAACATCAACATGAACCAAATTCAGCCACATTGAAGCAGGAGGCAGCATGTTCCTCTGAAAACATCTGAAGAAACTTATCATTCAATATGGTGTACAAACCCAAAGTACCATCATTATAGTTCCTCTATATTCTCCCAAATGACTGTGAAAGTACACTTTAGTGATTTGTTGTCTACAATTATAACATGAATCAGAAATGTCCAATTCTGTCATTAATCCAAAATGGATGTACAGCGTTATGAGAAAGCTAAAATGATATCAGATGGTCACACATTTTTATGTTGTGAAGGTATCCACACGTTTCTGTCCTGCATGTCTTCAAGATTAAAATTGGATAACATTACGCTGATCAATACAGGGTGGCTCTTGATCATTTTCCTGAGTCCAGCAGATGTCATGTAATATGTAGGCAGGTGCTGGCTTTCATTGTGATAAAGCCTCCTTGCTGAGGGAAACAATAAAAGAAACATCCAATATATTTTACTTTAAACAAACTTAATTGCTCAAACTGCATCACTTGTGTGACATTAACATTACTGGAGACTGTGATAATGTAGTTAAATGACGTGTTTTTATTAAGGCTGTTTTCATGTGAACGAGTGTCAGCAGCAGACATTACTCTGTTATGGTACTTGGAATTTAGACCATTGTCAGTACAAGACACATATTACCAACTTCTTGGAGAGCTGAAACAATATGTCTTATAGAGAATATGATCACACTGAATATACATACATATAATACTCATACAGAATATGGCTTTGTTACCCTTACATACGTACTGTAAATACTGCATGAACTTTGTCGTTGTACATATTCCATTTTTGCTTGTGTATATAATTGTTAACATATCTTTCATCTCCTCATTTTACTTATTTTATTTCCAGAAGTTTGCATGCTGTAATATTGATAACCCTACTACCGCATGTAACTGTGGCAATATGGAATATTCCTCCCCACAGCCATCCTCAGATGATCTTCAACACACTGCAATGAATTTCCAGTGATCATATTATTTGGAAGCTGTTATTGTCATTTCTTGTTAGTAGTTATATAAATGACACTTTTTTGTTATTATTTTTAATGCTTAACTGGTTGTTATGTCAATAAAATTATATGATAACTTTAATTTATATTAAGAGTTTAACATTTCATTGGTGTTTTCAGAATTACTGTAGTTTCCCAGCAAACCGTATTACCTGATCACCACGTAACATAAAATGTACAATAGACTCTTGATGTTCATAACTAATTGGGACAGTAAAACTGTCCACACATCAGAACCCATTTTCAGTGTTAAATGGCCTTTTGGTTCCAAGTGACATAACGGTAATAAAATGTAAAATAACCTCAAATCGTAATAAGCATGAAAGTATATTTGTAATGAACTGTGCTCTTTGAAAGCATAGAATACACCAAATTATTGTTGGAGGGGCTCATTCCATAAAGCATGAAAGCAGTCAGCCTCATTTAATGAAAGATGAAGCTTGAATGAGCTGAGAATGATCTGCATAATAGCAAGATATTGAAGAAAGCTGACTCACCAGCCACATGGTTTTATCATGATTTGTCATGAAAGGTCAAAACACTGCATTTAAAATGAGTGATAATGGAAGGTCAAACTCCCAAAATTGAGGTGTATGAACATTGAGCCACTACTTTATATGATACTGGGGAGGAGGGGAGGGGAACTGATCACATGAACAGTATATGCCAGCACGATGATTTTGGCACACAGTTTTTTTTTTTATAGTATTATACTTTAATGAAAAAAAGAGAAAGAACAAGTGTTGCATATACTGGTACTCTGTTCTGGTGCTACAGACACTGCCCTTCTAGGTCACTTAACCTAATATCTGATACTGTGTTGGATGGAGCCTTGTCAAGATAAGTCTCAAGCAGTGCCCCTCTATTTAAGTCATGTACCTTAGCCACTGATACTGTGGTGGATGGAGCATTGTTAAGACCAGTCTCATGTACTGCCCCTCTATTTAAATCATGTAATCTAACCTCTGATACTGTGTTGGATGGAGCCTTGTCAAGATAAGTTTCACGCAGTGCCCCTCTATTTAAGTCGCGTAACCTAGCCACTGATACTGTGTTGGATGGAGCCTTGTCAAGATCAGTCTCATGGAGTGTCCCTCAATTTCAGTGAGATAACCTCTGTTACTTTGTCTGATTGAGATTAGTCAAGCTGAGTGTCACATAACTGATTTTTTTTAATTGAAGGGGGGGGGGGGATGAGGTGGGTTGGGAATGGATCTGGGGGTAGCTGCACCCGTATCTGCCTCTGGGCCTGCCATCCATCTTGTTGCAACTTCACAAAGTTCTGATATGCTTACCAGTTGTTTCTAGTCATCAAGTTCCAGGACATGTGAGAATTAGGGGTGGTTGCAGGTTGCATTATGACATCCATATTCAGCCCTGTTTCTGAGGGGATAACATGACCAGACACACACCTGGTCTGTGTGACTAATCAGTTGTCAGTTTGGAAGCCAAGGAATTTTTAGGCTGTATAGGTGCAACATGTCATAATAATGTACATTCATATCAGGAACAGGTTGTTGCAGTTTACATATTTTGTCAGGATATAAAGAGGAACTTATCAGCCATAAGTTACTTGTTTGTGAGATTAAAGGTAACATTTGAAGGTCGTTAATGTTGCCTACATAGGACAAAGGAAACGAGCAAGTATGAAGTCATATTGATCCCGATGTTGTACTGTACCTGAATTGGAACAAATGTTTTAATGTAAAACATTTTTGTCAATACAGTATTCCCACAGCATAACTATTGAAGACCCTTAGTGTTTATTGTGCGAATATATTTTTTAGCTTTGCCCGAGGGAGAAAATATATTTTCTCTTCTTTAGAACAATTTATACAGGGTGATTCATGGCTTGTAGACATAACTGCAGCAGCAGATTTCCTAGATCTTTATAATCAAAAATGCTGGATCAGTTTGGGCCAAATTCTAAACTGTTACGGAGTTATGGGTGTATTTTTCAAGGCTCAACTATAAGTAAACGCCCTTTTCTGAACCGCGCGTCTCAACTCGCAACTTTCACAACTGAGAGCCAGAATTGCGGCTGGCGGTGGCATTTTCGAAAACCTGCTTGAAGCAAAGGTCAGGGGAATTTCAAGACGCTGAGTTCCACTTGTACTTAAATTTATTAGGTAATATGCTTGTTTATTGTTTCGTTCCATGTATTATTTTTAATAATCCTTACCTTTGTTCTGAGTTTCAAGCGGCCATAACTCTGTGACCGCCTAAAATTGGAGAAATGTTCATACGAACTTTTTTCATCACAAAGACCTAAGAAATCATCTCCCGCAATAACATCCTCAAGACATAAATTATCCCGTATATACATCCATAACGCAGATTACCGACAGGAGCGCCGTTTAACAACACGCTAACTATATCGGTCAATAGATGGCAAAGGAATGAATGTGACGTCACACCTTCCTACGGTTCGACATGGACCCGTCTGTAGCTCTAATCCGTGGTGCTGGCCACTGTTGAACGCCTATCCATGTCGCATAGTCTCTGCGCTCCAACTCAACATGGCGACCGGTGATGAAACTGTTGTTGCTGCATTAATATATGATTATTTGCTGAAAAAGGACACTTCTCTTGCGCAAATATTTCAGAAGAAGACAAAAGCGGTAAGTATTCGTAGTATAGTATGTTTTTCACTGATTTTCGAGGTCAGTAGTTAACGAAATTTGTGTATTTGTGTAGCACGTGGTTATGTTCTCATTATGGCCGTAACCTAATCCAGGATACAAGAATTCGTGTTCTTGTGAATCCAGTTTCAGCCATAACAATGTAGGTTTCAGCGTGTTGGTTAATGAAGAATGATTAACAATTACGTGTTACATGATAAACCAATACGGTCTGTACTCCCATTTCAAAACATGTATGCATGTAATGCATGGGAAATCTGAGGTTCTTTTTGTGGTGGTGTTGAAAATTCAGGTCTTCTGGGATATTAGGCTTCGGCCTTTCGTTCGATAAACAGTTCACGACGTTTCGGATGATCGTAGCCCTTTAATCTTCAGAGTCGAGCACTGATATCTTCTGGGACTGCTTGCTTCACGACACTAAGAAACGTCGGAAACATTTTGTCCAACGACAGTAAGGAACATCCCAAAAGAATATCTAAACATGGGTTTGTTTGTTGGTAAGGTGTAGAAAATAACCGTAGTTCAGGAGTAGTGCCTTAACTCTGTTCACTAATACACGAACCCATTGGTTAAAAGTCGTAATCTTGTTGGCTGCAAAGTCGCTTTAAACTTTCCTATTTGTGTTACCCCAAAATGATTTTCCATCATATTCGTTAGCGGTATCGTAGATGAGCGGAAATCGTGATACCGGATTTTAATGATAGGCGAAAAATAGAGATTACCGTGTATTGCAATTGTCTCGATCACAATTGGTATATATCAGAACATGTCCTTGGGAATAAGAGTATAGACCATTCAACCTTAGGAAGAACCACACACCTAGCTCGTCCTGTGTGTGTGCTGTGAGGGACATACATTGGCATATATTCCAAAACTCAAAGAGAAGAAAATAAAGTATGCGCTTCTGTTCATTTTAAGGTGCATTTGCAAAATTGCGAAAAGAGCTTCGTTATGTCTGTCCACGTGGAACATCTTGGCTCCCACTGGATGGATTTTCATGAAATTTGATATTTGAGTATTTTTTTAAAATCTTTTGGGTGAATTCAAGTTTCATTAAAATCAGACAAGAATAACAGGTACTCTACATGAAACCCAAAGTACTTTTATGTTTCAGACAATTGTAGAGAAAATCAAAATACACACTTTTATGTTCAATAACATTTTTCCAAAAATCATGCCTTTTATAAGATAATGTGGAGAAATATTGTGGAGCTGGACAGGCTACAGTGGGTTCATGAATATGCCTTAATGTTGTGTTATGTTTGCAAAAATTTTGGATGTACAACTTGGTGGTTAAACTGAATTGAGATGATGTTGAAATTGTCTTGACACTTTACCATTGTATTTCTTTTTGTGTGTGATGCATACTTGAATGTTGCTTAGTAGGCTGTTTCATGTTCCTGCAGTTGGACACAAACACAGCGAATACTCACAGGTTACTGCTTAAGAAATCAGACATTTTTTAATGATCTACCAGGAATCAACTACACATGGGTTATTGTATTGGACAAGCCTTTGTATTTTGTGCATGTCTGAATGCATGCTCATTGTCAATCAGTTTTGTGGTTGTTCAAACAAGAAGTTGGTAACTGTTGGCAGAGCTGTTTTGTGTATCAGTCACTGAAAATGCTGAACTGATTTATTGATATTGGGGGTCCACCAGAAGTTATTGATAGTTTGTAGGTATGGTCACATATGTGTAAAAAGTACCTCTTTCCTTTGTCATATATGTCTGTGTGCTGTATCAGTTCACACTCCCTCTGATATAATAAACTAAATCTAGGTCACACTGTAGAGGATTCTGAACTCATATTACAATTCAGGCAGCTTGGTTTCTGGACTTCATCCACTTCTAGTATCTTGAAAGGCATGTGGTGTTTTAGAAATAATGATTGCATCCTGAGATGAAAGAAGGGGAGGCACATACTAAGATCCTGTGAAAAGAGCTGTTATCAGTCATTCAGTATTCATATTTCAGAGTCCATTGGCAAAGGGGTCTCCTACTATTCTTGAAGTTTTTAAACAGTACCAAACAAGCTCATCACCAAAGAAAAGGGTGCAAGTACAAGGGCATGGAGCTGCACAGAAATCTGAGTCATCTGACTCCAGTTCAGGTATGTTTGTTTTAACTGAATGTGTTGATGATGTCAGTAGTCTGTATCAATGTACCCAATTCCTTCTGCTGTTTGTAGGAGCAAGGAACATATATTGCTGGGACTGATGCCATTGCATAGGTGTGGTATAGCACATAAACCAGTTTCTGTTCACATTATGGCTGCCGGGGCTTAGCATAAAGAAACTTTTGGTCTTTTCAAGAACAGTTGCCTGCCCCATTCACTTGAACTCACACCTACTGACCTTTTTTTTTTTTTTATTCTGGAACAAAGATTACCCTCAAAAGATTTCAGGACATCAAGAAAAATGTAACCTCCAAATTAAATGCAATTCATTAGGATACTTATGATGTCTGTTTTGTGCAGTGTGAGGAAATTGTGGGTTGCAGACCAGGGAGAATTACTTTTAGATGAAATAAAATAATTTTGCTCTTATTTAGTGTGCATCAGTTCTTAGCGACTGAATTGTGCAGCTTTATTGTAGGACCACATACATGAAGTTCCAAGATCAGAACCTATTTTCTGCAGGTTTCAGTTTCATTATATGTTTTGATTTCTTTTGTAGTTTTGTTGATCTCTTTCAAGTCCTTTGGCTTCCTGTACTTCTATTCCATAAAAGATACCAGTCCACTGTGCCCCTTTCTACCAGTCCTTTTCCCTTTCTTACTGTATGTCCACTCATTTCCATTTTCTTTTGGTCTCCACTTGTAGTTATGTTTTTCTCTAAATCTGTGGGTTGGAGATCTTTTCTAGTCATCTTGTGTTTAGAATTCTTTTAGGCAACTGTGTGGAATTTTTTCAGAGGGTTGGGGATGGGTGGTTTAACACCAAGTAGTAACAGTTTGCCCCAACCAGAGATGCACAGATCCTGGATGCCAGGTTATTAGAAATGAACGTGAGGAAGGATGGAGTATTATGGAGGGTGGTTCATGTTAAGCAGTGTGGACTGCATAATATCTCAATCCCCACCATTCTGTGGCAATCCATCCTAGAAGAAACATATAGTGTGTGTGTGTGTCATGTCACATTACAGAGACAGATAGTGTCTAAGAAAACTGCTTTTTGTCACCTGGGTTTCACAGCCCTATAAAAGGTAGCACTGGTGGTGTTCAACTTGTACGTGTATTACCCACACACACCATTCCACCTTTAGTAGACCATAAATATATTTCTGATTGGAGGGGCCTAATGTTTTCTGCAAACTGCATATTACCACAGTCCAGACGTCAGAATGGCAGTAGTAGAACCTGTGTGTGTGTGTGTGTGTGTGTGTGTGTGTGTGTGCGCACACACTTCCACACATGCATGGTGCATGTGTCCTTTCTGATTAACAACCATACCATCAATATTGGATTGCAATTCATATGCCTAGCATCTTACTCCTTTTTCACCATCCCTGTGTTGGTTATAGTGGGGAGAGAGAATGGAGTGGATGAATTGAAAATGACGGAGTGCCGAGAGGACAGGCACATTGATGAGATGTGGTCTCGCTCTATATTTGTTAAAGCAAGAAATGGTGCATTGGGCTAAAAAGTCCGACATTGTACACATGACAGGGAGGGGTTTGGTGGAGTTGTGTGTTGATTTGTACTGAAGTGGGATGTGGAGTCAGGAGACGTCTGTTGATGTACAAGATCTTGTATGCCTGTATTTTTGTATGAGTTTTTTATGTGGGATACTATAAGGTTTTTTGGAGTAACAACTATAGTACCAACATATATATAGATATTTATTGAAGTCTTGGTAGTCGTACAGCAGTGATAATGGCTGCGGCACGAATGCCGTGATTACAAGTATGTCTGTTGGGCGGAGAATTCGTCAGAGGGCCGTCATGAGGTGAAGTGGCTAGGTGCTGGTGTGCTTGCTGGCTGAGCTGGTTTGCGGCAGGACTCGCGAACTTGCTGGATATGGCAGGCAGTGATGGCGCCGTGGGTTGCGTCTGGTTAGCTGGCTGCTGCATCGGCAGACGGTGCTGAGTCCCAGGCGGGCTGGATGCTGAGATTGGCATTGCCTCGACTGAGCTGTGGAGTGCCCAGTCCATGCTGGGCAGCATGGCCGTGCATACAAACAATGTTACTTCTTCCTGATGTGTTGTGGACTGATTACTCCTTTTAGTAGTGATTGAATGCTGGCTTAGCCAAGCCAAGCCAAAGTGTTAACTGGGGACAGAGACTTGCGCAAAGCACAAGTCGACGTCCCCCTCTCTGTTAGGCATCCCTGCATTTGACCGCATTGCTGGGCTCAGTAACAGATTCCTAAAATCTAACAGGGTAATACGCTAACGATTTTGAAGTCAGGCTGAGGGCCTAGACTGAACATGACAAAGACTAGGGCCTAGGTAGCCTTGGACTAATTATGGGAGGGATAAACTTTGGTTGGTTGGCTGTCTAGGTTCCGAGCCCAGACTGGCTTGTCACATACTGTAGGAATGCGACGTTTGTCAGGCACTTAGGTGAAGCCACCGCGCCTGGGGGAGGGAGTGCCGGCAGTGCCCCAACTTTGCATCGAATACCCTGTCATTTGCCTTACAACTGAGGAAAATCATGGAAAACCTGAGTATTGGTAACCGAATGGCACTCGGCTGTTCAGCGCCGAACACGATTCGTTTGTCAGCTTGGCCATCGCGGGCGATGGCCTCGACTGGCCTGCTGTCCCCTGCCGCCCTTCGCTTTCGCATCAGGCGACGGGGTCAACCCTCGGTCAGCTTAAGTATCTGCCAAGTTGCCGTACTAGGGGGTTCCCCACATCAGCTAACCTTGAGTCAAAGCTCTCGGTCAGGGCTCTGATGTGGTCGGAAAACAGCAGAACGCCCAGATCCTCGTGTATCTGCCTGTTACTTATGTACCAAGGGGCACCAGTAGCGGGGCGAAGACACTTGGATTGTAACACCTGTAACCTCCGGACATGGGAGCGGACAGCAGACCTCCACGCAGGGCACGCCTAGTCCATCAGGGGCCGGATGAGCTGCTTATATAGCAGGACTCCGTTCCTGACGGATAGATCACTCTTCCTGTTGAGGAGGGGACCCAGTATACCCATCCTTTGAGCAGTCCTTTTCCTGACCTGGTCGATGTGAGGTGACCAGGTGAGTCATGTATCTAGGGTCACCCCCAGATAACGAGTAGTGTCGACCCATTCAATTGGTTCCCTGAAGAGTGTTACTGGTTGGGGCTGGATAAAGTGCCGTCTGGCACGCACAAAGATTATCGTGGTGCTCTTAGAGACATTAATGGCAATTCTCCATTCACTCAGCCACCATTGAAGGTCGTTGAGGTATGACTCCAAGTAGCTGACAAGCAGCGTTGGCTTGCGGGGCATGGCTATGGTGGCCGTGTCGTCCACGTAGTGGGCCAACTCGACGTGGTGCGAGGGTGGGGGCATGTGGTTGACATACAGACTGAAGAGGACAGGGGAGATCAATTCACCCTGAGCTACCCCAGCCCGCATGCGTTGACGAGATGACGTGGCAGTCTGGAAGGACGCTTCGAATGTCCAATCCCTGAGGTAGGATGGGATTCTATGGACTGTGTAAGATGGGAAGTTGAGGAGCGTTAGCTTGTAGAGGAGGCCATCAATCCAGACTGTATCGAAGGCTTTGGCCACATTGAGGAAAACTGCACCAGTGAGTCTCTTTTCGCTGAAATTCCTGGTTATTCTTTCAATGAGGCGCACCAGCTGCAACGACGTGCTATGTCTGGGTCTGAACCCAAACTGCTCGTCTCGTATCAGTCCCCGTTCTTTTACTACATGTAAGATCCTAGCTAGTAGGATCTTTTCAAATAATTTACCAATTGTGTCCAAGAGACTAATGGGTTGATAGGAAGAGGGCAGTGCTGGATCCTTCCCCAGTTTAATGATAGAGATAACTTGAGCATGCTTCCACGTTTGGGGAAAGTGATGGGTGCGGAGAACTGTGTTGAAGATACGGGTAAGGAGGGAAACCGCTCGCCTGTGAAGATGCTTCAATGCTCTGTTCAGTATACCGTTCGGCCCTGGAGCCTTGTTGACCCTCAGACCCCTGATGGCTTCGTGAACCTCGTCAGGGGTGGTTAACTGTGGTTTGCTGGCGTGGCTTAGGAAGTAAGACCTCAGCGCCACGTCAACCTTCTCAATAACTGCCAGGACCAAAGTATTAGTCACTGGCTGAAACTGAGCCTCCAGATTGTCAGCAAGGGCTTCGGCTTTCTCAGAGCCTGAGAGAGTGATTCCCCTTGGGGTGACCAGGGGGGGAGATGGAGTAGTAACTCTCATCACCCGCTTAGTCATCCTCCACAGTGATTGGTCTTCAGGATTGAGGGATTCGAGTGTAGCGTTCCACTGGTCGTTTCTCCACTCGTTGAGCCAGCGGGTCACCAACCTCTGCAGGCAGTTGACCTTGACTTTCAGAGCGGGGTCCCTGGCGATCTACCACTGTCTCCGCGGCCAGTTTTTCAGGCATCTCTCATCCTGAATTCCAGCCGATATCGGAGGCTGTGGGTTGTCACGCGGGCAATGCTTGGAAGTTGGCCCTGTCAGTGCGCCTGAAGTCAGGGCGATCTGGTGGGTGGTGAAAGGATGAGCGACGTGAAGTGTCAATGAGAACCGGGAGGTGGTCCGAGCTTAGTGTGAAGCACGAAGTCAGATGCACCAGGAATGAGAGGTTCTTGGTTATCACGATGTCCAGGACATCGGGAGTAACAGAGGGGTTGTATGGGTTGGTGGTTTGGGAGTCTGGTCCAAAGATCAGACAGGAGTTCTCATCGGCATAGTCACGTAGAAGTTTCCCCCATCTCGTGTTCAGCCATGAGTTTCAATCCATGTGTTTGGCGTTGAGGTCTCGGCAGCCATCAAGATCGGCAATCCCCTGCCGAAACAGGCAGTCAGGTCCGCTCCTATCAGTGGGTGGGAAGGCGAAAAGGTAAGCTCCAAGGATTTTACGCCAGTTTGCCGGCCAATGTGATGTGGATGGCAGTAGCCTGCAAGTGGGTCAGGCCCAGAACAAGCACTGAGTGGTGGACTATACCACAGCAGACCAAGATGGCTGTGTCGCCCCCAGCTGTCGGTCTGTCTGTGCAGTGGCTAACATAATTAGCAAGCCAGAAGGCTTGCCCACGTTTAAGGAATGTCTCACTTAAGAGACAAATATCAACGCCATGTTGGCTGAGAAAATGCTCCAATTCAAGCTTCCTGCCGCGCACTCCATCCACATTCCAGCAGGTGAGGCGCAGGGCTTTACACCGCTCTGTCCTACTAGGGCATGCTGCCATATTCGGCTACAAAAAGAATGAGGGTCTTCAGGACAGCGTGAGGGCGAGCTGCCCCTGTGGGGAGGGAAGAGATGGACATGAGGAGCTGACAAGTCAGCTCCACACATGCATGGAGGGGAAGGTGATCAAGGAGATCTTGCATTGCAGCAGGCCTTTTGGAGATGCATACGACTCCACCGACACTCGCAAGCCGCCGAGTTTGGTGAGCTGTCACACTTTCAACACCTCAGGCCCTCGCACCACTGACACAATGAAGTGGGGGGGGGGAGGGTGGTCCTTGGCAGGGTCCGGATCGTGACGGCCAGATCGCAGCTGCGTGACTTCCTGAACGTGGATGTTCAGGGATTCCAGCTTCTGTCTGATGACCCAGGTTCTTCACCAGAAGTCACACACAGTGGTACTCTTGGAGCGTGAAGGTTTGGAAACTCACACCATCTTCCCCATCAAGGGACTGCAGCGCACTGACCACGGCCCTGAACCCATCAGTGGTTGATGGGACGACCATCAACTTCTTGCCCTTTAGTTGGGCCATCAGACTGCCAGGGCAGGATGCCCAATGCTGGCTTAGGTTTGAGAGGTCTGCTTTTATACTGTGCTCCTGTTGTTCCTCCTGCTCTGCCATTGGTTAGCCAGCAGAGTTGGGGATGTGGTCCAGTGAGTGGCTATCGATTGGTGAGTGGACCTCAAAGGGGCCATTTTGCTGAAGGAGGTTACAGCCTCTTGTGGTTTGGCTCCTGAGTAGGTTACAGACTCGTCACTTACTCTGGTGCAAGCCATTGCTTGGCTGAGTGAAAGGAGCAGTATATGACCGGAGAGAGGAAGGAGATGTGCTGTGTGGTAAAGCGGCTGCTTCCATGTGGGTATTCCCACATTTATTATATATTGATTCTGCATGTGTACTGCTGGGACTGAAGTCATGAGCTGTTAACCGAGTTTGTATGGGACAGAGTGTAATGTCTGAATTACCAATTGACACCATATCATGGATTATTATTTATTTAATGTAAGACCAACATTATTTGTTTTCTTTTTACCTTATTTTTGTATGTATTATCCTATTGGTTGTTTGTCCTGATAATACCTCACCAAGTAACTGAATGATGAGCAGCGAAAGGACACCCAAACCCGTCTCTTTCCCTGAAGGATGGTTCAGCATGAAGACTCTGATATGAGCACAGCAAAATGTATGTGTACATGGGGCTGAACAATAGCACTGTGTCTCAATGCAGCAGTACTGGATATTCCCGTCATTCCTGGGTGGTCTTGACATGAAACCATCTGAGAATGCTGGAAAACCCGTTTAAACTGATTAATACAGAGTTGTGTATGCTTGAAGTAGTTAATACTTTATTATGTCTTTCAGAATCTGAAGAAGAAAGTATTCCTAAGAAGCCAGTTACTCCAATTAATGGCAAAGTAGCAGTGAAGCCACATGCAGAGTATGTAAATAATATAAATCAAACAAAAAATGTAAAAATATAGGTAAAATTGAATTTATGTGTTTAAGTAAAGTATGGTGTTTGCTGCACTGATTTTCACAAAACACAGAACTGCACAATGGCACTGTATGGAAATAGTGTACTTAATTTTGTCCCATTTGATCAAGAAATATGGAATGTACTGATAGAAATTTATTTATGACCTGAACTACGTAGGTTATTCGGAAAGTAAGTACCGTCTGTGCATATCTCTCGCACATCCTCGAGACTGTCACTTCCTCTATCAATAGAGCAGCCACAGATGCCATTTCGTGAAATTCATGTTATGTTTATGTTTGTTCCTGTGTGTTAAACATGTTTAAGACAATTGAAAGGGCCGCCAACTGTGAAATATGGTAATTCATTTTTTGAATGCTAGGAATGTGCTACTAAGTGATATTCATCACCATATCTGTCAAGTGTATGGTGACAATGCGATGAGTGATGGCATGGTTAGGAAATGGGTTCGGATGTTCAGTGAAGGATAAGAGAACATGCACGATGAGGCGCAAAGTGGGCATCCATCTTTTGTGAGTGATGATTTGGTGCGTAAGGTCAACAAAAGAGTGAATGATGACAGACATTTCACAATTTCTGATCTGTCCCTGCACTTTCCTCAGATTTCAAGGACTCTACTCTACGACATTGTCAGTAGCCATTTGGGTTATCGGCGGCTGCATTCTATGAGGAGGGTGTACAAAAACTTTTGCCCCGCTACGATATGTGCCTCAATAATGGCAGCGAATATGTGGAAAAATAGTTTGAAGAATGTAGAATCTGACAACACTAAAATTTTATACGAAAACTTACTCGATTTTTTTTACAGCGAAACGGCACATACTTTCTGAATAAGACTCGTAAATTATGGCTGTCACAAATGATTTTCACAAAATTTACACCTTCTTGACAGCTGTTTGAAAATAACTATACCAAATAATATGACATTCAACAGATGGTTTATTTCCTGATATTAGGTCACAGGTAGGCATTATTTCCACATGAGGCATTCTTCTTCGTTTTATTTTATAAGGAATGCCTCAGAATGGGATTCTGTCAATCCATAGGTATTATGACAAGTATAACAACATCTCCAAAAAAATCAGGTGTTAGGCACAACTTTTCCAGTTCTTTAAATTTTAAACTTGATCTGTACAGTGAGATTAGTTAGGTGTATATGAGCCATGTTGGACCATTTCGCAGGGTGTCCAGCTCAGATGAGGACAGTAGTGACGACTCTGATGAAGCCCCAACAAAAGCTGCCCCAAAGCCTCAGCAATCAAAGGCTCCTCCTAAACCACCGCCAGTTCAGAAGAAACAGGCAGAAAGCAGCAGTGAAGAAGACAGTAGTAGTGAACATGACACTCCAAAAGGTAACTTTCATCATATGTGTATTTTGCTGGTAATAATTCTGATGCTGTGCTGCAATTACCAGTCTGCCTTTGGATGCAGATGTCCAGTGAGTAGTGCCCCCCCCCCCCAGTTTACATGACCTTACTTATGAAATTATTAGGTGAAGGGTGAATGGTATGCAAGCTTTCTGTACTGCCCTCAGTTTGCTTTGGTTCAAAGTAGATAATTAATCCTCCATCAGTAGTCTTGTAACTTACTCTAATTTTACCAACAGGACCCCTGTCAGAAACCTTCTACCAACAGTGTGCAGCAGTATCAGCCGCTGCCATCAGTGCTGCTGTCATTGCCACGAAAGCTACTGTCACTGCTGCCTCTACTGCTGCTGCTGCTGTTTTTGTTGTTGTTGTCATTGATGTAGTCATGCTACCTAAACTCTTTAAATGTACTTTAGCTGTGTCTTGGCACTCCATCATGTTCAGATTTCTGGTTCCATTGTCAGTCTGCAGATTGGCTGTTGATTCATGTTTTTCTCTGGCATTTCTGGGATGGGCCATCACATGAGGCCACGTCTGCTTCCTCACCTGGTCTCTCCATTTCTTCTTTCAATAATTTCAACATTGTTTAGACTGAGCTACTGACATTTCACATTCTGTCATTCAAGGTTGTTTTTCTTCTGCAGTGCCTGTCAAGACTCCACCTGTACAAAAACTCCCCAAGAAGGCACCCACAGTTCAGATTAAGCAACAGTCTTCAAGTGAAGAATCATCATCTGAAGAGGATAAGCCAAAAGCAAAAATAGCCAAGGTTCCCATTAAAACTCCGGTAAAGACTCCAGCAAAACCCACAGTACAAGTTAAGCAGGAAGATTCCAGTTCAGATGATTCTGATGACAGTAAGTGTGACAGGTTCAGCAGCAAATAATTTGTGATTTTGAATGTTTTTCTGAATTCTGGTTATACAGAAACACGTACATTTGTTCCCATGCTTTCTTCATTCATCCTCCATAGCATTCTTGATTTAAAGGATTTTTTGAACAGCACCAGAGTGGAAGGTATAAATGTTAGTGTGCATTTATTTCTGTGTTAATCTTCATGCCATTTGTTTTAGGCTCTGAGAAGGAAACGCCAACTGTTAAGGTTCCACATACAGTAAAGGCAGTTCCTCCGAAAGCTACACCAGTTCGTGCAAAGCCACAGACCAGTTCAGAGGAAGACAGCAGTTCAGATGATGATGATGATGATGGCGATACTCCACGTAAGTATAACAGTTTGCAACTGCGCCTGTAGGTTTGGGTAGGCAACATAAGCAACCTGTGTCTTCTAGGCTGCACTGTTACAGAAGTCTTACTGTTGTGGCTGTGAGCACAGCTGCTTCAAGGCATATGAAGCCTGCAGTCAGTGGAATTTAGAAACAATTTTTTCTGTACAGTTTAATTTACCAAACTTCATACAACAGTGTAAGCCATTATCCATCTTCTAGCAGGGCTCTGTACCTTCAGTCAGTAATTTTCGACTCATTGTAGTTCTCATCTTGAATTATTACTTACTTACTTACTTACTTACTTACCCCCTGGAGCAGAGACCTTCTTGAGAAGCTAACCGACTCTCATCTAATTAAGAAATTTCATGCATTTTATGGAATGCAAAGGTTCATTACCACATTCACGAGTGCCCATCTCAAAATATTAGCAGTTGAAAATTTTGTCCTTGTCTTACAAAGAAAATGTCCTGCTTCCCCCCTTCTGTTAATTCTCTGAAACGTTACCTGCGGTCTCCAGAAATCACTGCTTTGGATCACAAGTGTTTTGTACAGGAAATTAGCTGTGCACCACGTGATTGGTTTCAGCTCTGAAACAAACACCAACCACTCCAGTCATGCAGAAGAAGCTGAACAAACTGCCGGCAACTCCTTATCCGACAAAGCAACAGCAAGACGAGTCCAGCTCAGATGACTCCAGCTCAGAAGATGAGGCACCAGCAAAACTTCCTGCAAAAGGTTGGTATTAATGTTGCAGCATATCTTAGAAGCCTGTCCCACCTTGCGATTTTCATTAATCCATTGTGGGGGGGGGGTCTTAAAATACGTCTTTACTGAATGTGACTGCAACATATGCGAACGTTCAGGCCAGTTTGAGTTACCGCCACTCTTGTAGCTAATAAGTAAATTTGTGTCTGAATATTTTAAGAGTGTGGAAAAATAAAGAATCTGTCGTCTGACGTGTCATGAGCGTTCATGATACGTGACATGCTCCTGACAGTGACTGTGAAGATTGTTGTTACTGCCTTGTGGGATGTGATGTCATGTAGTTCAGTGGATATGTACAAGTATTTTGAGGAACCTGCTGCCTCTGCCTTCATGGTAGAAGAGATAGCCACAGGGGGGAAAATGGTTTGTGTTGACAGGGAATAGGCGACTGGAACTGGAGCTGAAGACAAACCAATGTACATGGTGTAACCGAATAGGGAAATAAAGTGAAGGAGTAAGTCAGTAAAATGAAACAGTGAACTACCCAGCATCACATCCCAGAAGGTAGCATTGTATGTTATGTGTCAACGGCTGTTGGGAATTTAGGCACGTCATATGAGGAGAGGGTTCAGGTCTTCAGGGATATGATGCCACATCTTCCAGGTACCCAGCAAAAGCATCACATCCTCAAAAGCACCTCTGTGAAAACCTCAGAATTTGCAAGAATTAATATATGTATGGGAGAAAATGTGTGATACAGAATTGTAGTTTCTGTACGGCTGTTGTTAAAGGTTGGTTGGTTCCGGACCTGCATGTTATGCATTGGCTGCTCACTGTCTGTCTCTTTTAACATGTATTTGGCCCTCAGTTTTATTGAATCAGAACTTGATTCCTGTTAGATATGGACACATTATTTTGAAAATAGCTTCTGATATGTTGAACCTGTTTCAGTAATTAGTAACCATTCCAACAGTCATTTTCACCTTGAAGTTTGAGACATTGTGTTCCTCCAAACACATAACATGATGTCTCAGAAGACCTATTGGAAAGTGTCAGATCACATCCTATTTCTCTTGAAGGCTGCCACTGTTTGTTGCTAAGTACACTTTTAGTGAGTATTTTTATTGCTGGAATTCTTGCCGTTGCATAGCAACCAACGATGCTGCCAGCTCTGCAGTGCATATTCCTGTGACAAACAGTACTGCTGTATCAGACTAGCTGTTACTTCATCCTGTGACTATGTCAAGACACGTGGGCTGAGAAGGGCCCTTATGGGCAATTTCACTTACACTTCGGGAAAACCGGTTACTTTAGAGAGAACCCACACTAGCATGTTTGTTAGGATACGGAAAAGCCTTCCTTAAAAGTACTGTTCTTTTTTGGAACACATTCTGTTGGGTGACTTGTGTCAGATAATGTTGAGAAGCACAGCTTTTGGCATGCCATAATAAGTTCCATTGAACACATTTGTTCTCTCTACACTGCGTATCTTTACAGTCTTTTTTCCTTTAGTTGCAGCAAAACAAGTGCCAGCTAAGAAAGCAGAGTCAAGTTCAGGGGATTCTGATGATTCTTCAGATGATGAAAAATCTCCTAAGCCAGCGGTCATGAAAGTGGCTGCACCAACTCCAGTTTCTCAGAAGAGAAAGCACAAAGAGTCTAGTGATGATGATGAAGAGGAGGAAGATGCAAAACCCAAGAGTGTGAGTGTATGAGAATGAGTGTAATATGTGAAATTTGTGTTTCTGACAGCAGTGTTGCTGAGTTTTGAAGTGTTTTGGGATGTGCCTCTGGTTGTGTGAGTGGTTCTGTCACCCAGCTACATCACATGAAGCTTGAATTCTCACGAGTGTTTTGCTGTGCACAGGCACAATTTGTGGACTTACGTATAACACCACTTTTTTTTATCACTTTGCAGAAAAAACAAGCTGCAGAGCCTTATTCGAATTTTGTTAAAGGTCGCGGCTCCTTCAACGGACCAGAAAAGGTAAGCCATACTTTTGGCCTAGAGAATTTTTAAGTTCTCATAGCACAAAATATTCATGTTAAAGCCTTTTTTGGATATGACATTGCATAGTCTGTTATTAAGGTCACAGTGTTTTGAAGGAGCCTACTGCCTCCACCTTCAGGGTAGCTGTTTACACTAATGTAGGAGGTAGTATTTTTTTGAAACAGTTTCTGCCAGACTGCATGATGTTGCTTCATGGAGGACAGTCTTCGTAATCGCTGCTATCAGAACTTAGGTCTTGCACATTCTGTTGCATAAACAATTTTGAGAGCAACATTTCTCATATTCAGATAATTATGTTTTGTTGTATGATAGATGCACATTTATTATTTGTGTTAGTTGTAGTTCTAATAATATGAGTGAATGGATCTAAATTTGTGAGATTTGAGTTTACCACAGGAATGTTGTTGAATGTTCAAATATTCATGGATGTGACACTGTGTCACTGACTGTGGGTTTCAGGGTTTGAAGGAAGGGTGAAGTGGCCTGAGAAGACACAGGGTCACGTCCCAGGGAACTCAACAACATTTGACTAATATGACTGAAAGTTATAATTAATGCTAAGTTCCTTGAGTTGCTTTTGCCAGGCCTGTGGACTGAACATCCAAAAAAAAATATCAATTTGTGTTTATAAATTTATTCCCTTTGCAGATTAAATCTGTAGCACTGGGTGATATAATTTGTTATATATTTAATAAATTTAAGAATTGCAGATAGTAATATTTATCTTACTTACACAGTTTTGATTTTAAGTGTCTGTTTTTTGTGACTGGTAACCATGTCAGTGCTCCATCTCGTAGGGTTTTTCAGTTCACATATGCTGTTCATAATTCATATAAATGAGAATTTGATAGTGTATGTGTATAATATTTAAAGTGCAAATGGGAATGCAGCATTGGTGGAATGTTCCATTGCCTGTTTGTTCACCACAAATCCTACTTTTGGTCTGACTAAAATCAGACTTGCGTCTGTGTGGGTAGAGGCCAGTGGCTAACCACCTGAGCTGTGATGTGGCCTTTTGAAGCTCTTTTTTCAGTTAAATATTATTTGCAAATCTGATTTCTACCACACAGAAAACATACTGTATCTTTTTTACAAAAACAAATAAGTTAATTCTTTTCATTGTAATTGTCACTCCTGGTGCAAAGAATCATGCAGAACGTAAATACACTCTGGATAAAATTTGAAGGTTTTTGTGGGGATGAAGTAGGCAGTACATACAGTAACCACTTGAGAGCATACCTAATTTGAATAGACCTCCCTTGTGAATTCAGATGCTTGAATGAAAACTTTAGCTTGCATAAAGCATGGGAACTAATTAAGTAAAATTATGAGGTTTAATAAATGTGTTTAAAATACCATTTTGCACATCACAGTTGCACTTCTCGTAGGTTACTTGTTTCGCCTCATCATGAGACATATGGAATGTCCTGAACTTTACACAAAAACCATACAAAAGCCTTATGTGGTTTCATGTTTTACAGATCTCGTTTACACATGTTAAAATATGAAAATATCGTGTAAAATTGGATGAAAAACAATAGTATATTAACAAGAATATTTTTTAAAAAAAACAAGGCTGGCAGTTTAAAATTTTGTAAGGTATGATGTACATTAGGTGTTTAAAAAGAAAATTCCAAATTGCATACCTTCTCTTTTAAAAAAAATTCTTGTTAATACACTGTAGCTTTTTCATCCAATTTTAAATCTTATTTTAACGTGTTGTATGGTGTGTCTGAAATGGGAATGTAATCTCTATCATACATAAACATTTAAGGCTTTTGTATGGATTTTTTGTAAAGTTCTGGACATTATATAGGTCTGGTGATGGCCTGGCTAACAGGTTGAAACTAGTAACCTAAGAGAAGTGAAATTTTTTTGTGCAAGACTGTATGTTATATATATTGAGTAAAGTGCAGTGGGGATGTGTTACCTAAAGATGGTGAGATTTAGTTCACAGTAGGTTCATTCGAGCATGGCGGTCATATATATATAAACAGCAAAACAATCTGCATGCACATCTATGATAATTCTATTGTAGGGTAAAGGTCTTTCGTGTGTTTAACCTTTTGGCGCCAGAATTATTTTTTTAATTTTAGCACACCCTGTGAATAATACAGAACCAAATGTGTTAGAATTATGAAACAAACTGCATTTTGAAGAGAAAAAAACAGAGAGTATATACCATGTTTAAAATATTCAGTACCTATATTTGTTGAATAAATATATAAAATGCAACTTTAGAGGTTAGC
>Ga0131853_10001012_pt1 | contig 51122 bp, 48 predicted proteins | sample TergutLab28metaG_FD_92764 | JGI IMG/M metagenome (GOLD analysis project Ga0131853, IMG submission 92764) | Labiotermes labralis P1 segment gut microbial communities from Petit-Saut dam, French Guiana - Lab288 P1 (version 2) (version 2) | ecosystem: Host-associated > Arthropoda: Insects >...
AGGAAGTTACTATTTATGTTTGGTAGTTGTTCCGCGCTTTTATAGCAGGCGCGTTTAGTGATTAGCATGTTTTTTATGCTTTTCTTTTCAAATCTTAGTTAAAAAAACCCGGAACTTTGGCTGTTTGCCTTCGTTTCGGGTTTTTTTTATATAATCGCTTGACAACCTTCTACAAAATGTTATGATATTTCACAACAACTGCATACAATATCAAGAGAGGTGGAGGGATCAGGGCCCTGTGAAACCCAGCAACCGGCATGTGCACGGTGCTAATTCCCCCAGAGCTGCAATGCTATGCTTCTGGAAGATGCGCCTCGGCCTTAAAGCGAGGAAGTTTAAGCCCTGATAAGGGCTTATTTTATTGTCAAGACCATGCAAAAGTATGACCCCGCGGAGCGGCGGGGTTTGAAGGGCTCGTCGTAAACGCAAAAAGCGCGTTTGCTGCCCGCCCATACAACCGGGGCAACGCCCCATTAAAAGGAGGATAAAAATGTACCTATTTACATCCGAATCAGTAACAGAAGGCCATCCAGATAAAATGTGCGACCAGATATCCGACGCGGTATTAGACGCAATATTGGCCAAGGACCCTAAGGCTAGAGTGGCCTGTGAAGTATGTACCACAACCGGTATGGTGTTGGTAATGGGTGAAATCACCACCAACTGCTATGTAGACATCGAAAAGGTAGCCCGTGACACTATCCGCGGAATTGGATACACCAGCGGCGACATGGGTTTTGATGCCGACGCTTGCGCGGTACTGGTTACGCTTAGCGGCCAGTCGCCAGATATTGCTATGGGTGTGAACGTAGCACTGGAATCCCGTGGGGCTTCGGAAGCTGACACCAATGTCGGCGAAGCCGACACCGGTGCCGGGGATCAAGGCATGATGTTTGGTTATGCCTGTGACGAAACACCGGAACTTATGCCCCTGCCTATAGCCCTATCCCACAAGCTTGCCAAAAAACTTGCAGAGGTACGCAAAAATGGCACACTACCATACCTGCGGCCAGACGGTAAGGCCCAGGTAACCGTAGCTTACGACAGCCAAAGGCGGCCCGTGGGTGTGAAAGCGGTAGTAGTGTCCACCCAGCACAGCGAGGACGTGACACTTACACAGATTCAAGCCGACATAAAAAAATATGTAATAAACGCTGTAATCCCAGCAGAACTTTTAGGCGATGACACTAAGTATTTCATCAACCCTACCGGGCGTTTTGTTATAGGCGGGCCGGTTGGTGACAGCGGTCTTACCGGGCGCAAGATTATTGTAGATACTTACGGCGGGTATGCCGCTCACGGTGGTGGAGCGTTCTCTGGCAAGGATCCCACAAAGGTTGACCGTTCGGCGGCATATATGGCACGCTATATTGCCAAAAATATCGTTGCGGCGGGGCTTGCGCGGCATTGCGAAATTGAAGTTGCCTATGCAATTGGTGTTGCGCAGCCTGTTTCTGTACATGTTGACACCAAAGGGACTGGCACAATTGAAGACGAAAAAATAGTGGAATTGATTGATAAGCATTTTGATTTGCGTCCCGCGGCTATAATCAAACATTTCGACCTATGCAGGCCAATTTATAAGCAGACCGCCGCATACGGGCATTTGGGCCGGACTGACTTGGATTTGCCTTGGGAGCGGACGGATATGGTGGATGTGATTAAAGGCAGCTTATAGTAATGAGAACCCCGCAAACAGCACTATTACCGCTGTTTCGCATGGCGGGATGATTGGACAGCTTTTCTAAGGTTTTATTTTTGCGCCTCTAACATCATTTGGCTTAGTTACTCGGAATCGAATATCCTTTGCATATAGCATTTCCGCTTGAAATTGAGTTTCATCTGCCGCCCGTTGCCCGATGGGGATTCTGCGTATCATTGCGCACAAACCGCGATAATGCCTTCACAGAATTGGCTCGCCCTCAGCTCTTTTCAAGTGGAAATGCTCTGTTACGCGCCCCTGTAGGGCATACTGCCGCGCAGTTGCCGCATTTGGCACAGCCGGCACTGGGGCGGGCTTCGACTTGAGTTTTTAGGCCGCGGTGAGCCATGGTTAATATGGCCCTATCCATGGCGCATGCCTGTATACATAGCCCGCATAGTATACATTTGTTTGTATTGTGGGCTGAGTGCGGGGGTACGGCCTTGTTACATTGTGTCAAAGGTATAGCAAAAGCAGAGCCGGCTTTGTATTGGTTGGCAAGGAGTATCAATTTACATTCGCCATAGCCTTCACAACCGCAAGACAAGCATCGGCCAGCTTCTTTGATAGCTTGTGCAGCTGTTAAACCTTTGTGTATTTCTTCGAAGCCTTTTGGGGCTTCTTTTTTTATAGGGTTTTCGCGGGGGATGCGGGCAGTTCCGGTCAAGGGATTTTCATTTTTTATAAGGATGTCAGGCAATGTTTCCCATGGCAATGCCACAGTGCCAGACTGGCAAAGGCAGTCAGCTTCTGCGTGCTTATACGGACTGGGTGCTTTTCCACTTAGAAACGCATGAACTATGGCGGCGGCTTTACGCCCTTGGCCTATGGCTTCGATGGCGTAAGCACTTTGGCCAGTTGCGTCGCCTATCGCAAATATCCCTGGCTGGCCGGTTTGAAAGGTCTGCGGGTTTGCTGTTATGGCAGATTGAGATTTTTCCAGCAATTCCAACCCGTCTGGTGCTACAGATTGGCCAATTGCGGTTATTACGATATCGGCTTCAAGCAACTCTTCTTGATTTAGGATGGGTATAGGGATTTGACGGCCATCTGTGCCGGGTTCGCCCAGTGTCATCTTCTGCAAGCGGATGCCGTTTGCGGTTATCTCTGCCGGAGAGGACAGGAATTTGAAATTTGTGCCTTCCTCTTCTGCTTCCGCGATTTCTGTCTGGTCTGCCGTCATTTCTTCTTTTGTACGGCGGTAGACAATTGTTGTGGCAGTAGCATTCATGCGAATAGCCGTACGGGCCGCATCTATTGCGGTATTGCTTCCGCCTATTACCGCTACTTTTTTACCGTTTACGGCATGGGCTATATCACTTTCTGTTAAAGGTACAGCGGTTTTTCCATCGGTTAGTTCACATGTGCTTTGAGATTCCGCCACTTTTCGCAGAAAATCTATGCCGCTTATTACATGTGGCAAATCCTCGCCGGGGATGCCCATTGGGCGCGCAGCTTCAGCCCCAATTGCGATGATAACTGCGCCAAATTGCTCTTGCAGCCTTGGCAATGAAACATACTGTAATGAGCCTGCCGGATTTTGCGCCAGGCTATTCTGCTTCGTTATTGTGTCGCTTACCAGCCTTGTCTTATTGCGGAAGGTTATCCCTATTTTGGCAAGAAGGCTAATTTCTGCGTCAAGTATGGCTTTGGGCAAGCGGTATTCGGGTATGCCGTATCTTAGTAAGCCGCCCATTTTGGGCATATAATCGTAAACCATTACCTCGTGCCCGGCCCGCCTCAGAAAAAACGCGGCCGTGAGCCCTGCGGGGCCTCCGCCAATTATGGCAACGGATTGGCCTGTGCCGGGCATCAGTTTGGGATTTAAATCGCTGTATGCACTTGAATCACTTCCTTTTCCCAACATATGCGCGTTCATAACCATATCGGTAGCAAACCGCTTTAGCCCTGCAATATTTACAGGCTCATCATACTGCCTGCGCCTGCATTCCGCTTCGCAGGGCCGCGGGCATACCCGTGCAACAGATGCTGGGAATGGATGCGCTTCTATCATGCGGCGGGCGGCTTCATGTAACTGCCCCCCGGCTATCAACGCTATGTATCCTTGGCAATCGGTTTGCGCTGGGCAGGCCAATTGGCAGGGGGATTTGCAGTCACCTATGTGGGTGGAAAGCAGCAGCTCAAGTAAATGTTTCCTCGCAGATATTACTCGCTTGCTGTGAGTGATTATTTTCATGCCGCCTATTGCCGGTGTGGCACATGCCCTTACCAGCCTGCCATCTGCTGTTTCCACAACACATATCCCACAAGAACCTCGGGCAGGAAAATTATCGTTAAAACATAGAGTTGGGATGGCGGTGCCGGCTTCACGGGCCGCTTGCAGTATTGTTTCGCATTCTTGGACTTGGACTTGCTGGTTGTCTATGGTTAAGCTTATCATCCGCGCACTCCTTAGCTTGGTGTCTGTTGTATATCATATCATATAATTTTGCGCATAAAAAAGCGGTGCATCCGCTTCTGCTTCCCCACATGCCGATAGAAGCCGCAAAGCAGTTTCCTAACATAAAAAACAGGATGCAGACAATCTAATTGTCCGCATCCTGCGATTAAAGTTCACATAGTCTTACAGCCCCAGCGCCGCCAATCTCTCCTTCAAAAACTCCACAGCAAGTTTAATATCGGCATCGGGGTTTTCGCCAACTTCACGTTCGATGGTTAAAAAACCATTAAAGCCGGTGGCGTTAAGTGCTTTCAAATACTCATCCCAGTTCACGCCGCCTTGGCCAAGGGGGACTTCCAGCCATTCCAGCGGGTCGGCAGAAAGTTGCACACCGTCTTTGGCATGGGTATGCACGATATAATCCGAAAGGGTATGAACCCCTGCAACCGGGTCATCGGCCACAACCATGACAAGATTGGCTGGATCATAATTTACCCGTACGCCCTTAGCGCCTAAGCTGTCCAAGAAATCGCCCAGCAATTTCGCGCTTTCCGGCCCGGTTTCTACCGCAAAATAAGAACCGATAGAATCAGCATAAAGCGCCAGTTCACGGCATGCGGCCCGCATGATTTCCTTTTTCTCACATTCTTCCGCAGGAACGGTACCTATGTGGGTGGTTACAACATCACATTCCAGCTTTTTGGCCAAGTCCATAATATCCTTGGAACGCTGGACGCGCCATTTGTTTTGCTCGGCAACTTCGAAGCCCGAACCCACAGCTTCCGGTGTTGCGCCAAGGTCCCCGCATATAGCGGAAAACACCATGCCGTGGCTTTTTACCAAGTCAAGCCATTCTTTAATTTTTGCGTCGTTCATGTTTTCCGGGGCCAATTCACCATCCACTGCATATGCTTGGATGCCTTCTACACCCAGCGCTGCCGCACGTGCTACGGCTTCTTTTAGGTCTGTTCTGAAGCCTTCTAGCAAAACTCCGATTTTCATGATTACCTCCAGATTGATGTATTAAAAATATTAACATGTATACACATATAATGACAGCCACGCATTATAATATCAACCCCAAAATCGTACGTCTGCACAATTTTTATTAAAGTTTTTGGTCAAGCTTTTTTCAAAAAGCTTGCGGGGGTGCGGCGCTCCTGCTTTCGATCTTCGCTATAACCTACTCATAGTACGCCATACCCAGTTGTGTACGATTGGTTACGCCTAGTTTTTCCATTATAACTACTATATTGTTGCGTACTGTGCCTTCGCTTAAAAATAGGCTTGCCGCTATTTCTTTGTTGGGTAGCCCTTGGGCTATTAGGCGGGCTATGTCGCGCTCACGAGGGGTTAGTGTTTCTAGGGCTGGGTTTTCTTTTGGGGCTAGTTTTTTTAGTACATTGGTGTCCACTACCCCTGCGCCGTCCATCAGTAAACGTAGTTTACCTGCTATGCCAGATATTCTATCGGTCTTGATTAGATAGCCGTCTGCGCCTGCGGCTAGGGCTTGCTGGATATTGGGCCGGTCATCGAAGGTGGTTAGCATCATGATTTTAATTTTCTGGTAGCGGGATTTTATTAAGCGGGTAGCGGCTATGCCATCCATGCCCGGCATGTTTATGTCCATCAGGATTATATCCGGTGGGTTGTTTTTACATATGTCAATGGCCTCTATGCCATCTGCCGCTGCGGCAATTACAGATATGTCCAGCTCGCGTGACAGGCTAATCTCTAGGCTTTTTCTTATTAACATGTCATCGTCTACTATTAGTAAGTTCATGTTTTGTCTCCTTTTTCATCATGGGGAACATTCCTTCAGCACTTTGTCCCCAAAAACTTATATGTACATTTTACACCAACATCACTGCGTATAAATCATCGCCTTGCGGGATTCCGCCTTTATCTTTGTTGTGGGCTAAATATTGGACAGAATATATATCTGCCTCGCGGACGCATCAGCGCGTTTTAGGCGGCAGGCTGGACTGTTTTATATGCTTATAAGGTCAAAATACCACCCAACAATAGCAATGTCAATGCAGAATACATAAACCTATGCCTATTTACGCATTTTATGAGAATATACTTGACCAAAACTATTCCGCAAACCAACGTTATATGATATTCTGATATAAAAAGGAAGCGAAATACTAGGAGGGATACATATGCTAACAACCAATATGTATGAATTAACCCAAATTATCAACTGCGAACATGCAGACCCTCATCATATTTTAGGCCTGCACGAGTTATATATCGAAGGGGAGGCCAAATCCATAATCCGCGTGTTCGCCCCCTCTGCCTCCGGGGTGGAGATATTCTTCCCCGAAGACGAATATGTACCGCTTCAGCGCTTTCCTATGGAAAAAATCCACAACGCAGGCTTCTACACCATACAGTTTAAAGCATGGCCAACAGGGCGCTACAAACTGGCATTCACTGGCCATAACGGCGATGCTTGGGAAAGTTACGACCCTTACTCCTTTGCGCCAACACTGTCAGAGTTGGACCTATACCTCTTCGGGCAGGGTACACATTATCAGATTTACGACAAGCTTGGCGCGAACGCTGTCACTGTTGATGGCGTGGCCGGAGTATGTTTCGCAGTATGGTCACCCAATGCCAAGCGCATAAGCGTCATAGGAAACTTTAACGGCTGGGACGGCCAGCGCCATCCCATGCGCAGCCTTGGCACGTCCGGGGTGTGGGAACTGTTTATCCCGGGGCTTTCTAATTACGATAACTATAAGTTTGAAATTAAATCTCATACGGGCACACTTTTTGCCAAAGCCGACCCATATGCCCGCTTTGCAGAGCATCGTCCATTTACGGCCTCAATGATATATGACATAGAGGGCTACCAATGGAACGATGAAAAATGGCTAAAAAACCGTAATAAAAAAGACCCTCTGCAAGGGCCAATGAATGTATACGAACTCCACCCCGGAAGCTGGCGGCGGGTAGCAAAAGAAAACGACAGGTTCATGAGTTGGCCGGAAATGACCCGCGAACTAATCCCATATGTAAAAGAAATGGGCTATACCCATATAGAACTGATGCCGGTAATGGAACACCCCTTCGACGGATCTTGGGGCTATCAGGTTACGGGCTACTACGCCCCCACCAGCCGCCATGGCAGCCCCCATGAATTTATGGCATTTGTGGACGCGTGCCACCAAAACGGGATAGGCGTAATTTTGGATTGGGTACCGGCCCATTTCCCCAAGGACGCGCACGGTCTTGCGATGTTTGACGGCACAAAGCTATACGAACACGCAGACCCTAAAATGGGCGAACACCCGGAATGGGGAACGCTAATTTTCAATTATGGGCGCAACGAGGTGAAAAACTTCCTTATCGCAAACGCCCTATTTTGGATAGAGAAATATCATATAGACGGCCTACGGGTAGATGCTGTAGCATCTATGCTGTATTTGGATTATGGCAAGGACTCTGGCCAGTGGGTACCCAACCAGCATGGTGGTCGCGAAAACATCGAGGCTATGGAGTTTATGAAACATTTGAACTCCGTACTTGCGGACAAGCACCCACACGTGCTTATGATTGCAGAAGAATCCACCGCGTGGCCCGGCGTTACCCGCCCTGTGCGGGAAGACGGGCTGGGCTTTAGCCTAAAGTGGAATATGGGCTGGATGAATGACTTCCTATATTATATGAAGCTGGACAGCGTGCATCGCAAGTTCCATCACAACTGCCTAACATTTGGTATGGTGTACGCCTACTCCGAAAAATATATGCTGGTGCTTTCCCATGATGAGGTGGTACACGGCAAAGGCTCTATGGCCAATAAAATGCCCGGCGACACTTGGCAGAAGCTGGCTAACTTGCGGGCGGCTTACGGGTTTATGATGGGCCACCCCGGTAAAAAGCTGCTGTTTATGGGTGGCGAGTTTGGCCAGTTTGAGGAGTGGAGCGAAGCCAAAGCCTTGAATTGGTTTTTGCTAGACAATTATGAGCATCATAGACAGGTACATGCGTTTGTGAAGGATTTAAACCATATATATCTAAAAGAGCGGGCACTATGGCAACGGGATTTTACCAGCGACGGTTTTGGCTGGATTAACTGCGACGATAATGAGCGTAGTATTATTTCGTTTTTTAGGGTTGGAGAGGTTAAGCGGCGCAGCAAGGCAGAGCAATCAGCTAAAGGTTCTACTTATGAACATCTGGTATTTGTGTGCAATTTTACGCCTGTTCCTTATATGGATTACAGGGTTGGGGTGCCAGTACCGGGCAAGTATATTGAAATCATTAATAGCGACCATGAAATATATGGTGGCAGCGGGATTTTTAATCCAGGTACGCTTACCGCTGAAGAGTATCTGTGCGATGGGCGGCAGCACAGCTTGCCTATTAAGCTCCCGGCATTAGGGGTTGTGGTGTTAAAAACGAAGTGAGTGGCAAGTTCAATCCCTTGCTTTGTGCATTTCGGTTTTGATACTCAGGACAACGGATTTAAGGAGGAAAAAATGAAGGATACAAACACAGAGTCATGGAACTTACACGCACACAGGTTTTACACCAAAGGGTATCTTTCACTCACAGATATCGATTTCGAAAGTTATGATTTTCCTACCGATAAGGATTTGAATATTATTGGTGATGTAAAAGGCCTAACCGCTTTAGAAATAGGCTCGGGTTCATGTAACTGCGGGATTATTTTGGCCAAGAAGGGCGCAACAGTTACATGTTCAGACATATCAACAGAGCAGCTAAAGATAGGTGAAAAAGTTGCCGCACAGGCGGGGGTTGAGATATCAACCGTTTGCTCGAATATGGAGGATTTATCGTTTGCTGCTTCAGGCTCGTATGACTTAGTAATTTCTATGTCAGCAATAAATTATGTCGAAGGCTATAACAATGTCTGCCGGGAAGTAAGCAGGGTTTTAAAGCCGGGTGGCAGATTTATTTATAGTGTTCAACATCCATTTCTTATGTGCGTAGGGGCAACAGAACTCTGGCCCCATGAAAAAGCTAACCCTAACTACAGCTATACAGGGCCAATCCAGTGGAAATGGAATGAAGATGACGATTTTATATTCACGACATACAGAATGAAAATGAGCGATTATGTCAATGGTCTGGCTGACAGTGGGCTTTATGTAAAACGCATGGAAGAATTATTCCCCGTTTCGCCTTTGCCGGACGATAACGATTTTGATGAGAATGATGTCAAAGTAAGAACGCGCTATCCATCTGTTTTAGTTGTTGAAGCAATAAAGCGATAGCTATTTCAATCTAAAATACGGGAAGGAGACATGAAATACATGCCGGAAAAAATTGAACTAAAAGATATACTATTCGGGAATGTAGACAGCATATTGCGTCTAGCCGCAGAGCATAACCAGCAGCAATATGTAGAGCCAGTATCAAAAATAATAGCTATTGCGTTTGCGGGAATAAATGAAAAATGTCCCGGGTTTTTGAAAGCCATATACTACGATGGGCAACCCGCAGGGATGATTTTAATCGGAAAAAGCCCTGTAAGTGATGAAGAACCTGATGCTATGCAGCAATACGATTATGCGTACCGTATTGTGGAATTTTTTGTGGATAAGTGTTTCCAACGCAAAGGTATTGGGAAGGCTGCGTTAACGCTCGCGCTTGAAAAACTAAAGACACTTCCCGAATCCGAAAACTTGCCACTATATCTTGAATGCCATAAGGATAATAAACCCGCGCTATCTTTTTACGAATCATTTGAATTTCAGCGTTTGGATTATATATATGAGGATGATTTTTGCGTATTAGTCCGCTTCCCTATAGACGAAGGTCTATGAGAATATATTTAGATTACGCATCTCATACACCGGTTTCGGAAGCGGTACTTGCTGCCTTTTGCGAAGCTGAGCAGCGGTTTGCGGGGAATCCACTTTCTGCTCATGAAACGGGACTTGAGGCCGGGGCAGAACTTTCACGGATTACTAAAAAAATGGCAGAGTTGCTGCGGGTTAACCCTAACGAGATTATTTTTACATCGGGGGCCAGTGAGGCTAACAACTTAGCTATAAAGGGGATTGCGCGGGCATATGGCTATCTGGGGCGGCATATCCTTTCTACCTGCTTAGAACATCCTTCTGTTAGTGGGGCACTTGCGTCGTTGCATGATACGGGTTATGAAATTGAACTGATTAGAATTTTGCCAAGTGGCGCAATAGACTTAGAACATTTGAAAGCCACTATCCGTAAGGACACGGTGCTGGTTTGTGTTAGTGCCGTGGATAGTGAACTTGGTGTGATTCAGCCCATTGCCAAGATTTCCGAGATCGTAGAAAGGTTCCCTAATTGCAAACTGCATGTAGACGCGGCACAGGCTATGGGGAAGATTCCTGTTTATATGCATAGTGCGGCTACTATGAGTTTTTCGCCTCACAAATTTTATGGGCTTTCGGGGTGCGGGGTGCTGGTTAAGCGGGACGGCATTGTACTGGAGCCGCTTATTCATGGCGGGGGTATCAGTCTTTACCGTGGCGGCACACCAGCGCTTGGTCTGGCTTCATCTTGTTATAAGGCGCTGGAGTTAGCGTTAGTTAATTTGGATGAGCGGTTAGCCAAGGTAGCCGACTTGCGGAAGTATTTGATTAAAAACTTGGCGCTGTTCCCACTTGTACGGATTAATAGCCCTGATGCCTTGGTAAGCAGCCCTTACATCTTAAACCTAAGCATTAAAGGCGTAAAAGCTACTACTTTTACCGAAGAACTAAGCAAGCATGGGGTATGCGTTTCCACAAAATCGGCCTGTTCTACAGATAACGCCCCTTCACGGCCGGTAATGGCGGTTAGCCGGGATAAACAGAACGCGCTTAGTTCTTGGCGTATAAGCCTTAGTCATATGACAGAAAAATGGGAGCTTGATGCGTTTCTTCAAGCCTTCGACAGTTGCTATAAACAACTAACATAGGAATAATGCCAATTAAATTATATAGAACGGGAGGCAATTTTATGGAATCATTAACTGCGCACGAACGCATCAGCCGCATGCTGCGGAGGGAAAAAGCCGACCGCATTGGCTTGTACGAGCATTTTTGGGGCGATACCCATGGCAGCTACATTAAAAAAGGACATATGACGGAAACAGAAAGTTTAGACAATCATTTTGATTTTGATATCCGAGAGTGCTGGGCCTTTAATTACGTGACAGATATAGAATTTGAGTGGGTCATTCTGGAGGAAACCGAAGATACAAGGCTCATCAAAGACGGTAATGGCGCTATCCTGCGCCGCCACAAAAAACATGACAGCACCCCAGAGCATGTAGATTTTACGGTAAAAGACCGCAGCGGCTGGGAAAAAGTACGCGAAATGTTAGTGAAGCCGGACGAACGGCGAATCAATTTCGAAGCCTACCGTAACGCCAAAGCCGATGCTAAGGCCAAAAATAAATTTTTTTGCTGGTCCGGAATAAACGTTTTTGAGCAGATGCACCCACTCTGTGGCCATGAATATATGCTTATGGGCATGATAGACGACCCAGACTGGATTCGCGACATGATACAGGTTTACGCGGACATGAACATCAACCTGCAAGAAATACTATTCGCCAAAGAAGGCCCCCCGGACGGCATATGGTATTACGAAGACATGGGCTTTAAAAACCGTCCATTTATGTCCCCGGCCATGTACAATGAATTAATTCTTCCGGCTCATAAGCGCACAATCGGGTTTGCCCACGAACGCGGGATGCCGGTAATTATGCATATATGCGGGTTTGTTGAGCCACTGCTTCCCGGGATTGTAGAAGCCGGAATAGATTGCCTGCAAGCAATAGAGGTAAAAGCCGGGATGGACATATTACGGATTTACAAAGACTATGGTGATGCCATAAGTTTGATGGGCGGTTTAGACGTGCGGGTTTTATGTTCTAACGACAAAGCCGCAATTGACAGGGAATTAGAAGCCAAAATACCCATTGTTAAGCAAAATTATGGCTTTTGCCTGCATAGTGACCATTCTATCCCCAATACCGTAGAATATGAAACATTAAAATATTTCATCGAAAAGGGATTATATTTGGGGGCGCACTAATGCACTATAAGCCGCAAGATTCATGCAACAAGGAGCACACAACAGATGAAAGAATTAACTATTTGTGAAAAAATAGAACACAGCATAAGCAAAAAATTCCGCATAAAGCTATGGCGGCCTTTCATAGAGGGGATAAAGCGGTACGAACTAATCCAAGAAGGCGACAATATAGCAGTATGCATCTCCGGCGGCAAGGACTCCATGCTGCTAGCAAAGCTAATGCAGGCCCTGCACCGCCATAGCAAGTTTCCATTCGGGCTTAAATTTATGGTAATGGACCCGGGATACAACGAGATTAACCGCCAGCGCATCATTGCCAACGCCGCAACGCTGGAAATACCCATAACCATTTTCGAATCTAATATCTTCGAAACGGTGGTAAAAACCGACCGTTCGCCATGTTACCTCTGCGCAAGAATGCGCCGGGGTTTTCTTTATGCCCATGCGCAGAAGCTAGGCTGTAATAAAATCGCACTAGGGCATCATTTTTCAGATGTAATTGAAACTGCACTCATGAATATGTTTTACGGCTCGGAGTTTGGGACTATGATGCCCAAATTAAGGAGCCAAAACTACAAAGGGATGGAGTTAATCCGGCCTATGTATTGCGTCCACGAAGAGGATATTGTCGCATGGGCGCGGTACAACGAACTTAATTTTATACAATGCGCCTGCCCGCTGTCTGAAAACTGCAGTATCTACGACGCGAGCGGTGGCACATCCAAGCGGCAAGAGGTCAAGACTCTTTTAAAGCAGTTAAGGCGGGATAATAAGGATGTGGAGGCAAGTATCTTCCAAAGTCTGCACCGTGTTAATTTAGACACGGTGCTTGGATACCGCCTAAGCGGGCAAGGACATAGCTTCCTAGACGCATGGTAAAGCTATATCCATGCAGATGAAATGGATATTGAGGAGAATATTACCCTTGTAATAATTGTAGTTTGTTAAGATATAGGAAGAGGCCTCTTATAAATAGGTTTGCTAATTAATCCATAGTGACTTGTATTATATTGTCAATAGTAATATTTTTTTGTCAAAGGATGTTGACATCACTTAATTATGTGCATATAATATATATATGAATTACTTTAATTTAGTAGGTTCGAATGCTTCAAGGTTATCCCCTTGATCGATATGGTGAACCATGTCGATCACCCATAAATGCACTAGAGGCTACAATGTATTATGGAAGGGAATTTCAAGCACTTGCCATAAATCATATCATCGGTGGGTCGTGGTGGTTTAAGCAAGGATCAAGTATAAGGTAGTGCATCCAAATTTATGTGATGCATGAAAGGCCAAAAGTGTGTCCTCTGATAATATGTTGGAGTTTGGATTATGGCTTGGTATACTCTCTTTATTATGACGGGATATGAGTACGGGATCGAACGTGAAATATCTCGGTATATGAAAATTGATGGATTGCATCCCTTCGTTCCAATAGGATATTTAGATCAATCCTATGAAATGAAGGCCACCATTGAAATCACAATTACGGGTGCCACCCGAGAGGTAACAGTTAGTTTAGAAATCGTTGAGAAGCTGCCGAAAGGCAGCATTTTTGTTTTGTCGGGTTTATTAAAGATATATCAAGACTGGTTTTGCCATATCCATGATTCATATTTATCACCCGCAAAGTTGCGGTTTATCGTTTAAATGTGATTTTTGCAGTATGTAGATACTGTGAAAACGACATCTTTAAAGATTTAAATATTTGCTATATCTCTCGCATTGACACAGATAAGATGGTTATGAGGTTTTTCATATAGGGGTTAATGCAAAATTATGGACATAAGAATCGAACCTTCAAGACTCTCTGGCAATATTGCGGCGATTCCCTCAAAATCATACGCGCACCGGATATTGACCGCATGTGCCCTTTCTGATAAGCCGACAGAAGTCCAGATAAGTGTTATCTCTGATGACATACGCTCCGCTATACAGGCTCTGGCCGCACTCGGTGCCGATATCATAATTAAACAAGACAGCATTGTGGTTTCACCTATAAAGCCTGTTGCCTATCCCAATATAAATTGCGGTGAGAGTGGAACGATAGCCCGCTTTTTACTTCCCGTGGCTACTGCGCTTTATGAAAACGGTACAATCACCGGTGAGGGAAGTCTTCATAATCGGCCTTTTAAGGCGCTGTGTGATGCTCTTGAGAAAAACGGATGTCAATTTGATACCAAGAAGCTTCCGATTTCTTTTAAAGGCAAGATAGATTTTGGGAAATACGAGATTATAGGTAACGAATGTTCGCAATATATTTCTGGATTGTTGTTCGCGCTCCCGATGCTTAACGGTGATAGTAGAATAATACTTACAACTCCACTTGAATCCTCAGGTTATGTAGATATGACGCTTCATGTTCTTATGATGTTTGGTATTGAAGTTTGCTGTAGACATGGTTTATATGAAATTAGAGGTCGGCAGTGTTATAAGTCCGCCAATTCCATTACCGTTGAGGGTGATTGGTCGAACGCAGCATTCTGGCTTGCGGCAGATGTGGATGTTACAGGGCTAAATCAAAAATCACTTCAAAAAGACAAACTGTTCTTAACGGTGAAAAATGAAAGTGAAATAGATGCTTCAGATACTCCAGATTTAGTGCCTATTTTGTCCGTCATGGCAGCCGTTAAAAGTAATATTACAAGAATATACAATATAAAGAGATTACGATTAAAAGAAAGTGACCGGATTAAGTCTACTGTGGATATGCTTACCTCGCTTGGTTGCGAAACCGTAGCCAATGATAATGAAATAGTAATCGTTGGTTGCGGGAAACTGAGAGGCGGTATGGTAAATGGCGCGAACGATCACAGGATTGTTATGGCTGCAGCGATAGCATCTTGTTTTTGTGAAGAACCCGTTAACATAATTGGGGCTCATGCGGTCAACAAAACTTATCCTGATTTTTTTAAGGATTTTAATATATTGGGAGGCAAAGCAGTTGTCATCTAGCTTTGGAACAAAAATCAGAATACAGATTTTTGGGCAGTCACACTCCGATATGCTTGGCGTAGTGATAGACGGGCTACCAGTAAACAATCCTATTGATCTTAACTACATAAATGCATTTTTATGCCGTAGGAGGGGTGGCAAAAATAGTTACTCTACCAAGCGCAATGAGAGCGATAAGCCTGAAATCATATCGGGCGTTTTTAACGGAAAAACCTGTGGCGCACCACTATGTGCCGTGTTTCGCAACGAGGATACCAAAGGGTCCGAATATGACTCAATAAGCTTTATCCCTCGTCCATCCCATGCTGATTATAATGCACATGTTAAATATAAAGGAGCAAACGATGTATACGGCGGTGGGCATTTTTCGGGTAGACTTACACTGCCGTTGTGTTTTGCGGGCGCAGTGTGTAAGCAGATTTTGGAGACACGTGGCATATTTATCGGCGCACATATTCATAAAATTGCCGATATTTACGATACCCCTTACGATTCAGGAAACATTAACGTTAATGATCTAAGTTACACCGGGTTTCCTGTCATCAATGCCGCTGCTGGAATAAAAATGAAGGAAGTAATGACTAAAGTTGCGGAAGAAGGCGACTCTATTGGCGGTATAATTGAGTGCGCCGTCATAGGCTTGCCACAAGGAATCGGGGAGCCGATTTTTGATGGACTCGAGAATCATATTTCTCAAGCCGTTTTCGCTGTGCCTGCTGTCAAAGGAATTGAGTTTGGTATGGGTTTTTCAGTTGCCAACATGAAAGGCAGCGAACACAACGATGGATATTATGTTGAGGACGGGGGCATTAAGCTTAAAACCAATTACGCAGGCGGTATACTGGGCGGGATTTCCACGGGTATGCCTTTGATCTTCCGGGTGGCTATTAAGCCGACATCGTCCATTTCCAAAATACAATGTTCTGTAGACATTAAATCCATGCAAGATGTAAAATTAACAATTGAAGGCAGGCACGATTCGTGTATCGTTCCACGGGCAGTACCTTGCATTGAGGCTGTTGCAGCACTTGCGATCATGGACTTGTTGGGGGAATAAGCGAATGCGCACTGAAATTGAAAAGTTAAGACAGGAAGTCGATAGGATTGACGATCAAATTAAAATACTGTTTGAACAGAGATTAGCGCTTGCCTTGGATATAGGAAAAGTAAAGGCGGCGAAAGACCTGCCTATACAGGATGTAGCAAGGGAAAATACGATTATATCGCGCCTAACTACTGATCAGGACGATGAAATGGCGGAATATACCAAGGCTTTGTTCATCACTCTTTTTGAGGCATCACGATTTTATCAGAGAATGAAACTGGGCCGACAATAATGGAATACGGACTTGTTGGTGAAAAGCTGTCGCACAGTTATTCAAAAACTGTTCATCAACTCCAAGGAAATAAGTCCTACGATCTTTTAGATATATCTCCCGGCGAGTTGGGTAGCTTTTTAAAATCAGCAAGATTTAAAGGTGTAAACGTAACGATACCTTACAAGCAAGATGTCATTCCTTTCTGCGTTTTATCCGAGACAGCTCGTCGTATTGGTAGTGTCAATACCATTATCAACCGTGAAGGCGTATTATATGGATATAATACCGACTATGATGGTTTTATGCACATGACTCAAAAGGCCGATATTGATTTTAAAGAAAAAAAAGTTCTTATTCTTGGTAGCGGCGGTACATCAAAAACTATTTTATGCGCGATGAAAGACTATGGTGCAAAAGAAATTGTCGTTATTTCTAGAAACGGTGAGAACAACTATCAAAACATTGATAGGCACAATGACGGACAAATTATAATCAACACAACACCAGTTGGGATGTATCCAGAAAATGATATGACACCGGTTGATATCTCAATATTTAAGCAGTTAGCCTTTGTAGTTGATGTAATTTATAACCCCTTTAAAACACGGCTATTGCTTGATGCCCAAAAAATGGGCATAAAATATATAAATGGATTTTTGATGCTTATCGCACAGGCCCGATTCTCTCATAAGCTATTTTTTGATATTACCTGTAAACCTGCAGAAGATGCAAAGATTATAAAGGAAATATCAAAAAAAATAGAAAAGGCTTTCAAAAATATCGTTTTAATTGGTATGCCCGGATGTGGTAAAACAACGATTGGACATGAACTCGCGCTTCGACTCGGACTAAAGTTTGTAGATACAGACATTGAAATTGAAAAGATGATAGGAAAACCTGTCCCAGATATTATCAGAGAAGACGGCGAAAGTGCTTTTAGAAAAATCGAGAATTATATCATTACGAAAACCGCAAAGGAAAAAGGTCAGGTTATCGCTACCGGAGGCGGAAGCGTGATATTGCCTCAAAACAAGGATGCACTTAAGCAAAACGGAATCATATTATTTTTAGATTGCGACATATCAAAACTTGCTACAGATAACCGTCCACTATCAAAAAATAACGATTCGCTCAGAGGACTTTATAATACAAGGTATCCAATTTATAAAGCATTATGTGATAAAAAAATAACTGTGAATGATGAAATTGAGAATAATATATTAAAGATACTAGAGACGTTAAAGTGAAAATACTTATTATTAACGGACCCAATATAAATATGCTTGGCATTAGAGAAATTGATATTTATGGAAACCGTTCATACGAGACACTGATTAATTATATTCGTGATTACTGTATTAAGAAATATATTGATGCTGAGTTTTTTCAATCAAATCATGAAGGCGGAATCATTGATAAAATTCAGGGTGCATACGGTGTATTCGATGGAATCATCATCAACCCGGCAGCATACACACACACAAGCATCGCTATTTATGATGCATTAAAAGCAGTTGCGTTACCCGCGGTTGAGGTACATTTATCTGATACTTACGTACGTGAAGAGTATAGAAAAATCTCTTATATACGACCTGCTTGTATTAACTCAATACAGGGATTAGGATTTGATGGGTATATTTTAGCTATTGATTACCTGCGCGAGTATATACGAAAGTAAAATCCCAACCGATGTACTCTATAAAGGATACCCGTATTAAAATATAACGCGTGAATAGAGGAATTTATGAGAAAAGACGCAATTACAAGCACCTATGTAAAGGAACTTGCACAAATAATGGAGGCCCATAGCCTTTCGAGAGTTAAAATAATCAATAAAGACAATCATTCTGAAATTATTCTTGAAAAAGCGGCAGAGTGTACACAAACTGCTTCATATACGACTGTTCCACATGTGACAGCTGATTCAGAAACCTTAGTCGTAAATGATTCATGTTTAAACGTACGCAATATAACATCTCCTATGGTAGCTGTGCTATATACCACTCCCTTACCGGAAGCAGCCCCGTTTGTACAGGTTGGGGATATGGTTAAAAATGGAGATATATTATGTGTTTTAGAGGCTATGAAAGTGATGAATGAGTTACAAGCAGAAGAAGAAGGAAAAATAATTGAAATTTGCGTAAATAACGGCGATATCGTCGAATTTGGACAGATATTGTTTAAGTTGGAACCACTATGAATATTAATAATTGGCGAAATGAGTCTAAGGCGTACTGAAAAAGGAGTAGCCTATGTTTTCAAAGATTTTAATTGCCAACCGTGGCGAGATTGCTGTTAGAGTGATTCGAGCATGCAAAGAAATGGGTATCGCTACGGTTGCCATATATTCGGAAGCAGACAAAGACGCATTGCATGTATATATGGCCGATGAAAAATGTTGTATAGGAAAAGCCATCTCTCATGAAAGTTACCTTAATATGCGCAACATTGTTTCAGCAGCAATAAATTATGGTGCTGAAGCAATTCATCCAGGCTATGGCTTTTTGTCCGAGAATCCAGAGTTTGTAAGGCTATGTGATGAGAACAACATAGTGTTTATCGGACCAAACGACAAAATAATGGAAAATATGGGCAACAAGGATATGGCGCGAAGAATTATGCACTCCAACGGGATACCAGTGATACCTGGTTGTGAGTGTGTGGACGATTACAGTCATGCTTATGAAGAAGCAATGAAAATTGGCTTTCCGCTTCTTATCAAAGCCCGAGCAGGCGGAGGAGGGCGAGGCATACGATTGGTTAAAAATGTCGGGGAGTTAAAGCACTGTTACCAATTGGCCGTACAAGAAGCCGCCGCTGCCTTTAACGATAGCTTTTTGTATTTAGAAAAGTATTTAACAAATGTAAAACATATTGAAACGCAGATCCTGATGGACAATTATGGGAATGTAGTTTGCTTAGGCGAACGAGATTGCTCAATACAGCGGCGAAATCAGAAATTAGTAGAAGAAAGTCCATCACCGATAGTAGATAATAATTTACGGCAAAGATTGATCGATATGTCAGTACAGGTAGCCAAGACAGTAGGATACCAAGGTGCAGGCACAATCGAGTATCTGTATGACCAAAACGATGGGCAGTTCTATTTTATGGAAATGAACACACGTTTGCAAGTTGAGCATCCTGTTACTGAAATTGTTACAGGTATTGATCTTGTGAAATGGCAAATCAGGATCGCCGCTGATATGCCGCTTGTGTTTAAGCAGCAAGACATCAAAATTAATGGGTATGCAATTGAATGCCGCATCAATGCGGAAGACCTCAATTTCAAACCGTCTACCGGTAAAATTACCATGCTCCATACTCCTGGAGGACCGTGGGTGCGCTTTGATTCCGCAATTTATAATGGCTATTCGATTCCTCCTTTTTATGACTCAATGATAGGAAAGTTGATTGTAGCTTCTCATAGTACAAGAGATGAGGCAATTCGTAAAATGAAGGTAGCTTTATCTGAATTAATTATTGAAGGTATTAACCATAATGCGGGGTTGCATATGACCATAATGGATTACGAGGATTTTGTGACAGGCACCTACACTACTTCAGCACTAGAGAAGATATTTGCAGAGGGCGGGGCATGAAATTTAAAAGAGTTCAAAATAAGTTGGAAGATGTACATTATTCTTTAAAATCGGCAGCCGTCAGTAATAGAAGGGTAGACGATGATTTGATCCTATGCCCAAAATGTTATAACAGGCTTGATAAGAACGAATTGATTAATCATTTATGTGTTTGTATGAACTGTAGGCATCATTTCCGGCAGAGTGCGAGGCAACGTATAAATTTTATTTGCGATGAAGGTAGTTTTGATGAAATGGACGCAGGGCTGGAATCAGTCAATATACTGGATTTTCCTGAATATGATGTAAAACTGGAAAAAGCCAAAATTGCTAGCGCTGAACACGACGCGGTAGTTTGCGGTTTTTGTCGTGTTAACGAAATAGCAGTGGCAATCTTTGCTATGGAACCCTTTTTTATGATGGGTAGCATGGGCATTGTGGTTGGTGAAAAAATTACCCGCCTCTTTGAAAGAGCTATTGATAAGCGGCTTCCGATGTTGGGATTTGCAGTTTCGGGTGGTGCGAGGATGCAAGAAGGGATTTTATCCCTTATGCAAATGGCCAAGATAAGTGGAGCAGTGAGGTATCACAGCGACGCTGGGCATTTATATATATGCACACTATCGGATCCTACAACCGGCGGAGTGGTAGCTAGTTTTGCCATGCAAGCGGATATTATTATCGTAGAGCCTTTCGCTTATGTGGGGTTTGCCGGAAGAAGGGTGATCGAGCAGACCATCAGAATGAAATTGCCCGAAATATTTCAGCAAGCTGATTTTTTACTTGAAAAAGGCTTTGTTGATGATATTGTGGACCGGAAAAACCAGAAGAATCACATCACGAAGTTATTAAAGCTTCACAACTATCCGGGTGTAATGGCATGACAGCGCATAAGATTGTTTGTAAAGCTAGAGCAAGCGATAGAGCCACAACAATGGATTATACCGAATCGATATTTAGTGATTTCATAGAGATGCATGGAGATAGGCGTTTTGGCGATGACAAGTCCATAGTGGCAGGGATCGGGTTCCTAGGAAACCTGCCCGTTACGGTTGTCGGCGTTGAAAAAGGGCGCAGTATTAAAGAGAGAGGTATTCGTAATTCAGGTTCGCCTAACCCAGAAGGTTATCGCAAAGCCCTGCGGCAAATGAAACAAGCAGAGAAATTTAAAAGACCGATAGTATGCTTTGTAGACACACCAGGAGCCTATTGTGGTATTGGAGCGGAAGAAAGAGGTCAGGGACAGGCCATCGCTGAAAATCTTGCTACAATGATGACTCTTAAAGTACCAATTATCTCAATTATCATTGGGGAAGGGGGTAGCGGTGGTGCACTTGCTTTAGCCGTAGCTGACGAAGTGTGGATGCTAGAAAATGCCATTTATTCGGTTATTTCCCCCGAAGGTTGTGCCAGTATTCTTTGGAAGAATGTTGATTTAGCTATGGAAGCCAGCGAGTACCTAAAACTGACTGCTGATCATCTGCATCAGTTACAGGTGATTGATAGAGTCATTCCAGAGAACATTCAGACTTTTGCATTTATCAAGCAACAATTGGAGTTGGTTATCCCTAAGTTGCTATTTTTAAGCCCCGAGACACTTACTGCCAGCAGATATGAGCGCTTTAGGAAGATGGGCGCATTAAAGTAAATGCTATTATCTGACATAGAGTTTAATCGAAATGATTTGCTTTCCGTATCATGCATACACCCTTATTTGATAAATCCCAAAAGTACCAGTCTTATAAATTTATACCCTGTTTTGGAATCTACCAATACTACTGCCCTGAAAATGGCTGCTTCTGGCGCAGTTCATGGTACGGTTGTTTTGGCTGACAGCCAAACCAATGGACGAGGAAGAAGAGGGCGGCCTTTCTTCTCTCCATTTGGCCATGGCATTTATATGAGTATAGTATTAAGGTCACAATTTTTTCCTTTTAGTATGCCTACATTAACTACTATTTTTACTGCTGTGGCGGTATGTGAAGCCATAGAATCAATTATAGATGACTGTGAATATGAAAATGTCATAATAAATAAAAAACCACGAATTAAATGGGTCAACGATATTTATATAAATGAGAAGAAGGTTTGCGGCATATTGACGGAAGTAGCACAGAATGCATTCGTTGTGGGTATTGGGATTAATTTTACGGTTCCCAAGGGCGGCTATCCAACTGAAATATCCCCCAAAGCTGGTGCCTTATTTAATGCTAAAAATGCAATAATGTCAAAAAACAAATTGGTAGCATATATCATCAATCATCTGGATTGCCCGATTTCCAGTGATCTTGTACTTGCTAAATACAAGGAGAGACTCATGATGCTAGGCCGGCCTATAATGGTGCAAGGCACGGATATATCGTATACGGCCACGGCATTAGATATTAATAACAATGGAAACTTAATTGTGCAAAGGGATACAGGCCAAATACAAACTCTCGTTGCAGAAGAGATAAGCATAATTGTATGAGATATTATAAATAGTCAATTGGGGGTAGGCGGGACTGCTTCTCATTGATTTCGTTATATAAAAGCGTGATGATGACCCCAAAAATACTTGCAAAAGATAAGTGTCGTGTAGCTGTTTTTGCATCGCTTATTATAGTATCGGCACAGACAAACATTCCTTTGCCTCATGGCGTACCCTTTACCTTGCAAACCATGGCCATCATGCTTAGTGGCATGATATTAGGTTCCAAAAAAGGTGTGCTAGCTGTTTTAATCTATGTATCACTCGGTGCGATAGGATTACCTGTTTTTGCAGGGTTGAGGGGCGGTTTATCAGTGATAGCTGGCCCCACAGGAGGATTTATTATCTCCTTTCCTCTTATGGCACTAACCGCAGGTATAGGTGCCTCCTTAAGTAAAAAAGGGAAGAAATTATTGCTTCTAATGTGTTTGATTTTGGCTGTGTTTATAAATTATTTATGTGGGATGCTATGGTTTAGTTATGTATTAAATGTTGAACTTCAAGCCGCATTAATAATGGTTGTTCTGCCGTTTGTTTTAGGTTCCATATTGGAAATAATACTGATTATGACAATAACCCCTTTCGTGAAACGTGCTTTTATGCATGTTTGAGGTACCGGCACTCTTCATTCATTCCTGTTTAGGCTATAACGAAATGGTGATTTACTTGAAAAAATTACTACCAATAACTAATCCATCGATACAAACATTTCCTGACTTAACAATTAGCTATAGTATTCTTGATGATGCTTTTGGATTCCCACAAAATTTGAGTTTAGGGAATTCAATGAACAGTGTTCAACTATTTAAATTAATATCCCTTAATGATGATATCGATATAGATGTAAACAAAATAAAGAAACAATTATATGACTATATATCATCCAAGGATTCAACGATGCGTCTAACGAATAACTACTTAATTCCGATGAATGAGTATCATTATGGCCTTTGTTACTATAATTTTATGAATAATGAACAAAGTAATGAAGATATAGTAAGTCATTATAGTCAAATGAAAAATGATGATTTTATGTTTTGTGAGGAATTACTTAATGCTCTTGAAAAAAATTAATATCAACTTGAATAACCAAAGAATTGAATTTCCATATATATACGCACGTAAAGGTGAATGCAAATGAATCAAAAAAATCCCTCCTCAAATCATCTTTATGAGAACCAAGTAGCATTTGTAAATATCCCCATACAAAACGAAAGATCAGGGACAAAAGCACCCACTCAAACTGTCTTGGAAGGTTCCATACCTAATAAACTCGCAAAACAGATTTTAATGATAACAAAGGGGTGCTTACACGATACTTATGCTCTTTATTCCGCTGCTATGCATTTTTTATTATATAAACTTGCTGGCGAAGCTTCCATTTCTCATGGAATGCCTGCATCCATATGTAATGCCGAAGCCGAAGCTGCGGATAAATTGTTTTTAATTAACACTGAAATAGATATCAATATTCCATGCCGGGATTTTATCGACCGTGTTAAAAAAAAGATCTCTTTAGTTTCAGATAAGCAAGGTTACTATGATAAAGGGATATCTTACAGCACAGGATTGCCGTTGATTATATTAATGCGGGATATGCATATGACAACAGGAAGCTGGACGAAAAAAGAGGGGGTCATAATAAAGTTCTCCATATCAGGCAGTTGCCTCAGATTTTCGTGCAGGTATGAAGAAAGCCTATATGATAATGCTTGGATGAAGCGGATATTTAATACATATTTTATGAATGTGATACATGCCTTTATATATAGGCCGGATGATCCACTCGTAGATATAGATATATTAAACCATGGAGAAAAAGAGCAACTTCTGCATTATTTCAATAAACCGATTGATACATCAGATTCAAATATAATGTATATAAGTTTATTTATAGACCAAGCTTTAAGGATGCCAGATGCAACAGCAGTGATTTATGATGGAATAGCATGGAGTTATAAGGAACTTTTACACAAAGTTGATGTATATGCTTCTTTTTTATTAACAGTAGGAAGCAAAGGTTCCGTAATTGCACTTGCATGCAACCGTAATAATTATATGCTTGCGATGATTTTAGCGATATTTAAGACAGGGCGAGTGTATCTTCCAATAGATATCGAATACCCAGAAAATCGAATCCTGTATATGTTAAAAAATGCAGGAGTACAAGTCGTTTTGTCAGAAAAGGCTTGTAAGGCGGAGTGGCAAAATAAGTTCTGCACATATTATAGGGACGATATTATTTTTGATAATGGGCAATGCATTACATGTGACGAAGCGGGAACTCCCGGAGATATAGCATATATCATGTATACATCAGGTTCTTCGGGTTTTCCGAAAGGGGTTATTGTCGAACATGGAGGAATGCTTAATCATATCAAAGCGAAGATAAATGACTTAGGATTGTCTGAAGGTAGCTTAGTTGCGCAGAATGCAACGCAATGCTTCGTCATTTCAATATGGCAGTTTCTTGCACCTTTGATTGTTGGTGGTACTACTGTTATATATCCCCCGTCAATTGTACAGGATCCTCATTTGTTTATAACCAGTCTGATAAAAGATAAAATAAATATATTGGAAGTTGTTCCATCTTATTTAACCGCAATGCTCGATTATATGCGTAATCACAGTGTTTCATTCCAAGACCTCTCCTTTATGATAATTACGGGTGAAAAAGTAAAAATGGATTTGGTCAAGGATTATTTTTTTATATGCAAAGGAGTCCCTCTAGTAAATGCATATGGACAAACAGAAGCATCGGACGACATTACACACTACATAATGACGCAAATGCCTGAGGGAGATACGGTACCCATTGGCAAGCCATTGGAAAATACCAGAATATATATTGTGGATGGTACACAACACCTTTGCCCTGTGGGGATAGTTGGTGAAATTTGGGTTTCTGGTATAGGTGTTGGAAGAGGCTACATAAATAATCTTGAAGAAACAAAACAGAGGTTTAGTTATAACCCATTTTTACAAGATGGTTTTAGATTATATAAAACAGGCGATATGGGGATATGGATGAAAGAAGGCCTAATTGAATATAAGGGGCGTAAGGATCATCAGGTAAAGATACGAGGTTTTCGTATAGAACTTGAAGAAGTCGAACATCACATCTCAAGGTTTCCTGACATTAAGGAAGTGGTAGTACTGGATATAGAGGGTGAGAATCACGGGGAGCGAGTATTATGCGCTTATTACACTTCGGATACAGTCATAAATATTAATGCTATAAATCGTTTCGTCTCTGAATCGTTGATGCAGTATATGGTGCCGTCACGCTATATACAAGTTGAGTCAATTCCTCTTACATTAAACGGTAAAATTGATAGAAATTCATTAAGTGGCATTAAGGGTTCGTTAGAACAAAAAAATAGCGAAATTTCTTTTAACCAAACAGAAGAGTGTATTGCGAGGATTTGGCACAATGTCCTTAATATAAATATAAGTAGTAAAGAAGATAATTTTTTTGAGTTAGGAGGTCATTCACTAAATGCAGTAGCTGTGGCGATGAGGATTTATAAAGAGCTTGGAGTTAGGATTCAAGTATCAGACGTATTTCACTATCCGTTACTGAGCCAACTGGCAAGCCGGATACAGGAATTAGGCGATAGTAAGGATTCCGGCATTAATTATTTTATTTGAATTTAATGCTGTGAATAGGATGTTCATTTCATGTCGTACCGCACAGTAAGTCGGGTAGAAAAATGGTATGGGATTTTATGACCGTTCTTAACTAAATAATAGAAAGGTTAATGATGATGCATAGGATAATGAGGAAATCTAAAATTCATCGTGCGACTGTTACAGATGCTAATCTGAATTACGTGGGTTCTATAACCGTTGACAAGGATTTGCTGGATGCCGTCGATATACTCGAAGATGAAAAGGTATTGGTAGTTAATATAAATAACGGGGCTCGGTTCGAAACATACGCGATAAACGGTGAGCGTGGCAGCGGAATCATATGTGTAAACGGTGCCGCTGCAAGGCTGGTACAGGAAAACGATTTAGTCATTATAATATCTTTCGCTGCATATAGCGAAAATGAGATAGACAGCTTTAAGCCAAAAACCATATTTCTAAATGATAAGAATCAGATTATGGCAGACTGACGAAATGCGTCGAAATTCATTTTGTCACTTTGTTATATGATCTATTATTTACGTTTAATTGATAACAACATGTGAATCAAGCGGCTTGGCAGAAAAATAAATACGGTATACGGAGGTGATAGCAAAATGAGTTCTGGACTTGAGGATTCGGCTGTCTTTGAGGATGACGGAAAGAATGTGTTGTTGTTTTACCCATTTGTACCAGACGGCGCTTATGAAGAAGTTCTTGATACATTAAAATCCCGATGGATAGGACAGGGGCCAAAGGTAGATGCGTTAGAATCAGATTTCTCACGCCGGTTTTTGAAAGACAGTAGCGCTGTGGCAGTAGGTTCAGGGACAGATGCATTGCACTTATCTTATATTTTGGCTGGAATAAAAGCGGGGGATGAGGTTATCACCCCTGTTTTTACTTGCACTGCAACCAATATACCATTGTTATACTGCGGAGCAGATATTATTTTTGCAGATATTCAGCCCCATTCATTGAATATTGATCCAAATCATGTAAAAGAGTTGATAACGCCAAAAACGAAGGCAATAGTATGTGTTGATTATGGTGGTTATCCTGCAGATCTTAAAGAATTGTCTGAGATCGCAGCCTTAAATGGGATACCCCTAATCGAGGATAGTGCTCAATCGCTGGGCGCAACATACCGCGGACAAACCGTCGGAAACATTGCCGATTATACGGCATTTTCATTTCAGGCAATAAAACACATAACTACAGGCGATGGGGGCATGTTGACATTCAAAAATTCTTCTCGTTTGATGGAGGCTAAAAGACGGCGCTGGTTTGGAATAGATCGTGAAGGAAAACAAAATGGCACATGGGAAAATGACATATGGGAGATTGGATATAAGTATCAAATGACGGATCTCGGAGCGTCATTGGGTTTGGCTTCCCTAAGGGAATTTGACCGTATTCAAAAGCATCGTCGGATATTATATGAGGAATATAGGGCAAGGTTATCATTTGTACCAGGAATACAACTTGTGGGATGTAACGAAGAGGATCGGGTTTCAGCAGCATGGATATTTACTATTTTAGCGGATAATCGCATTGATCTAAGAAGAAAGCTTAATGAAAATAAAATTGAGGCCAATCAAGTGCATTTCCGCAACGACCGCTATTCTATTTTCAATTCTTTCAAAGGCCATTTTCCGTGCATGGACGAAGTTGAGAGTCGTTACTTAGTTTTACCGTTGCATCATATGGTTTCGCTCGAGGACGTTGACCGAATATGCGAGATAATCAAATCTGGGTGGTGATGTCAATGAAGAAGGGGATGGATTCATGGGAATGAACGACATGGTTTGGTATGATGCCAGGGGACTTTCAAATGATCATATGGAGATAATGGAATCCGTATATAATGGCGAATTCAAATATATTTTATTGCTTCCTTCGCAGATGGATATGCATTATCTTCCCAAAAGATTTACCCCTATTTTTTATGTAGATAACATAAATGAGATTGACAACTTTGAGAAGGGAGCAATGATACTCTCCAATAATACTGATATATTAAATAAAAGTGTGCAAAAAGAACTCATAGCTTGCTTTTATGAAAAAATTACGGATAACCGCACGATGATGAGCGCCAGAGAGAAAGCAGCAGAATACCCGTTTGCTGTTATTGAATTGGTTGATAAAACAAATATTCCTTTAGAGTTGTTGATAGCAACATTCCAAAGCACAAATACAAATATTATGAAAATAGTAGACAGTGTGCAAGAAGCAGAAATAGCATTTTCTATAATGGAGGCGGGGGTTGATGGCGTTGTTTATAAATCAAGAGATATTAATGATATCAGTCAGATGAATTTGTATATGAAGAAAAGTAAAAAAGGAACCATCGGTATGGTTAAGGCGGTGGTGGAAAGTGTTACACATATTGGGATGGGGAGTCGTGTGTGCATTGATACCACAAGTATACTCACCAATCAAGAAGGTTTTATCATAGGCTCCACCTCGGAAGGTGGGTTGCTGGTGTCTACGGAAACACATTATCTTCCGTATATGAAGCTTAGGCCATTTCGTGTGAATGCTGGCGCGGTTCATTCATATGTATGGGGGCCGGACGATACAACAAATTATTTGTCTGAGTTTGAAGCAGGCGATCCAATCCTGTGTGTTGATATCAATGGGAACACAAGAGAGGTTCGGGTAGGCCGAGTTAAAATTGAAGAAAGACCTCTTTTGAAAATCACTGCCATCGCTGACGATATATTGATTAATACCATTTTGCAAGATGACTGGCACGTTCGCATTTATGGGTTTGATGGATTAGTGAGAAATGTATCGGATATCAAGCAAGGGGATGAGATGCTGGCATACGTTTGCCGTGGCGGTAGGCATGTTGGCATAAAAATAGATGAAACCATTATAGAAAAATAAGGTGACTAGTATGTATGGTAAAGCATTGCGTTTAAAACGTCTCCTAAAGGGTGATGGCGAAAAAGTATGCATCGTTCCCGTTGACCACGGACTGACCCTTGGGCCAATCGGTGGATTAAGAGATATACTACCGTTGGTCAACGACCTTTTTATCAATGGTGCGGATGGGGTTATATTGCATAAGGGTATATTAACCAATGTCGCCAAGAGCCATGACTTGATTGATGGCAATTTTATTCTGCATTTATCTGCGTCAAGTGTGTTCAGCAAGAATACAAAGGATAAAGCCTTAATAGCTTCAGTGGAAGAAGCTATATGCCATGGGGCAATAGGGGTATCGGTTCACTTGAATCTTGGCACAGATAATGAAAATGCGGTTTTCCGGGATCTGGGTGATGTATCCGAAGCCTGCCACAAATGGGGGTTTCCATTAATATGCATGATGTACAACACAAACACCGTCTCTCAAGGGGAAGAAATAAAGACTTACCAGCATATGATACGGATTGCAGAAGAATTTGGTGTGGACATAATCAAAATAAAAATGCATATTAAACCTGAGGAGTTTCAGGATGTGGGACGCTTAGCAAGTATACCGGTTATACTTGCGGGTGGTGATAAGTGTATCAAGATTGATGATTTTCTTGTAATGCTGGAACTAGCGCAACATAAATGTATAAGAGGCATTTCGTATGGACGGAATATTTTCATGGCAAAAAAGCCAGGTATGGTGGTTAGGGCCTGCAAAGATGTACTCAATGGAAAACAAGCGATAGAAGAAATCAATTGGGAGGAGATTTATTGATTAAAGAAACAAATTTGAGTACAAAGAGAAAAGAGGCGCTTGAAGCAATTCTTTCGATTCTTTACAAAGATCAACTGCCGGATTATATTAATAAAATTTCCTTGGATACAAAAATCGGGGATGCTCTATTAAACATTGATTCACTTTTGTTTTTGAAATTACTCTCAAGCATGGAGCAGGAATTTGATACAAAAATAAATGATGATTTTTGGGTATACGATCCAGAGTTGACCTTGATGGAGATTTATTCATTTTTCTTCCAGCTTGGCTTATGTACAGACAAGATATGATTACGATTAAAGAGCGTGTTTTCGGATCAAAAGAATCTTGCAATGCAATTGCGCTTGCCCACCAAGGTAATGTGGTCACTTATAAGGAACTGTTGCAACGCATTTCATTCATATCCAGCTTAATTAAAGACAAGCTGTGCAGCGAAGGGGATAATGTCATTATATATCTGCCCAACTGCATTTTTTTTGTTTCTGCTTTTTTTGGGATTTTAGATGCTGGGGCGGTAGCTGTACTAGTTGATACTAACCTGAAAGCTGAATTAATAGATATATTTAATGATTTGAATCCACGTCTGATATTAACTGATGAACTGGGATATAAAAAGATTATTCAGACATGCAATAATGCCCATAAGGACTATAATATATTAACGGAAAATGAATTGGTTGACTTCCGCTATTTCGGTAACCTTTCCTTAAATCCAACAGAGATAACTGATAGACCAAAGAAACCAATAAAAAAGTTGGCAACAATCATGTATACATCGGGATCGGAAGGACGACCCAAAGGTGTATGGAACACGCACCAAACACTAATAAATGCATTGGATAACTATGTGAGTACTGTACATTTAAATAGCCAGGATCGCTTGCTTTCGGTAACCCCCTTTTTTCATTCGTATGCATTTGGTTCTAATATGCTTGCGGGTCTGTCTGTTGGTGCTACCCTATTTTTGCAGACGCATTTCCAACCTAGGACAATTTTGGAGATCATAGAAAGGGATTCAATCACTATATTCCACGGTGTGCCATATATGTATGATTTGATGGTCCAGCAATTTGAAACAAACTCCTATGATTTGCGCTCGATTCGTATGTTGATATCGGCCGGCGCACGAATCCGTCATGAAACATTATTGTCCTTTTATGATAAGACTGGATGTGTTGTCCATCAAGAGTACGGAAGCACTGAAACAGGTACGATAGCTATTAATCTAAGCGATAATGTTAAGAATAATTGCATGTCTGTCGGGAAACCACTTAATAATGTGACTATACGCATCATACATGATGCCGTTGGCGAAACCGAAGGAACTATATTGGTAAAGAGTTCCGGAAGAGCTGGCGGTTATTATAATGGTGCCTGTTTTGATGCTGAATGGTATGAAACAGGGGATATAGGGTACATGGATGACGAAGGATATTTAATTATCACAGGTAGAAAGAAGAGGATGATAAATGTCGGCGGATTAAAAGTAAACCCTGTTCATGTGGAAGATGTCATTAAGGGGATCAAAGGAGTAAGGGATGTAATCGTTCAGCCATTTAGCCATCTTGATTTTGGTGAGGGTGTTGAAGCTGTAATTATGAAGGAAATTGGCGTAGAGTTAACGCAAGAGGATATATTAGCCCATTGTAGGCAGCATCTTGCATTATATAAGCTACCAAGAAGGATTATTTGGGAAGATGAAATGAATATATCTGCTTTAGGGAAAGTCAAAACAAGAAAATAAATCAAGTATTGAGGACTGTATGCAGGATTCTTCGCATTTTTGCTTATTAATGAATTTAAGATATTTTTTAATGAGGTATGGATTATGTGTGCCGATTGAAACCATAGGGCTCTATTTAGGGTTTACGGGTTTTTTTATTGCTGATGATATGACAGCAGACGGTGACATCATCCATGGCAGAAACTGTGACACGCATTCCTTGTTTTTACGTTTCCAAAGGATTATTGCCCCTAATATCTTGCCGGTTTGCGAGAACGATTACCAAGACCCCTTATTATGGGATAAACATAAGCAAAGCCTTGTTTGGTTGAATCAAAGGTATTTACCGTATTCTCCAAACCATCTTGTCAGTGATTGCGATACATTGGCAGTTTTTGTAGCAAGATACGATGATGTTGTTACCATATACGATTATGGGTTACGGGATCTAATGCTCGAAGATTTCATTAAATCTTTGAATTATAACTGCGAACCGCTAGTTATGAGGTACGTATGCGATAAGATAAATTTTGCCATGGATAAGTCTCAAATGATTATAAATGGGATACGATATTTATACAATTGTAAACAGAACCAAATGAATCGGATTCAAAAGGGTGTTTATGGTCCGGAGGGTATGATGCTGTTAAGGAATCGTCTGAACGAAATAAGAGATGGCCATGTCTTGTACAATATTTACTTGCAAATGAGCCGCCCTGGAGGGGTAATAAAAACAAGGGAGACAATCCAAAAGGCATTTAAAACATTATATGAAGAAAGTGGCATTGACACATCCCAAACGGCAGGTGTAACTTATGGCGATTTAGCGAGTGAATGGCTTATGATCGCTAATCTTATATTTCGTTTAAGTGCGGACTATGATCGTGAACTAAGAAAACGTATTCAAGTGCGGATAGATAATATAATCGAAAAGGAAGGTAATGCCATGAATGTATTAAAAGCAGTTGAAGAGGTATATATACGAAACTTGGTCGTATGAAGCTATTATCACCGGCCAATAGCGTTGAATCGGCGTATGTCCAAATTATGAATGGTGCGGATGAATTATATTTCGGTGGTGACACTGACGCGTTCCGCAGTTTTTCTTTCAGTGGGCGCGGTAAACAGTCCCCTAATGGAGAGGCGACATTCGTAAATGAGCAAGATATTGCGCATATAGTTAGGCTTGCCAAGGAAAAACATGTAAAAACTCTGTTTGCCGCCAATTTCTTTCATCTTACGGATTTCACTGATAAGAGCGGTGTGAAATTTAAAGAGATGTTCCTTGATTATGTAAACATGGGCGTTGATGCTGGATGTGATTACATAATAGCGGGCGATTTAGGCGCAATTTTATTGCTGCGTGAAAGTGGGATAACTACTCCTATAGTAGCCAGTAGCTTCTTCGATATTACGAATGTGGAACAAGTAATGTTCTTCAAAGATTTAGGTGTTAGAAGAGTCGTTATATCATATCAAGTTCTGATTGATGATATTAATATTATTTCCAATACTACAGATATTGAATTGGAAATATTCGGCCATTACGGATGCTCGTTTTATGACGGTTGTTGTAATATGAAACATTGCTTTGGAGAAAGTAAAGAAGATAACATAGGTGTACCATGCCAACGCAGATATGATTTTGCAGGAGAAGGCATCGATATGAAAAATATCAATGTTTTTAATTACGCTTTAATATGTAGTATTTGTTCATTGCCACAGTTAATCAGATCAGGCATAAGTTCGCTTAAAATCGTAGGCAGGTCAGAAGAAAAAAATATAATCGCAGAGGTGACTAACACATATAGAAAAGCAATTGATTTTATACAATTAAATCCTGATATAGATGACGAAAAGCTAATAATTAATATAAAGAAAGATATATTACCACGTTGGTGGAAGCAAGGTTTATGTTTGAAAAAATCATGTAAATATATAAACAAAGAGATGAGTGGGTTTTATATTGGCAATTCTATTGTATGAGATTATTTATGAAATAGGAGATGCTTGATGCTGTTTGGTAAATATATGCGAGTGGAAACCGTGAAGGATATAGAATCCATTGATGGGAAGCCGGATATCCTTTTTATTGGAGATCCAGGATGCCCCTATTTCTTACAAGATATAAATAAAGTCATAGAGTTCTTGGAGTTTTCAAAGTCATTGAATATGGATCTTCACTATATAAGCCCAAAATTGACCAATAATGATTTCGATTTAGAGTATCAGAAATTGAAGCTGTTGATGGCATATAACGTCCGTATCACCATTAATGATTATGGGATGCTACATAATATACGTCATTCCATTAAAAAAGAGAGTAAAGTGTATATAGGAAATACATTAACAAAGAGTATTAGAGATTTGGTATGGTCATCTGTATTTTTTCGTGATGAAAAACATACTGCAATTGATTACCTGTCTCGTAATAATTATACGGACTCTATAAAAATAAAGTTCATAAAGGATTGTGGAATTTCGGGAATAGAAGTTTTTGTTGATTCTATGTCTGAGGACGGATTGGAATATGTCATTTCAAATGGCCTTGAGGTAATTGGATACTGTGGATATAAGATAGCGGCTATTTCTAGGATTTGCCCTTGCTTACATATACATCAAAGAAGTTATGGATATGAATGTCAAACATTGTGCAAAAAGCCGTATACTATAAAAGCAGCAGATAAAGCAAGCGAATTATATCCTGAATTAATTTTAGCCGGCAGTGTTCTTTACTATGAAAATAAGCAGAAAACATATGATATCAGTAAATACTCGGTTATTGTAGAAATGATTATATAGATAAACAGATTAAGGGAGCAATATATAATGAAATCATTCGGATTTGTTATATTTGACAAAACCAATGCGGCCGATGAATGGATGAGCATTGGATATTTAAGCAGTTGGTTAAACCGTTTGGATGAGATTAAGGTACAAATTGGTTTTTATAGCTTTAATGATATAGAAAAAGCGGTGGAGACTACAATTAATGAAGGATATTTCGCAATCGGCCTTCCGGTTATAACAAGGAATTTTTATTATGTCCTTGAGTTTGTTCAACAATATAAACGAAGAGGTGGTAAAGGAAAAGTAATACTAGGGAATTTAGCTTCTAATGATTATGCAAGTTTTATTTTCAATAGATATGAAGAGGTCGACATCATTTCATTTGGAGAAAGTGAACATACATTGTATGAGGTTTGTATGAGACTGCTAAACAGTCAAAATCTTGATGGTTGTGATGGAATATGGTTTAGAGGCGAAAATGGGGATTTAATTAAAAATAACCAGCGTAAATTAGAAGAGGATTTGGATGCATTTAAATTTCCGGACAGAACTTATTATAAAAAGACAACCATTTTTAGCATTCTTGGAGCTAGAGGATGCATGGCAAACTGCACATTCTGTGACTCCAATTCTTCGTTTAAATATAATCATGGAAGCCGAGTTCGTTTGCGCTCGGTTAAAGATATCCTTGATGAAATTGAAACATTGGTTAATGAAGACAGATACGCATATATTATTTTTCAAGATCAGACATTTTGTAATGAAAGCGATAACTTTGATCGATTAGATGAATTGCGAGAAGGATTAGCAGAAAGAGACCTAAAAATCCAATTTAGCATCATGGCCAGAACAGAGCAGATAACTGATTTATACATACAAAAGATGATAGAACTCTTTAAATATGGATTAAGTGAGTTGTTTGTAGGTTTTGAAGCAGGAAATGCAGGTGATCTAAAACTATTTGGTAAAATCGCTCAAATTGATGCAGTAAATAACGCTGCACGATTACTTAATAAGTATAAGATAATAACAAATGAATCAGGTATCCTTTTCCGATATGGGCTAATAAATTTCCATCCATATTCAACTTTTGAATCATTACGCGAAAATGCGGAATTTATTAAGAAATATAACCTTCCTATCACACTTTCATGGCTTTCAAATAAATTGGTCATATCAGGTACGTGCGCCATTACGAAAAAAATAAAAAAAGATGGCCTTTGTACCCAAGATATTAATATGCCCCTGACGGATGAGTATGGATACCGGTACTTAGATCCAAGAATGAACAAAGTTTATGAATATATGATATATGCGGTTAAATTTCTGGCGGTTACTAGCGGTAAAGCAATAAATATCTTCGCGAAACTAAAAACACTATACGGTGATTATTCAAAAAGAGACGATTTTAAGGCAGTTCAAAATATCATGAGGGATGCAAGCCAAGCTACATTGGAAATATACAATACCATATTGGATATCGTGCAATATGAAATGGATGACCAATTATTGAAGGACCTGCTGATTAAATACAAAGATGCCTTTCATGCGGGGTCTAGTAAAATTGAGACAATAAATATCCGCCTTTCCAAAGACCTATATAAAAAGAATATGTTGGCTATTTGGGGGGATACATCCGAAGAGAACTATGTAGATGCTTTCTTACGAGACAATTTAATTGCAGGCAAAAGCAATTGAATAAATGTGCGCGAAGGGGATTACGAGATGAGACAAATAGAGTTAAAAAAAGTAGAGAGGAAAGTTATTGAAACATTTAGCATGATCCTTGGAGAAGAGGCCAATATTAGTCAGGATGGTAAGATTAAAGACCTAGATATTGTTTCAATGGACTTTATAAAAATAGTGGTGGCATTGGAAACGGCCTTTGATTTTGAATTTGATGACGATAAGCTAAACGTAAGAGGGTTTACGATATTACAAGATTTGATCAATTATATTTATGAATCAATAAATGAATAAATAGTTTAAATGGATTAAGGATGGAATATATGGAATATCCAGTGTCACAGGCACAAAAGAGAATGTATCTGCTTGATTTCGTCGCCAAAACATCCGGTTATGACTTGTTTCGTTGCATCAGGCTATTCGGACGCAACCTTGATTATGAAAAAATGCAGCGTACGCTCAAAGATATTATCTGGCATCGTGAGATACTTAGGACCACTTTCCATATAAGGGACGGAAGAATAAAACAGAGTATATGTGACGAATATATAACGCCATTGGAGTTAGTCGATTTACGTGAATTATGCGTCTCCATGTCGCAAGAGCAAATAAAAAATAAAGTATACGAATGTATTAAAGGAAATCATTTAACATTCGATGTTAATTCAATTCCTTTGTTTAAAATGACGCTTTATCGTATACGGGATGATGACTATGTGCTTTACTCTGGTTTTCATCATATCATAGCAGATGCGATTTCTGTGGATATCTTTTTTATTGAACTACTCGCTCTATATAACGGCACCCCTCTTCAATCAATGACATGGCAATATAAGGACTATGCATCATGGGAGGAAAAATTTATTGGGGAAATATCGGCTGCACAAAAGGATTTTTGGTTAGATATGTACAATGGCTTTTCTAAACCTTCTTTTTTTCCTGCATGCAAACAATCATCATGCGTTCAACCAAGCGATACCAAGCAGCTGACAGTTGGTTTTGGTAATGATTTGTCTATAAAAATTCACATGTTTGCAAGGTCCTTGGGAGTTACATCGTTTACGCTGATATTAAGCGTTTTTAGCTTGCTGCTTTCTAAAAAGATGCAGACTAATGATTTGGTTTTAGGTATGATCTCGTCAGGGCGATATCATCCGCACACTGAAGGGATGATAGGCGTGTTTATACAAACATTGGCGATCCGGTATCAGATCGAATGTGATATGCAATGCAAGCAATATATTAAGAATGTAGGAAGTAAGGTATTCAATGCTATTGATAATCAATACTTTACATTTGAAATGTTATTGGATTCGTTGAAACTCCATCGTACATTAAATAAAAACCCTTTGTTCAATGTAGTTATAAATCACCAGCCTTTTAATGAGGGCGTATATTTGCAAGGAGATGAACTTCAGTTTGCACCATTTATCGACCTAGATGAACAGGCTGTCGTAGACATGGAGGTTTTCGTTTACTCGGGCGAGGATAATATGGATATAACTTTGAGATATAAATACCGCTCGGATATGTATGAAGACGCGACTATAGAAAAATTGTATGAGGATTATGTAATCATGCTGGAGAATGTCATTAACAATGCCGAAGCACATGTTGGTTTGATAATACAATAACATGACTGTTGTAAGTGTATAACAAATTTATCACGAAAGGGACAGATGAAAATGCATTCATTAAATTTATCGCAAGAAATTTCACATAATGTGGCTGCTTTAACAAGCTTTTGGATGGAAGAGTTGAAGGTTAAGGAAGTGGATATTGAGCAAAGTATATTCGAGCAAGGCGGGAACTCCATGCAAATAGTATATCTGCATAGCATTTTAAAGGATGAGATGGATTTGAATGTAGAAATCGCTGATTTATTCATTTATTCAACTGTATTGTCATTAGCCGAGTTCATAACCGGAAAACATATGTAGCCAGATGTAAACAAGCTATAGTGTTTTTATAAAGTCAACATGTCAATGTTAGTGTAGAGGGATCTATGTCATATAATAAAAATGTTAAAAGAGGCTATAACGTATGGGATGAGGATGATATTGCGATAATCGGGATGTCATGCAAACTGCCATTGGCCGACAATCTTAACGAGTATTGGGATTTGCTTCAGTCTGGTACGGATTGTGTAAGGGAGTTCGCGGATAGGAGTTGCCATACTGATACGTATAACCAAGCGATGGGTTATCCCAAGGCATCATACATCGAATATGCATACTTAAACCGAATAGATGAGTTTGATTATTCCTTTTTTAACATATCAAAGAAAGAAGCTGACATGATTGACCCTGGCCAGCGGTTGATGTTGCAAACGGCATGGGCGGCCTTTGAAGATTCTGGATATGGGCAGGGCCGCATATCACAAAATCATACAGGTGTCTTCATCGCTTATAAGAGTAGTGGGGCATATAACCGGCTGCTAGAGATATCGGAAGTTGTTTCACCAGCAATGGCACATATCGGTACATGCGATGAAATGATTGCCGGCAGGTTATCATATCTCTTTGATCTTAAAGGACCAAGTATGGTTATAAATACCGCATGCTCATCCTCATTGGTAGCTGTCCATGAAGCGTGTATGCATCTACTGAATGGTGAATGTGATATAGCTTTGGCAGGAAGTGCTCAATTGACTTTAATGCCTACGACAAAAAACCAAATTTTAGGGATTGAATCAGAAACATACAAAACTCGGGCATTTGATATTAATAATACCGGCACAGGGTTAGGAGAAGGGATTTGTGCGGTAGTGTTGAAGCCGTATAAAAAGGCATTGGAAGATGGAGACAATATATATGCGTTAATAAAAGGCAGTGCGGTGAACAATGATGGTAAGTCAATGGACCTGACGGCCCCAAACCCAAGGATGCAGGAAGATGTAATTGTGAGGTCGTGGGAAGCTGCCCGCATTGATCCAAGATCGCTGGTTTACATAGAAGCGCATGGTACCGCAACAAAACTGGGTGATCCCATAGAAATAAGCAGCCTAAACAGAGCATTTAAAAGATATACAAATGCTAAACAGTTTTGTGGTGTAGGTTCTGTAAAGACTAACATGGGGCATTTAGTGTATTCCGCCGGGCTAGCCGGTTTGATAAAGGTGGTTCTTGCACTTATAAATAAGAAGATACCACCCAGTATCCATTTTGACGCGCCAGGAAATAATATTAATTTTATCGATTCTGCTATGTATTTGAATGACCGCTTATCTGAAATGCAAGTATATGGCGGGGCGAGACGTTGTGGCGTGAGTTCATTCGGCCTAAGCGGAACCAATTGCCATATGGTTCTTGAGGAAATGCAATGGCCTGTCAAAGCAGGCCAATCGCCTGTACCCATAAGTGATGCATATATATTGACCGTTTCGGCAAAATCGGAAGATGCGCTTGACGAGTATCTAGAGCAGTATCGTCGTTGGGATTGGGGGGGGAACGGCAGAGATATCCGTAATATTTGCTATTCATCCAGTGCGCTTAGGACACATTATCAATATCGATTTGCATTGATTATTCGACAAGGAGACAGTATTAGTGAGGCATTACCCGCTTTAGGTAGAGGTGAAGGGAAAGCAGACATGTTTTATGGATATCACCGGATTGTCGGTGATGGCATACAGATAAATGCGCCAAATGTTATTGATGCTCATACTAAAAAAGGATATTCAGATAAAGCTGCTTTTCTTTTAGACCGGATGAAGCCAGAAGATATGGGTGATGTTCAACTACTTGAGAAATTGTGCCAGCTGTACATAGCAGGGGCTGACATTAATTGGCAATTATTGTACAAAATTCCAGTGCATACTATTTCATTACCTACCTACCCTTTTCAAAGGACACGATGCTGGCCCTCTATTATTAGGCCTAAGATAAATCAAGAAAATCCTTTGAGGCAGGCATACTATGAATATGGTCTGTCAAAACTCCCGGCGAACAATGAAGTTAAAAACATCTCATCAAAGAAAATAGCGCTGATTTCGATTGATGAAAGTACCATTCATTATTTTGAAAAAAGTCTTATTGATTCAGGTCATGCTGTACAGAGGTTTTGGATTGGAGAAAATGCCACAGAGGGGTATGACCATCTTTTTTCCCAGATGGATTGGCTAGGATGCGATTTAATTCTATATGTAAAACCATATCGGGATCCCACTTCAATGCAAAGGATTGATGAGATAAAGAACGAATTGCATATGACGCTTTATGGTTTTCTGCGTGTGTATCGTAGTCTGCTAAACATACACGCAGAAAAATCTATGAATATGGTTGTCATTACTCATAAAGCCTACACTGATGAAAGCAGGTGCCTAGATTTATTTGGGGCGACGCTGCATCAATATGCTGTTTCATGCAATTATGATCATACAAATATTGTATTGAAATGTATAGATATTGAAAGCATGACTAGCATTGATGATATAGCGTGGGGGATATTTAAATCGAAGCAAAAATTAATCATCTACCGCGGGGGTACACCGTATACGAGGGTATTAAAGAAGGCCGATGAGCAAAGTATAGAAAATTCGGGTATAAGCATTGTGGCTAATAATGTTTACTTAATATCTGGCGGGACAGGATACATAGGCATTCAGATGGCTCGGTATCTGAGCAGCAAGGCACCTGTTACGGTTGTGCTGGTAAGCAGATCAGGTTTTCCTGGCCGAGAGGAATGGGACGGAATCTTATCCGGAACGAACAAACACATGATTGAGAAAATAAAGGCGGTTAAGGATATCGAACACAACGGAACCGTTGTGGATGTGGTGAAGGCCGATGTCGGAGATGAAAGCCAAGTCCGAATGGTTTTTGAGTACATCAGGCAGACATATATTAATTTGAATGGAATAATACACTGCGCAGGGACAAGGATAAACCGCAGCAGTAATTTCTCTTCAGAAGATATGGATATGCAAGCGGTATATTATCCTAAAATTTTAGGCTGCTGGTTGTTGGATCAGGAATCGAAGGAGTACGACCTAGACTTTTTTTGGAGCATGTCCTCAAACAGTGTCATAACATCAGGCAGGGGAATAGGAGATTATATAGCCGCAAATGAGTTTCTGGAAATATATTCTCGGTTTCGCCATAGTTTTGGTCGAAGAATAATGTCGATCAACTGGCCTCTTTGGGAAAAGACCGCACAGACTGAAGAGCATGAAAATAATCTATTTCACGTCATGCATGAAGATGACGCATTTACTATTGCAGACAGGATCCTTGATACTAATAGAGCGAATATCATCGTAGGCAATGTAAACGAGCAATCAACGCTGTTGGGTATGAATCCCGGGATAATTGATTTTAATAGTCTTAACCGCGAAACCGGGGGCCCACAGGGTTTAAATGAGCCAATGGTGTTTAATCAGGTCAAGTTAGTAGGCAGGGATAATGGTTCATATACAGATACAGAGCATAACATTGCCAAGCTTTGGGGGTATTTGCTGGGGCTTGACGAGATAAATTTAAATGACGATTTTTACGATTTGGGAGGAAATTCAATACTGGCAATTAAGCTTGAGGCTGAGTTTGATAAGTTAGGATATGATTTAAAGGTTTCCGATTTATATTTGATGCCAACGATTAATGAGTTAGCGCCGTTTTTAGATAAAGACGATTTATACCGGATGATCCCAAAGGCACAAGCGGAAACCATACCTGAAACCAATTACATGGAAATGGAAAAAAGTGCAACTGTTGAAGGGAATTTGCTTATAAAAGATGTGGAGCCATTCAATCATATCTTTTTCAAACACTGTATTTACAATGCGCTTTTTCCCATTTTAATAAAGCTTAGGGGCAGCGAATTACCTTTATTAGTAAACGAAATCATTGTATATAATAAAGATCATGATGCTAGGCTTCAGGTAGAATATCTGTCTCACAAAACGGTTGAGGCCATATTAGAAGACTCGGGTATTACAATGATACCCAAGCGTACTTATGGCGATGTAGTAAATGATATAAAGACTGCTTTAGGGAATGGGCATTTGGTGATAGTCCACATTGATTGTTTTTACGAATCAATTAGAACCGATATGTTTCAAAAGCATCATTGGGCACATGCGTTGCTGGTATATGGATATGATTTAAGCACTGACTCGTTTATGATATTCGAGCACAAGCATAGAGATAGCTTAAATTATGAAAGAAGATTAATTCCTTCTGATGTTATGAGAGCATGCTGCCTCGGGTATTTGGAGTTCTTTTCGCATGAGTCTGAATTTTGCATGTACGAATTTATCTCGTACGATGCTGATAGAGACATTTATAGAAATAAAAAATTTGCACCGAGCCGTATGCTATTTATGAATATGCAGCGTCAGCAGGATAAAATAGAAAATAGCTTGGCTGTCCTTTGCGAGTATATAAAATGGTTTCGAGATGAATATGATGAAATCATCAACAAACCAGCACTATCAGTTCAATTTATGAGTACATTAAACAGCATAATAGACAGCAAATCCTGTGAAAGATATAGGTTGTCTAAGCTATGGCCAGATAATCTCCGAATGATTCATTTCGCTACAATGATTGAGGAAATATGGAGACAATTAAGAAATATTTTGGTAAAAGAAATTTATTTAAAGAAGATGGATTCCAAAAAAAAATCCTATGTAATGGATATCTTAGATGAATCAGTGATTATGGAAGATTTATATATAAAAGCCTTATATAAGGAGTTTTCTAAAAATGCATAATACAGCTAAGAAAACAGCATCTTTAGAGGATTATATTATAACAATTGTTTCGGAAACGGTAGGGGTAGAAGCCAATGTAATAAAATTGGATAAAGACTTTACTACATATGGTGTAAACAGTACGGACTTATTACGTTTTATTATACAAATAGAAAAGGCGTTCGGATTCATCTGTTCCGATGAAGATTTCACATTTACGGGATTTAAAACCATTAATGATCTCATTAGATTTTCTCATCGTCATATGACGGCAAATGGAGATAGCCTTGAGGAGGAAGCTTAGATATGGCAAACAATTGTAAAATTCTCCTTGTTAATATAAGCGAGTTAAAAGCAGAACACGATACGGATTTTCCGATAGTGGCACCAATAGGCTTATTTTATATAAACGGTTATCTAAAGAGTCTGGGATATAAAACAAAAATAATGCAAGTAATAAGTGCGAAAGACAAAAAAAACATGCTTGAAGATGAAATGTATCAGAATGAGTTACGAAAGGAGTTTATTCTATTTGAAGCAGACTATGTTTGCTTTTCATTGCGTAATCTAACGCACATAGGAATCGGCGAATCAAATGATAACATTATAAACAGCTTCAGTGTATCTCTAGACCGTGTAGTGATTGATTTCTTTAGAAAGTTTTCAAGCGTTCCATTTATTGCAGGTGGTTCCGGCTTTTCCATTGATCCTAAAATATATATGGAATTTATGAATATTGATTATGGTATTGTTGGCGAAGGAGAAATTGCTTTGGACACGCTTATTTCTTGCTTGGAAAATAAAGCTGACTACCGGCAAATTCCGGGATTGGTCTATAGGCAGAATAATAATGTAATTGTGAATCAAAATTTATTTGTAGATAGTTTACATAATATGCCCCCTATGGATACAGGCGATATGGCAGAGTTTAATGAGTTGTATCTTCCAATAGGGCATTATGCTAGTATCCAAACAAAGCGCGGATGCTCGTTTGATTGCGTTTATTGTTCATATCCATGGCTTGAAGGCCGAAGTTACCGAATGCGCAATATTTCAACTGTGATATCAGAAATTAGAGATATAAAGATAAGATATGCCGCAGAACACTTCTTTATTGTTGATTCTGTGTTTTCGACACCTGTTGATTTTTCGGTTGAATTTTGCAAGGCTTTGATTGAAAGCGAATTAGGCATTTCATGGACGGCGTACATAAACCCAAGAGGGTTGTCTGCCAAAGTTCTTGATTACTATAAAAGATCCGGTTGCAGCAAATTAATTTTGACGACAGATGCTCTTTCAGAGAAAATGCTTGAGCAATACCGTAAGGGATTCACTATGGAAGATGTGAAGATATGCATCGGCTTACTAAAACAATCAGATATCCCTTTTGAGGTGCATGTTATTCTAGGGGGATATGGCGAGGATAATAAAACTGTGAATGAAGCTATTATGTTTTGTGAGCGATATCTTTCGGATATTGATGTTTTCTTTCAACTAGGTGTTGTGTTCTATTTATGCCCTGCTGCGAGAGAAGCATTAAAAGATGATGTTTATTTTAAAAGAGTAATCGATAGCGACAGTTTGGTTGATATTTTACGAAATAATGATTATAACGAAATAAAAAACTACACCTTTTTTTTTGATGATATAATAGAGAATAGGGATCAGGCTATTTATGAGATTATGTATAAAGTGATTTCTGGAAGAAGAAAAATTTTTACGGATAACGAATCAACTACTAAAATGGTAAACCGTATAGTAAAGCAAAAGATATTGAAAGGCGAGTTATAAGTATCAGAGGCTGTTTCTTCTAGGCAGTGTAAAAGCTTCTTACGTAAAAGTACGTCAAGCAACACTTATAACATATTCTCAAGTCAACAGCGTCTAGCTTCGTTCGATACGATATTAAGTTGAAGTGGCTTTGGTTCAACCGAGGCACTTCTTTTTTATTTGATTTTAGATAGGAGATACCCTCATGGGTAAAGACGATGACAAAAAAACATATATCATATGTATCCCATATGCAGGTGGTTCCGCTATAAGTTATAGCAAGTGGAATCCTATAATAAAGGATGGGCTAGTTTTATATCCTGTAGAACTGGCAGGTAGAGGAGAGCGTTCAAATGATGCATTCTACAAGTCTAGTCAGGAAGCTGTTGACGATATATTCAGTCGCATTAAAAATATAATTATTAATCACCCTTATGTAATTTTTGGCCATAGTATGGGAGCTTTGTTAGGGTACAAAATTGCGGTCATGATTAAGGAAAAGGGTTATGCTATGCCTAAGCATTTATTCTTATCCGGTATGCTTCCGCCTCATTTAAAAGATAGTATAATCACGATCAATGATAATGATGATTTTTCGCTAAGGGAAATTATTTTAGAAATGGGAGGGACATCATCGGAATCATTCGACAGTCATTTATTTCAGAAAGTATTCCTAAAAATATTAAGAGCCGATTTCCTTATGTTGCAAAACTGTATGGAGATGAAAAACATCAATTGTTTGCCTGTTGATTTAACTATACTTCATGGCAGTGACGATTTAATCTTGGCAAAAGGTGATATAAAGGAATGGATAAAATACTCGTCAAAAGTGGTGAACTTTCATAAATTTAATGGGGATCATTTTTATCTTAATCATTATATGAATGAAATAATCGAAATAATCTCCAAAACCATTACCTAGAAAATATTAATGAAACTGATTATGGCAAACGTGGTGTAATGTAATAGAAGATTTTTAGTAAAGGATTTGATTTAATGTGTACAGTTGCCGTAATTTTTCCAGGTCAGGGCTCGCAATATATTGGAATGGGGAAAAGAGATTATGATAATTACCCGATAGCAAGAAAAATTTTTGATGAAGTAAGTTCTGCTGTAGGCATGGATATGGAAGACCTTTGCTTTAGGACTGGGCGCCAGATAATTAATCAGACTCATTATGCTCAGCTGACTGTTTTCACTGCAAGTATCTCAATGTATTCGGTTCTTACGCAGGTTTATGGAATCACCCCCTGCGTTGTCGCGGGCCATAGTATGGGCCTGTGTTCGGCACTTGTAGCATCCGGCTCGATTTCCTTGACTGAAATGGCACGATTTATAATGGTCAGAGGGTCTGTCATGCAAAAAATGGAATACAAACAAATAGGCCGGATGTGTGCGGTTGGCGGAGTAGGAATAGATAAAATCCATGATTGTTGTGCCGCCATCTCATCCACGGGCCTGTTTATTGACGTAAGTCATTATAATACCGCAACTCAAACCGTGGTAGCTGGTGATGGGCTCGCAATGGATTTATTCATTGATGCCATAACTAATGCAGGTGGAAAAACCACGATGATTTCAGTGTTGTGTCCGTTTCATACACCCCTTATGGATCCTGCAGCCAAAGAACTTGTGCCGTTCATTGAGGGGCTTTCGATTAATCAACCTACATATGCGCTGCTATCTTGTCTAGATGGTTTATTGTTAAATACCCCAGAAATGATACGCAGAGTACTGATTGCTCAAATTACATCACCAAGCCGATGGGTTGACGTAATTAATGGGATCATTAATGGCGGTGCGCAAACCATAATTGAAGTGGGTCCTGGCAGAGTGCTAACAAATATGTTGAGAGGCTATGAGAAAAATATTGAAAAAATAGCCTTTGATGATGAAAAGCAGCGCTCGTTATTGCTAAAGACGGATCATAAAGCAAAGCTTGCTGGATTATTAAATAATTGTTTAAAGCATGCAGTTAGCACAAGAAATAGAAATGCGGATAATAGCCAGCAAAGCTTAGAGGTAACAAATTCATATAAGATTTTAGTAAATTTACAAAAAAACCTGTATAGCTATCCTGATTTAACATTTATTAATAACACGGAAGAAGAAGCCATAAGGTGCATCCAAATTATTTTTGACAAAAAGGAAGTTTATGGAGCAGAACGCAATGAACGTATAGACGAGATAAATAGACACAGGATCAGCAATGCATATAAGCCTTACGAAAGGAGTGGGGAGGAAGTGAAATGAAAACAATTTGCTTTTTTGCTATATCTCAATATGGTCATATATTGCCAACATTGAACTTGGCCCGTGCCCTTGTAGAAGAACGCTATAGGGTATTATATTTTTGCGATAATCAATTTAAAAAATATATTGAAGGAACCGGTGCCATACATGTTGCGGATGGATCAGCTGCCGACATAGAGCGTTTCAGTCAGGATAGCACGTTAACTGCTATAGAGGTTAATGTTTTTGCAGGGAAGACAATTCAATCACGCTTGAGAAATATGTTAGCCGATATGCAAATTGATCTAATTATCTATGATACATATGCATTTTGGGGGAAGGAAATCGCCGTATCGCGATGCATCCCTGTTGCGGCATCTATAGCGACGATGGCATATGATGAGCAAATACTGTCTGATAATAGGTATGGCTTTTTTGAAGGAGAGGATCTGTATAGGCAATACCTACCGCCGTTGGAGATACCTCTAAAGGTCATGTCCGTTCAATCAAGATTTATAGCAAAAAAAGCAGATATGGCAAATTTCAAACTGCTGGACTTGATTTGTGGAAAAGAACGACTCAATTTCGTTTATACTTCTCGTTTAATTCAATTTAACGACGAACGCTTTGATAATTCATACTGTTTTTTAGGAGCAAGCTTTCCACAGGAGAAACCAGAGGCATGGATGGATGAGTTACCTGATAAGCCATGGATATATATATCAAAAGGCACTGTATTTAACAAGGCCGAGGACTTCATACACCTTTGCATTAAAATAGCGTCGGCTTTCCCAATGAATATTATCATCTCATTGGGAAAAGGAATCCCAGTCGAGCGATTTACAAATAATACGCCTCCAAACATAACTATTAAAAGTTTCATTGCTCAATCAAAAGTATTGGAACGAAGCAGGATGTTTATTACCAACGGGGGTATGAGCAGCGTTAACATGGCACTTTATTATGGGGTGCCAATGGTGATACTTCCGGATGGGTCTGATGATTTTGCCAATGCGAGGCGCATAGAGGAATTGAATGCGGGGGTATTCATTCCCCCAGCGGACAGATCTGAGAAATCGTTGCGCAATGCATTTGAGCGTGTACTTGGCGACCGAGCAATGCGGGAAGCCTGTAGATGCTTATCCAAGGACTTACAAAGCGTTTCATCGATGCGGCCTGCTGTCGAAGCGATACGCTCATTACTGGAGATTTGATATTAATAAAATTATTAATTTTAGAAAGGGGAGTGCTATGAAAGGGATTGTTTTAGCCGGTGGGTCCGGCACCCGTATGAATGCCTTAACGAAAGTGATGAATAAGCATCTTCTGCCGATTTACGACAAGCCGATGATCTATTATCCATTACAAAAGCTGAGGGAAGTCGGCATTGATGATGTCATGGTCATAGTTGACCGAAAAACGGCTGGAATGATCATAAGTCAGTTAGGCAGCGGTAAGGAATTGGGAATGCGGCTAACCTACCATGTGCAGGACGCTCCTGAAGGTATTGCACATGCGATTGGATTATCAAAGGATTTTGTTGGAAAAGAAAAATTTATTGTGATATTAGGGGATAATATTTTTGAGGATTCATTGAAGGAACCATGGAGTGATTTTACTAAAAGCACAAAAAATGCCATGATTTTCATTAAGCCTGTAGATTATCCTAATCAATTTGGTATAGCGGAGATTGAAGGCAGCCGAATCATTTCAATTGAGGAGAAACCAGAGTTCCCTAAAAGTAATCTGTGCGTTGCGGGTGTTTATTTTTATGATTCAACAATATTCAACAAAATAGAGAGCATAAAGGTATCAAGAAGTAATGAATACGAAATAACTAGCATCAACCAAGCATATATAGGAGACGATAAGATTGATTTCCGTTATCTTAAAGGGTTTTGGTTTGATGTTGGAACTTTAGAATCCTATCATAAATGCATAGCGTTTATTGCTGATAAAAAAGCAATGGCCTTATAACTTGATCAGATATGGGGAGAATGACTGTGAAAAACAAACAATATCCACTGAATATAGTTCCTAAAATAAGCAATCTAAAGGAATTAGTTTTGAATTGTGCAAATGCGTATAAACATGATATCTTATTTCAATATGAAATAAATGGTAGTATTGCTAAGATAAGCTTTATAGATTTTATGGATGATGTAAACTCGCTGGGTACTGCACTTAACAAAATGGGTTTGAATGGTAGAGCAAAAGTCGCTTTAATAGGGGAAAATTCTTACAACTGGATTTTGTCATACTTTGCCGTTGCGAATGGCGGAAACACAATTATCCCAATAGAATCGGAATCGATACGGGATGAGATAATCTATGACAGTGAAGTCTCATGCTTGATATATTCAAAGAAAAATGCAAGCAAAATAAAGAAATCAGAAAGCGGCCAACAGCATATAGTCTTAGAATCTGATATAAAAGATCTGATTTCTAAAGGAAGGAGGCTTATTGATGGAGGGGATCGTGGCTTTATTGATTTTGTTGTTCACGATGAACAATGCTGTGCAATACTTTATACATCTGGAACGACCAGCCAGCCCAAGGGTGTTATGCTATCGCATAAGAATATAGCGACAAATGCCGTCGCATCAATAAAAAACGTGCATTTTTCTGGGGCAAGTATATTGGTATTGCCGCTGTATCACTCGTTTTCGTTTACTGCTGGTGTTCTATGTGTCATGCTTTCGGGTAGGACAATTTCAATTAATAATAATATAAAAGAGTTAAAAGACGATCTAATCAAGTATCAGCCGCAAAATCTTGTTCTTGTTCCTATGATTGTAGAGGCATTGTATAAACAAATATGGATACGGGCAAAGAAAATAGGAAAAGAGTCTTTACTAAAAAAGCTTATTTTTATTAGCAATGCTCTATTGAAGATTGGGATAGATTTACGAAAAAAGCTATTTTCGAGTGTTCACAACTCTTTTGGCGGCAATTTGGACTTAATTATATCAGGCGGGGCTCCAATTCAAGAAAAATACATAAAAGGCTTTCGCGCATTTGGGATAACGGTTCTAAATGGATATGGAATAACGGAATGTTCACCGGTTATTTCAGTAAACCGCAACCATTATTTTAGATACAACAGTGTTGGGCAAGTGCTTTGTGGGATTGACATTATATTTAAAGAAGGCGAGATAATGGTGAAAGGCGACACCGTGACTGCGGGATACTATAGAGATGAGTTGCAAACTGATGAGTCATTTCATAATGGATGGTTTATGACTGGTGATTTAGGTTATATGGATGAAGACGGTTTCTTATATATCACTGGGCGCAAGAAAAATCTAATTGTTTTAAGCAGCGGAAAAAATATCAGCCCGGAGGAACTTGAAGAGCGTTTATATGATTTGGAGTATGTAAAAGAAGCAGTTGTATATCAAAACGGAGACCAAATAGAGGCCGAGATATACTGTGGTGGTGAAGACATTGATAAAGATAACCGGCGAATCAAGGAGGATATAAATCGTATAAATGGCATGCTTCCAATATATAAGAATATTTCGAGGATAACTGTAAGAGAGACAGAGTTTCCTAAAACAGCAACCAATAAAATCAGGAGGTCAAAGATATGAGACAGGAAGAAGTTCTTAAGAAATTGCAGGATATCATAGAGCCATACTTGGAAAAGACTATTGACTTGAGATTAGAAACCGATTTAATGAGAGATCTATCATTAAACTCTGTTGATATTGTGAATATAGCGATGGAAGTAGAGGATACTTTCGAGTGTACGATTGAACTTGAAAAGTTACCTAGTATTAATTCGGTTAATGACTTTATTCAGTATATCCTAATGTTGTAATAGGCAAAGAGGCTGTAATGAAATATTTGTATGTTTCATTGTATTAATTGCACTTTTTACTACTGTTTTTTTAAGTGCAAATCAATAGCTATATTACATATTGGAGGATTGCGTTTTTATGATGTTGATTGATAAGCTTTATGATGAGAAACTGAATATACTTACTTCCCGTGATTATGATATGTCTGTAGGAAAATCTGGATATGTGCCAGCGAGTTACTTTTTTTTGGAGCAAATATTTACTATTTTCCCATTTGAAGAACATGATAATCTAGTTGATTTCGGCTGTGGAAAAGGCCGCGTACTTTTTATGGCCGCAAATAAATTGTGTAAGCATGTAACAGGTTATGAGATTAACGAAAAGACATATAATTTGTTAGAAAAAAATGTAGCAAATTATCGTAATAAGTTTGGAGAAGAGACTTCATTTAACTTATATAAAGAAGATGCGCAATATGTAAAGATAAGTGAAGCGGCGAATAAATTTTTCTTTTTCAATCCATTTCACTTAAAAATATATATAAAAGTAATTAATTTGTTAATTGCCTCTTTAAAAAAATAAGGAAAAAACAAAAAAATTTTATTTTTCCCGCCAACAGG
>Ga0131853_10001014_pt1 | contig 51092 bp, 48 predicted proteins | sample TergutLab28metaG_FD_92764 | JGI IMG/M metagenome (GOLD analysis project Ga0131853, IMG submission 92764) | Labiotermes labralis P1 segment gut microbial communities from Petit-Saut dam, French Guiana - Lab288 P1 (version 2) (version 2) | ecosystem: Host-associated > Arthropoda: Insects >...
CACAGCCGTGAGCAGGTCAGGCCAGAGGTCGTAGTCGTAGGAAAACGTCATTGTCCGCGGTGATACAATATCGGACGGGCCGTCCCAATGTTGCCGCTTCCGGATATTGCCGAAGGTGTCGTAAGTGTAATGGAAGGTGTGGTCGTATCGGTGGTCGGGATAGCCGATGCCGATTCTCTCTTCGACCAACTGGTTTTGCACATCGTATCCGTAGAAATGTGATATGCGGTTCACCGGGTCAGCCCACTCTGTGATCTGCCCTATATTATCATAGAGATACCGGAACCGCAAGGCCCCCTAACGGCGGCTTGTTGCTTCGCCGCCGCCCCATCGTTACTCCATATCCGTGCATCCAGTCACACTTTTCAAAACTGGGTTGAAGATTTTGATAATGGTTGCATAGCCAACAATTTTTGCTCCTTCTTGTATGCTGATTCTCTTCCCCTCCCAAAGGCAAGCAGGGTATGCGTCAGGTGAAAGAAATGTTATCGTTCCCTTTGCCCTCCCATCTGTCGGCACTTCAATCACGTCGTAGTAACGATGAAGGCCTGATGTCAAATAATTTTCGGTAACCAGATGAGTTGGTCTATATCCGTCATGGGTTGGGTACTTTCTTGTGCCATTAAATTCAAAAATAACCTCAACATCTGGTGGACTATCAAAAATAGTCTCAATATTTGAATTCCTTTTTCTCACAAAGCTGCGCTCCTTCCCTACCTAACAAAAGTTCTGATGGAGCCTACGACTTGATTAAAAGCCTCAAGCTGACCGATAGGCACTGTCACTGTGCCGCTCCTAAACAATGTTGTATCGACACGGGTTATATCCAAACGGGTTATATCCAACCCTCCCAAAAAGCTGGTGGGTATTCTTGCCCTAACCACTATGTTTTGACCAAACCTCGCTCCAAAATGCATCGTCTCTGCCAGCGAAAATCCAAATTGCTTTGCTTCCATACCACCGGGAACTAAGTTAAATCTTCCCGTTGCCCTTATATTAGCCGCTTCAGCAGAGCTTACCGAGCGATAAACATTGGTGTTACCTGTAAGCCTGCTCCACCAATTCGAGACATTGTTCCCAAAATTTATAACACTTGCTTTAGCCGAGTCCCAAGTGTTTGAAGCCCACGTAATTACCTGTTGTTTAGCCGGAGCAACTACATTACTCCAAAAGTTTACAACTGGTGTCTTAACCGCATTCCACGCAGCTGAAATATGCGGACCAAGCTTCGTCGCTCCAGCAACTATGAACCCAACTACAGCAGTGGCTACGCCCGGCATATACCCACTTGGGTCTACAAAATTCACCGGATTGTTAAAGCAGTATGTAAACAGGTTAAATTCCAACAAGTTCCCTTGCTCAATGCCTAAAATCCAAATAGCATCCGCATTGATAAACCGCCCGATAGTCGGACAATAGTATCTGCTTTGCAAATAATAGAAGCCACTACTCAAACATTGATAATAACCCGTTTAAGAACATTCTCAATCAGATGTATGCCGCTGATATCTCGAAAAAGATTCGTTCTGCGGTAAAGGCCAAGCAGTTAAAAGGCGAGTGGACAGGTGCTTTTGTTCCGATTGGGTATCAGAGAGACCCGAAGAACATAAATCGCCTAATCATTGAAGAAAGCGGTGCGGCAGTTGTCCGACGTATTTTTGCATTGGCCCGGGAAGACAAAGGGAGTAACACCATCTGTGATGCCCTAGATGCGGATGGAGTTCTCACACCACGAAACCACTACCGATGGGTAAAGCATGGGCGGCCACCAAAGCCAGCACGATGGAACGAGGGAGCAGTGGTTGCTATTCTTCGGAACAGGATGTACTTAGGTGATATGGTACAAGGGATTTACGATTGTCCACGATTCCGGCGAACGACACCCAAGCGCAAACCAAAAAGCGAATGGATTATCACACCGGGGACACATGAGCCAATTATCGACAAAGAAACATGGGAACTGGTGCAGAAGAATATTGATGCAAGGCATAAGCCTATGGGAAGTGGAATTATACGGCTTTTTTCCGGGTTTGTGAAGTGTGAGGACTGTGGACGTGCTTTGACCTATGCAAATCCAAAGGCGGGGGCGTACTATTCCTGTGGTCTGTATCGGCGCTATGGGAACAGAGTTTGCACAAGCCATTATATCCGACTAGATGTGTTGGAACAGGCGGTGCTAGATGACATCCGCAAATACGCAAAGTTAGCGAAAAATGAATCGGACAAGCTGACCAAGTGGCTATGTGAGCAAAACGGCCAAAAGGATGCAAATCGCCTGAAAACATTAACCGCTGAACTCGACAAGCTTTCGGTGCGTCACGCAGAATTGGAACACATATTAAAACGTCTCTATGAGGACAATGTGAATGCTAAGTTGCCGGATGATATGTTTCGCAAATTTCTAGCGGAGTATCGGCAAGAGCAATCAGAGGTACAGGCCAAAATCTCCAACACCGAGCAACAAATCAAAGAAACAGAAGCCAACCAAAAAGACACTGGCGCATGGATGAAGTTAATCCAGAAACACACAAGGATTAAGAAGCTAGACAGAGCCGTTTTAGGTGAATTGGTGGACAAAATTGTCGTTAGCGAGGCGAAAGAGAATGATGAGCAAAAAGTGACGGATGTTACAATTTACTATCGGTTTATCGGTGCAGTAAGCTGAAATAATTAAATAATACAAGAACAGCAAGAGTGGTGATTTTCGCTAAAGAAGGTCACTACTCAAAGATTGGTATTATGGGTAATATCATTATCGCCATTGATAGAATCAATCCCGTCATTCAATGCCACAAACCGTACACCCCTATCAGGAAAATAGATATCCGTGTACTGGTACTGGCCTGTTTGAATGTAGTCCCTACCGAGCCTCGACAAATCCTTGACCACAACCATGTTGACTTTCCCGGCTTCGATATCCTCTATCATTCGTTGAAAATCTGGGCGATTGAAGTTTGTACCTGAATAGCCATCGTCAACATAAAAGTCAAAAACTGTCCAGCCGTTATCACGTACATATTTCGATAGCATGTCTTTCTGTGTCTGAATACTGGAACTCGTGCCACCGTCTCCATCGTCCCTAGACAGACGGCAGTAAATCCCAACATTGTAGCTGTTTAATTCCTTCATTGTTTTACCTCCTGAAGAAACAACAAGCCAATGATTTTCGCAGGGTGATTATACCACGTTTCTGCAATCATATCAATTGGCTTGTCGTTTTTTGTTGTATCTTTATTTCGATTCTGATATCCTTCGCTGGACTAGGTTCCCCAACGCTTTTTCAAGGGGGACTTGTCCATTGAAGATGCTTCGCACCCGGATATGGGTACCGTTTATCACTAAATCACGCTCCAATGCAGAGCATGGCTGTTCGTTCGTTATGCTGTGGTTTTGTTTTATCATTGAATTCCTCTTCTCATTTTTTGATTTTAAGTATAATTGGAGCCTATCGGCCCCAAACTCTGGGGCGCTTACCGCCCCCAGACCCCCGGCCCACCTGATGGAACATGTTAGCCCAAAGACCGGACTAACATGTTCCATCAGGTTAAAGGTTACGTTCTCATCTCCGCCGAAACCTGTTTCAGTATACTGGCCTGCCGTGCCGAGAAAGAGGCGTTGGCTAAAGATTCCTGTACAAAGTTTGTCCCCTCCATCTCGTCTAAAGCCAGTAACAACTTGATGGTGGGCATACAAGTCCGCATCCATGCCTTTGTCCGCTCAATGGAGTATGGTTCCGGTGTGTTGGTAAGCTTCACCATCTCCCGGTCTGTGCCAAGGAACTTTGCCCAACGCTTGTTTGCATAATATACCTCACTACCCGGCGGCACCCGGTCTATGAATGCAAGGTATGTATACAGAATGTCACGGCTGACCCTCTCCACATCTCGGCACACAATCAAGATTCCGGCGGCGTTCTGTGCCCGGTCATTTTTGAGCCGGATTTCCACTCTGTTTTTGACAGGTGCGTCCTCTAACGGTACACCATGTTTCCTGAATTGCTCGTAATTCTTCTCGTACAAGCAGATATGTATCTCAGATTGGAACGAGCCGATATACAAGGTATGACCTGCAATTTGGTGTTTCCCACGCACCAAATCTTTCACCTTCATGCCGGAAGTGTAGGCGGAGAATTTACGAATCCACCTTGTATGGCACTCTCCAACCCGACACTTTGCTATTAGTTCCGGTATGGACAGCAACCCATCCCGGTCATCTATGGCTAAATCCAGCCGTTTGACTTGGGCAGGGAAGTTCGTCAAACAGTGGTCAAAAAAGTCCGGCCATGTCCAGCCTAGGGTCTCCAAATGCCGCTCAAAGGTGCGACACCCCTCACCACGTAACTCTAACAGGACATCCCGGTCTTTGTTGTAAATATCCCCCAACATGACCCAAATAGGGCCAAAGCGGTACAGCTTGTCATATCCGAAGAACGCCCATTCCTCGCAGAGCATATCAGCGAAAGGGAACCGCAGGGCTTCTTCCACAATACGCCGAATATCTTTCGTCCGAAAATGTACCCGCACATAATCCACGAAAGCCTCATGCCTGTGTTCTACTTCTAGTGCTTGTAGTTCGTCCAACACCGCCATAATCCTTGCTCTGATATGTTCCGGTGGACTGCTTTCTCCATTCTCTATTCGCCGCAGATGCCGAACCGAGATACCCACACGCTCTGCCAAGTACTTCTGTGACACCCCATGTTGCTTTCGTCTGTCTTGCCATTCTTCCATTTGATTCCTCCAATCAAGTAAACTCATGTCCTCTCCTGTGTTTTGTCTGTAACCCTTGTTGCTCTAGCGACATACCCCCTTTGGATTGTGGTTTTCTTTTTTCAATACCCCCCTACTTAGACGATGGGGGTGTTTGCGGGCGGCTTCGCCGCCCGCCGCCGGAACGCAAAACCCACCGCCTGTGCTTTCGCGTTGCACGCACCACGGTGGGCATTGCGACCGGCGGGACTGGCCTTGTGTCCCGACTTTTGGACAGACTTCCCTCTTGGTTCATGTGTCTGTGGCTTCCGTTTTCATCCCGGTGTCGTTCCTGCACTGTGCCTTGTTTGGCCTTGGTGCGTTTTCTCGGTGGCCCACCCTGCTATGATGCAAAGGTGTGAGCGACCGGTATCCCAGCGGCTACGGATTCAATTTTCAAGGTGCGGGAGGGAATGTTCCCTTCACTAGTCACCAGAAAAAATGGCGAAAAGTTAGGGTGGTTTCCCAAATGTTTACAGAAAGTTCATACTTTAGAACACATCCCCCTCATAAGTGGTACCGTTGGCAGAGGTGCTTCACAAAGTATTTTCACCACCGTTTACAGAAAATTCATATTTTAGTACACACCTCCCTCATAAGGGGTACGGCTGGCAAAGGCATTTCACAAAGCATTTTCACCACTTTTTCAATCGTTAGCAATTACCCTCTCACTAGTCACCAGAAAAAACGAGCAAATCTTGATACCCTTTTCCAAGTGTTTACAAAAAATTCATACTTACAAGTTAGATGGGACAGACACAGCAAAGCGGACACTTCTGTGATAGAAGCGTCCGCTTTTTCGGAATGACCGCCATATTTTTGCAAATATCCCAATTAGATTGAAAGCATTTTGATTTTGTCGTATAATGGAACCCAAAGATTGGGGGCAGTTAAAAATGGATAAGGATTTACAATTATTTGAAAATAGGCGCATTCGGCATGAATGGGATGAAGAGAGGGAGGAATGGCTGTTTTCCATTGTCGATGTGGTCGGTGTGTTGACCGACCAGCCAATCCAGCGAGGTGCAACTTTGTATTGGGGCAAATTGAAACAACGCTTGAATGAAGAAGGCTCTCAACTGTTGACAAATTGTCAACAGTTGAAAATGACTGCGATTGATGGGAAGAAACGCCTTACAGATGTCGCAAATGCAGAGGGCATTTTGCGTATTGTCCAGTCCATTCCATCACCCAAAGCAGAGCCATTTAAGATGTGGCTTGCCCGTGTTGGTAGTGAGCGTATAGATGAAACAATAGACCCCGAACTCACAATCGAAAGAGCGTTGGAAACATATCTGAAAAAGGGATATAGTCGTGAGTGGATTAACCAAAGATTACAGGCAATACAAGTCCGCAAAGAATTAACGGACGAGTGGGATAATCGAGGTGTGCAAAAAGGCGTGGAGTATGCCATTTTAACGGATGAAATTTCTAAAGCGTGGTCGGGCATGACGACACGGCAATACAAGAACCTCAAAGGCTTGTCGAAAGAGAATTTGCGGGATAACATGACAACGCTTGAGCTAGTACTTAACATGCTTGCCGAAGCCACGACAACGGAAATTTCAAAAGAGCAAGAGCCAAAAACGCTTTCGGAAAACAAGAGAGTAGCAAAGGCTGGTGGTGAGGCGGCAGGAGAAGCAAGGGAGGCAGTTGAGCGGCGCACCGGTAAGCCTGTTATCACGTCTAAAAATGCCACCGATTTTAGTAATTTAGTTTCTAATTTGATTGAGGGCGTAGGAAATGGGGATGGGGAGCCAGAGCGGTAGGCACAAACATTCAACTCCACGGCCAAAATTTCGGCTTTACTTCTTTATCTTCGCCAACCTTCAACTTCAACTCGTCTCGCAAGTATTCAAACCTTACGAAATCAATAAGGAATGAATGTTTCTGATTGCATGTTTTTATGGAAATTCCTAGAGTACCGCTACTAAAAAATGTGTAAGATATTATGTCGACATATAATATCTTATGCTCTTTTTTCAAAAGCTGTCGGAAAAGAAAACCATCCTCCTCTAAAATTATTTTTCTAGGCATTCGTGTGAATAGTAGCAAAGCTACAGAACAAGCAATCACAGGAAGCGGCAAAACTTCCCACCGCAATAGAAGTGTTTCTAAGGGAATGCCTACCTGTATTCCATGATATATAAGCCTTCCATACACCACTCCAAAGAGGAGTATCCATGGCACTATGTAGAAAAGCAACATCCCCCAGTGCATACGAAAAGGCTTTCCAGCCAGATAGTCGTCCCTCTTTCTTGTATATTTATTTGAATATTTATCAAACTCATTGCGTTCTCTTTTATTTTCTTGCTTTTTTGGCTCAAACTCTTTCTTTGACATAGGCAAACTCTCTCTCTTTTATTTTCATTGATACATCCAATTTCAGTACAGTCTATAGCAAAAGGTTTCACTATAGAAAAGAATTTTTCCTTTTCTATAGTGAAACTCCCATAATATTTTTAACAGTTAATACAGCCTGGCCCCCCAAAGCCTGCGCCTTGCCACGGTCTTGAAGCAGCGGCCGCTTGTTTAGTTGGGCCTGGGTTTGGCTTTGGTGCGCTCGGCGCAGGGGGTCTTGGGATGAAGCTTCCTGCAACACCTCTACCCCAATTCACAGCCCCTGAGATTAGTTCGCTTAAAACTACATGTAGTGTCGTGTTCATACTTTGTGGCAAGGCTGGTATAGTCGCAGTGACTATGCTAGTCCCAATTTCTAATCCTAATCCAAGCAGGTCAGGTTCATATCCATGCGCGAAATAATTGTACACTGTTCTTACATAGACAACACAGTACGTCACCAAAACAGTATTTACAGCCACGCCTAGAGGCGATGTGAATATCGCCCCTGAGCCAATCATCAATCCACCCCAAGCTCCCATGAACATTGCCGAACCTAATCCGTAGGTTAATCTTTGGCCATTCCGCACATTATCGACGGCTTGGATTATGCCGCCAACTACAGCTCCAACCGCTGCTCCAAACAGTCCCGTTTTAATCCAATATCCATCAGGGTCAGCTCCACTCATGGGATTGTTCAAGCCATATGTAAACAGGTTATACTGCAACAAGTTCCCCTGCTCAACACCCAGCACCCACATGGCATCGGCATTGATAAACCTACCAATGGTTGGACAGTAATACCGACTGTTCAAATAATAGAAGCCACTACTCAAACATTGATAATAGCCTCGTTTCTTACATAATATGACAACATTATACACTTTTTTGTTTGGTGTATCAAGTGCTGACCCTACCCCTTTGTAGCTTTGTTTGACCTACAACAACTGATGCCCATTAATCGTCAGAGTAAACCGCAAGCCCAGCATATCAGCGGCGCGGCGGCAGAGGGTCATGCGGTGGAGGAAAATTTCAAAATAATCCATCACAGCGCATTGGGCGGTGTCGATTTCCAAATCTAGGTTAATCTCCGTCCGAGTTTCGTTAATGGTAAGGGCAGAGCCGGTGACGGCGTGGTTGACCCGGTCGTGAATATCAAAGGTGGCAATGTCCCGGTTCCGAACCCGAGTGCGGCGTACGTCGCTCTTGTCTGCCAGAATCACAGCGGCACAGACGGGGTTAACAGGGGCAGAGGTGCCCTCGTCATGGTTGCCGATGGCGGTGATGATAGTGGCAATCTCTTCCGGGTCGCCACCCATGTCTTCTAAGAGCCGGAAGGCGATTAAGGCCCCGGTCTGGGCGTGGGCGGTGCGGTTGACCACGTTGCCGATGTCGTGGAGAAAGCCCGCAATCTGCGCAAGCTCCGCCTCCCGCTCGGAATATCCCATGGTACGCAGGATATCCCCCGCCTCCATGGCGACCTTGGTCACATGGGGGAAACTGTGGTCGGTAAAGCCTTGGACGCTGAGGGTCTCGTCGGCTTTTTCGATGTAGGTTCTGATTTTTTTACTCTGTTGGATGTCGGGGAAACGAATCATAGCGGTCTCCTTTTATTGAAACGATTTAGACCGGAACAGATATAAGCTACGCTTACTGCCGGGGATTTCGCGTTTTTCTAATCGGGTAAAATATTGCTCAAATGCGGCCTCAAAACAAGGCTCGGTATAATCAGGGAAGATATCTGTCCGTGTTCGGAGCAAAATCTGCACCTGAGAATCCTCTTTCGGCACAAATTCAATAATCAGATGCTTGCCGAGGGAAGAGAGCCACCGGGCGATTTGGTCAAGGGGCAGATTATTCGAGATGGCAAGGTGGTGGATCACCGCCAGCATCAGGATGGCATCAGGCGTTTGCCGCTGGTCGATACTACCCCGCTCTAGGTTGGCAAAGCCGATAGAGGGGCTGGGCGTTGCCAAATCTAACAGCAGGGGAAGCATGGGCTGATGGGTTTTGGACACCTGCATAAAATTACGCTCAACCGCAGTATGGTCAATGTCAAAGGCCACCACATGGGCCCCTTTGCTAATAGCCAGCTTGGAATAGCGCCCATCGTTTGCGCCGAAGTCCCAGACGGCCTTGCATGTATCAATTTGGTCGAGATAGGCGGTCACGAATTCTTCTTTTGCTTTTGTGCCATCCTCAGAGTAATTTGTGCGACTGTAATAATCGCCCCACTCGGTCACTGTTTGCTTGGGGTTCAGTTTTTCGATAAAATGCAGCATAGACTGGGCCATGGCGGTGATATTTCGCTTACTGACACTGGCCATTTTGCCTGTTGGATTGGCCTGTTCTTTCCCGTCCTCGCTGTGGCGAGCAATGGTGCGGGCGTGGAGACGGATATGTCCATAGCCGAACGTACCCAGTTTGCCCCGCAAAATACTGTCCGCTAAATCCAACGGAATGCCGTCAATATGGGCCAGCATCAGCTTAGAAAGGCGCACGTCAACCTTTGCCATCAACAACAACGGCGCCAGAAAATGGCGGCAGAACTGCCCATATCCAATCCAGGGCATCCCCTCTTGATAGGGTTCAAAGGAAAGGGTGTCCACCAGCACGGCATAGCCGTTTAGAAACTGGATGTTGTAGGCATTGGCATCTTTGAGGATCATCCCATGGTTCAATGCCCGCAAATGAATACGCAGAGTGGTGAGGGCGGCTTGCTTGTACTGGCCGAAACACCACTCATAGGGATAAGAGATAAAGGGGATTTCTTTCGGGCGTATGACCAAAGCCCCTGCGTCATTGAGGCACGGAATATCCGCCTCTTCATGGGGCACCATGAGCCGGTGTTGGATGAGTTCTTTGTAAAGCCCGGAATCCATCAGTTGTGTGTACTGTTCCCGATAGACGTGGTTGATTTGCCGATAAATTTTACCGTCCTGCCGGAATACAAACCCGGATGGGTCTCGGAAAGAACTGGCTTCCCGCTCACTCATCGGTGTCCACCTGCTCGAAGTTGTCGTTGGCAGGGTCAGCTTCTGTGGGGACGGCATCCTCTTTCGGCTTTTTGCCAAACAATGCCGCAATTTTGTGCCGCATTGTGGCAAACAGAACCCCGAAAAACGCTAGGCCGCCTAATAGAACTTGTACGATCATACTACCAAAACCTGGGTCAAAATACATATCTTTGTCCTCGCTTTATCTCTATATTTATCAATATTCTAACAATTGATAATTTTCGCCTACAAACCGATTGACCAGTATGCGGGATATATTTCTGGGATCCAGCGGTTCATCTAGGCCGCCGTATTGCGGCGGGATGCGGACTGCACTGAATACGCCGTCAAAGAGCGGGAGAAGGTCATCCAGTGGAAGCCCTCGGTCAATCAACAGATACTGATATGTTTCAGGAAGGTTTAAGCCATGTTCTGCTTGTAATACGATAACAGCATTTGGGTTGTTCTCCAGCACCAAGTCAATTTGCCGCAACATTACCATGATGGCATATTGGTGTGCAATGAGGTATGCGTCCGTTGAAAAGGGGTAGATATCTTCTGACTCAACCACATCCATCCACCGATAACCATGGGCTAAAAATGATACAATAGTGACTAGCTTTGGAGATTCGATAGAAAAAGAGTCAATTAATGCAGCATACATGGAACGCTCATTTGGAAGATTTTTTGTATCTGCCGTAAGCTCATTTACCATAATAGATGAGTATGAATCAGATGTCAATGCCCATAAACTTTCATCAGGGCTTTCATTTTTGGGCAATGGTGTTGTAAGAGAAAGAAGTTCAATTAAGTTGCCAAAACCCTGCCAGAAATGCTCTCCTAAATCCTCGTATGTAAATAATAAGGGGGGGTATCGACCTGCGCACACCGTGGCATAAAAAAAGTCTAATATACTGTTTGGCCAAGTGAGGCTATCTGAACCACCTATCATGATTCTCGTATATTCAGCGTCTGAAAAAGCTTGAAACAGCTCGTTATTGGGAGCGACATCATTTGCAATACAAATTCCGTCCTGCGTAAACCTATCGTCAATTGCATGAAAACGATGATAAGCAAGCAGATGTGCAGTATCCGCTAAAACCGCACCGAGCCAGCTGTCATAAAAGGCAGGAGATTTTAGAGCAGGAATTCCATATATTGTTACCCCTGTATGCAAGTCCGCATCTTCATTAATCACAAAACCGCGTTGCGTCAACTCGGCCCTCAACTCTTCCTGCCCATCCCCAAAGAACTCCTCTATAGCGGCAAAATTCACCATACCATCCACATGAAACCAGTAAATATCTGGACTGGGCAACGAATCATCCACGACAAACTGTTGTTTAATATAAAAATCGCCTTGTGCTTGTCCGCGCATGGCAATTTCGACACGCACACCCGGGGCAAGGTTAAACACAAAAAGTACGCACATAACCGCGGACAAGGCTAAGAAGGCTGGACGAATGGCATGAAATGAAGGATCATATCGACGGAAACATAGTGTCACCAGCAAAACAATAACCAATAAAACAAGCCAAAACAATGCTCTTGGCAACGTTGGCATAAAAGAAGATGCCATCCGATACATCGACTCAAACAGCCAAAAAAATACCCAGAATAAAAGCGAGGACACCATAGCACCTTCATAACTGCGAGAAATCAGACGAAACAAGAAAAATAAGCCTAGACTGATTATGGCAAAGGCGGCGGCCAGCACAAGGGCGTGGTCAAACCGTATAGGATTTCGAGCAATATTTTGGTTGATCAGGAAAAACAAAAAGATATTGGGCAAAAACATGATTGCGCCAACATATAATAATATCCCTTTTCGAGAGATATCTTTTGTTTGCGTGGTATCCATAAATTACCAGCCTCCCTCTCGACACCTATCATAATACAAAACGGACAACAATGCAAGCAAGACTTGGCAGTACTACCCGAATATCCCCTCGCATATAGATTAGCTATAGTCACGGCGTAGGTGACTATAGTATGACTATGGGGAGTGGTAGCTTTTGAAATCGAACATTGAAGAGCGTGCCTGTGACCTAGCGGTGTACATTATAGAGAGCAACGCGACAGTGCGCGCGGCAGCCAAAGAGTTTGGCATTTCAAAATCCACCGTACATAAAGATTTGAGCGAGCGCCTACAGCAGTTTAATAAACCCCTGTATCAACAGGTAAAAACGGTGCTGGAGAAAAACAAAGCAGAACGGCACATCAGAGGCGGGATTGCCACCCGGATCAAGTATAAAGGGGAATAGACGAAAAAGATTGAGCCTTGAAGTATATCGGGGCTCAATCTTTTTGTGTAAACGGCGAATTTGTGTGTGTCCGTTTAGCTTGTCGTGACAAAGAGGTAACTTTTGCATCAAATCGCTCCTTGTGGTATCATAGAACCGAACTGTAAACTAGAACGAAATCCAAGGAGGGCCCACAGCATTGTTTGCTTTGAAACATGTGAACTATCAAAACATATTGCGCTACCCCGACATGACAATACCGGCGGGTGTTACAACATGTATCTGCGGAGAAAGCGGCTCAGGGAAAAGTACATTGTTAAAGTTGCTCAATGGTGTCATCTCCCCCACAGAGGGGGAAATCACGTATTCCAACCAAACACTAGAAGCCTATGACCCGATATTGCTCCGAAGAGAAGTCCTTCTCGTGAGCCAATCGGTTTATTTGTTTGACAAGTCAATCAAAGATAATTTTAACGAGTACTACGCCTATCGCAATATAGACGCTCTGTGTGAGGCGGGGATGAACCGCTATCTTGATATTTGCTCTGTCAGTCTTCCTCTGACCAGCATGTGCCATGTGTTGTCAGGCGGAGAGAGGCAGCGGGTATTTATCGCAATTAACCTGTCGTATCAACCGAAGGTATTGATGCTGGATGAACCCACCAGCGCACTGGACGACAAAAATGCAACTGCGCTGATTGAACATGTGAAGGCATATTGTAACGAAAACCAAATCACGCTGATTATTGTCTCTCATGATAAGGCGATAGCGGAAAAGTATGCGGACAACATTATAGAGCTTGCAGGGGGTGTGAAGGAATGAATGACATCATATCGCTCAACATTGGACAATTTGCTCTGATATACTTGCTGTTACTCGTGGTACTGTCCGTAATGAAAAAATGCAGAATCAATCAAACGAAGCTACTGGTTGTCGCCAGTGTACGTATGACGGTACAGCTTGTATTGGCGGGACTAATTTTAACCTACATCTTTGATAACCCGCACCCGGTTTTCACGGTCTTATATATTCTCATCATGACCGGCTTTGCCTGTTATATGGCAATCCGAAGGAACAAAACAATCAATCGGAACTTCAAGTGGATTGTGGCGGCATCGCTTTCTGCCTCGGGTATAGCGATCGTGTGTTTTTTCATTATGGCGGTCGTTGGGGTGAGCATTTTTAATCCCCAATATACCATCCCCATCAGCGGCATGATCATGGGGAATGCCATGACGGGGGTAAGCCTTGGCATCAAAACATTCCATGAAAACATCCATTCACAAAGGGCGCGGATAGATGCACTGGTCAACATGGGCGTAACCCCGCCCAGAATCCTGACACCCTTTGCAAACCAAGCGATTGAGACGGCGTTGTTACCGACGTTAAACTCCATGCTGGGCATGGGCATTATTTCCTTACCGGGCATGATGACAGGGCAAATATTATCAGGGACATTGCCGATGACGGCGATTCTCTATCAGATTGCAATCATTATTGCGATTAGCGCAGTTACATGCCTGTCTGTGTTCTGTGCGCTGTTTTTTGGTTATCGAACGTTGTATAATAAGCGGAATCAGATTATAATTTGAGGTGATTAAACATGAAATGTTCCAATGTAACATCCTGCGCTTGTCCCAAAGTAGAATGCGAAAACCACGGAAAATGTTGTGATTGCGTGATCAAGCATCGTGACACGGACTCATTGCCATACTGTCTGTTTCCGGCACAGGATAAAAGTGTGGAACAGTATTACCGCAGTTTAAAAGAGCGTTTTGAGCCGTAGCGGTATCTTGCGAAGCGAGATAAGTCGTGATATAATAACACAGATTTTTTCATAAATGCCGCAAACCTGAAGGAGGCGCACCCATGACATTCAAATCCGACATTGAGATCGCCCAAGCCACCAACATGCAGCATATCCGTGATGTTGCAAAATCTGCCGAAATTGACGAGAAATACTTAGAGCAATACGGCAACCACAAGGCAAAAATCGACTATAGTTTCCTAACCGACAACGCTGGGAAGCCAGACGGCAAGCTGATTCTGGTCACTGCCATCAATCCCACCCCGGCAGGGGAAGGGAAGACCACCACCACCGTTGGCCTGTCTGATGCGCTGCGGAAAATCGGCAAAAAGTCCTTCGTGGCCCTGCGGGAGCCGTCGTTAGGGCCTGTGTTCGGGGTCAAGGGCGGTGCCGCCGGGGGCGGGTATGCCCAAGTGGTGCCCATGGAGGACATTAACCTCCACTTCACCGGCGATTTCCACGCCCTCGGGGCGGCGAATAATCTGTTGGCGGCCATGCTGGATAACCATATCCACCAAGGCAACGAATTAGGCATCGATGTGCGGCGGATTACATGGAAACGTGCCGTGGACATGAATGACCGCCAGCTTCGCTTTATCACAAACGGCCTCGGCGGTAAGGCGAATGGCGTACCGCGGGAGGATGGGTTTGATATCGTAGTGGCCTCTGAGGTCATGGCGGTACTCTGTCTGTCTAAGGACATTGACGACCTGAAAGCTCGCTTGGGCCGCATGATTGTGGCCTATACACGGGATGACCGACCGATTTTGGCTTCTGACCTCAACGCCCAAGGTGCTATGGCGGCCCTGTTAAAAGATGCCTTGAAGCCCAATCTGGTGCAGACCTTAGAGGGGACCCCCGCCCTCATCCACGGTGGGCCGTTTGCTAATATTGCCCACGGCTGTAACTCTGTTACCGCAACGAAAATGGCCCTGAAACTGGGTGACTACGCCGTGACGGAGGCGGGCTTTGGTGCGGATTTGGGGGCGGAAAAGTTTCTCAATATCAAATGCCGGGTGGCAAACCTAAAGCCGGACGCGGTGGTCATCGTGGCCACTGTTCGTGCCCTGAAACACCACGGCGGCGTGGCGAGGGCCGACCTTGGCACACCGGACACAGCGGCCTTAGACCGGGGCTTGCCGAACTTGCTTCGCCATGTGGAGAATATCACGAAACACTTTGGCCTGCCCGCTGTGGTGGCCATTAACCGGTTCCCGACGGATGCGGTGGAAGAGCTGCAACTCATTGAAGACCGTTGCCGTGCCTTGGGTGTCAACGTGGCCCTCAGTGAAGTCTGGGGCAAAGGCGGGGAGGGCGGCGAGGCCCTGGCAAAAGAAGTTGTCCGCCTCTGTGAAGGGGAGAGCAAGCTGGAGTATGCCTATGACCTAGAGGACACCATTGAAGAAAAGCTAGATGCCATTGTCAAAAAAGTCTACCACGGCAGCGGCGTGGCCCTGACCCCGGCGGCGAAAAAGCAGGCAGAACAGCTTGCGGCCCTCGGGTTTGGGAATTTGCCCATCTGTATGGCCAAGACCCAGTACAGCTTTTCCGATGACCCTGCCCTTATCTGTGCGCCGGATGGGTTCACCGTTACAGTGCGGGGCCTGAAAGTGGCGGCGGGTGCCGGGTTTATTGTGGCTCTCACCGGGGATATTATGACCATGCCGGGGTTGCCGAAGGTGCCTAGCGCAGAGAAGATCGATGTGGATAGTAGTGGGAAGATTCAAGGGTTGTTCTAAGATATACACGCAAAATTTGAAAGGCCGGGCAACTGCGAATGGTTGCCCGGCCTTTTTTGTTCTTTGTAGGGAGCGCTGTCCTACATACCCGCTAAGGTCAAGGTTCAATGTAGAGCACTGTGCTGCAGTAATCATCGGCAGGGGAGGGAAGAGTGTACAAAAAAGATGTTATGCAACCGATCCGCTGGGTGAATCGTCGTCTGCCGTCTGCAAAAATCTGTTGTAATGACCGCATTTACATAATCTAGATTGCTCGCCAAGATATGGTATGTGTAGCAAGCAGACCCCCAAAATATGGTAGAAATTTCGTTGGAAACAAGGGTTGGTGTACCTTTCGGTTCTGCAAGTAGACATAATATTGTTTACATAAAATCATGGCAAAATAACCAAAGATGGAATATTTCCAGAAAACACCTTGCATCTTCTGCGGAAATGGTTTATGATTATCTTCCCTTTATTATGTTAAGTGTCATGAACCACGCCTTGTCCACATAGGTATGGACAAGGGGTGAGTGATACATGAACAAGCGAGGGGTTCATGCCGCAGGGACGCAAGACGAGTTTCATGGTCTTATACTATGTGCCGCATGTTTTGTTGTCGGCGTGGTGGTGGGTACGGTTTCCGCCCGCACGTTGGATGCCGCCGGGGCACACGAACTCAGGCAGAGCATGATCTGGCATTTGGGCCAGATTACAGACGGGTCATATCCGGTACCGGGGTTTCTTGCGGTATTATGGGACACCGGGCGGGATTTTCTGCTGGTGCTCTTGCTGGGATGCTCTTTTTTGGGTGTTCTGGGACTGCCGATTGTGGCGGGGGTGCGTGGGTTTTATTTGAGTTTTTCGATTGCCGCCTTTTTGCGGGCCTTTGGTTCCGGCGGACTTTTGACTGCGTTTTCGCTCTTCGGTGTGGGGGCGCTGGTTACGGTTCCTTGCTTTTTCTTGTTGACATCTCAAGCCTTTGAAGCGTCCGGCCGGCTGGGGCGGATGGCACTGGGGGATGGACGAGCTAGGACAGAGCCGTTATTTGGACGGCGTTATTGGCTTCAGACTGGGATTGCCTGCTTTGGGTTACTTGTTGCGGTACTTCTCGAACTCTATGTCACACCGCTGTTGGTGGTCTGGGCTAGTTCATTTTTGTTGTAATATTCGGAAAGGGGTCTTATACCAGATGCAAAACACAATGTATATCAATCAATATGAGGCCTATTTACAAGAGGTCAAACAGGTGTCTAAAAACACCTTGAGTTCCTATATGCGGGATCTCAAGCAGTTTGGCCAATACTGGGCGCGGAACTCTGGCACAGCGTTTCGTGACGCTGTGGGTTCGGATTTGGACGAATATATCAAATGGTTGCGCAAAAACGGGAAGTCCCCTGCTACTGTCTCACGAAGCATTGCGTCTTTGCGGAGTTTTTATCAATTTTTGATTGAACAAGGCGTTGTGTCATCAAACCCTGCGTCTAAGTTAGTGCCGGAGAAAGCGGTGAAGAAACTGCCCCAAATCCTCACCAGCCGGGAGGTGGAGCAGTTGCTGGATCAACCATCCTGCACCGACCCAAAGGGCTATCGGGACAAGGCCATGCTAGAGGTGTTATACGCTACAGGCATCCGTGTCAGCGAACTGATCAGCCTAGACGAAGGGGATATTAATTTAGCCCTTGGTGTATTGCATTGTAAAAATTGGAACAGAGAGCGGATGATACCCCTCTATCCCGCAGCCATTGCGGCGTTGGAGGAATATATGGGCAAGGTGCGGCCCCACATGCTATCAGACCGGGATGAGCCGGCCCTCTTCGTCAATATGAGCGGTGAGCGCATGAGCCGCCAAGGGTTTTGGAAGATTATCAAGCAGTATCAAGAAAAAGCAAATATCAGCAAAGAGATTACGCCCCACACCCTGCGTCATTCTTTTGCCGCCCATTTATTGGAAAATGGGGCGGATTTGCGGAGTATTCAAGAAATGCTGGGCCATGCGGATATCTCTTCGACCCAAGTCTATGTACAGCTAGTGAAAAAGCAGCTCAAAGACGTGTACCTCAAAGCACATCCAAGGGCGTAGCGTATGAGGGAGCAAATGAGAGAAGAGCTGCCCCTGAAAGAGCGCTTGGCGCGGGGTTTTTGGGTGGTTCGCCGGGTTGTGGTAGTGAACTTGCTTATATTTCCGGTTTTGTGGCCGGTGTTTTCTTGGTTTTATCTGATTATAAATTCTTATTTCTATGCCTTCTACGGAGACGGCATGGTGGAAATGTTGCCGGGTTTTGGCTTGTTTGGGGGATTGTTGCTCCAGTTGCCGCCGGTGATTTTTTATGTCCTGTTTGGCTTGTCTGCTATCTTGGCTGGGCCGTTTGTGTTGGGGCTTCACTATGCGCTGGGCAATTTTGTGGCTGGGCGGCACATGTGGGTTTCCGATGTGTTTCAGGGGGTAAAAGACAATTTCCGGCAGGGTATGGTGTTGGGGGTTTTTACCGTGGTGGCAGTGCATCTGCTACTCTGGAACATCTTTGGCGGGATAGTTGCGGACGGGGCATGGTTTTCCGTTTGGCTGATGGTGTCCCGGTGGGCTTCGGTGGTGTTATTGGCGGCCCTGTTCATGACATTGCCCTTTGTATGCCAAATTGCGGTGACAGTGAGACAACCTTTATTTACAGTAATAAAAAACGGTGTGATTTTAGCCCGGGTTTATATTGGCCGTGGGTTGCTTGTGCTGTTGGGTACGGCTCTTTATTGGGCGGGGACAACCATACTGGCACCGGGTCTGAACTTGGTGATGCTGCCGTTATTTTCCGTTGGCCTTACAGTGTTGTGGCAAGCCATGGTGTGCCGTCCAGTGGTGCAAACGCGTTTGATTGCGCCCATGGAACAACAAACAAACCCTGAAATTTTTGAAACGGATACCCCCTAGTGGGTTGACGGCACAAGTGGAGATGTGCTATACTCGTATCGAAAATAATTGATGTGAAAAGATGGCGTTGATAAAGCATCACAAGAATGTCAAAATTTTCACAATGAGACAGCAGGGTAGTAGCTGTAGGCAAGGCAGGAAAAAGGACATGTTTTTCACATCGGCTTTGTCGAAATTTATACTACGATAATCGCCCCTGAAGGCTTGACAGGGCTGAGAATCATGGTATCATGTTACCCAAAGAAACAGGCTGAATTTTACTGCGTTGCCGCCCATGGTTGCGTGTATGATTATACAATAGTTAATAGTATCGGAGCGTGAGCCATGAGTTTTCGTATTGTTTCTACCGGCAGTTTTGTGCCGCCCAAGGTTGTCACCAATGAAGAGCTGACCACGTTTTTAGACACGTCAGACGAGTGGATCACTGAGCGTACCGGGGTCAAAGAGCGGAGAGTCGCAACAACCGAGACCGCCGCCACCATGGGTGTGGAAGCGGGCCGCCGGGCGTTAGAGGCCGCCGGTATGACCCCTGACCAGTTGGATATGATACTATGCGCCACTATCAGCGGAGAATATGTGTCCCCCGGCGTGGCCTGCCTGATACAAGCGGGGCTGGGTGCAGCTTGCCCGGCTTTCGATATTAGTGCCGCTTGCAGCGGATATATTTATGCCCTAGACACAGCCGCCGGATTCTTTGCCCGGAACCGGGTGAAAAACATGTTAGTCATCGGCGCCGAGCAAATCAGCCGCTTGCTAGACTGGACCGACCGCAACACCGCTGTCATCTTCGGCGATGGGGCCGGGGCATGTCTCTTAGAGGCGGGGGATAACTATATCACAAGTAAACTGTTTTCCCGCGGCGGGGCTGATGTGATTCAAATTCCGACATCCATCGGCAACTCGCCTTTTTTTGAGAAAGAACAGGTGAAACCGCTGATCCATATGAAGGGGCAAGAAACCTTTCGCTTCGCAGTGGGGGCCATGGCCCAAGATATTCAAGATGTGTTGGAACAGGCGGGTATTGACCCGGCGGATGTAGACCATGTGGTGCCCCATCAGGCCAACATTCGGATTATTGATGCCGCTCGAAAGCGGTTGAACATTAAGCCCGAATGCTATGCATCTAACATTGACCGCTACGGCAACACCTCGGCGGCCAGCGTACCCTTGGTGTTAGATGAGTTAAACCGGGCAGGGAAGCTCAACCGGGGCGACATTGTGGTACTCGCGGCCTTTGGCGGCGGACTTTCCAGTGGGGCCTGTGTCATTCGATGGTAACAGCCGAGGTTCCCTCGGTTTTACAATAATAAAAATAAGCAACATCATTTTCAGGAGGTACAAACATTATGGTTATGGAAAAACTCACAGCACTGCTGGCGGAGCACTTGGACATGGACGCCAGCGAAATCAAAGCAGACACCACATTCGAAACCCTCGGCATCGACTCATTAGACACGGTAGAGATGGTCATGCAACTGGAAGAAGAATTGAATGTGGAGCTGGAGCTAGACGAAAAAGTAGCCACAGTAGGCGAGCTTGCGGCCTTTATTGAGAAAAAGCTGAGCTAGATGATAACAACTAGAATCACAGAACTTCTGGGGGTGCAGTACCCCATTTTACAGGGCGGCATGGCGTGGATCGCCGATGGGAAACTGGCCGCCGCTGTGTCCAATGGCGGCGGGGTGGGGATTATATCCGCCATGAACGCTGACGTGGACTATGTGAGAGAGCAGATTGCCATTTGCCGCTCTCTCACAGACAAACCCTTTGGTGTTAATGTTATGCTCATGAGCCCCTTTGCGGCAGAGGTGGCGGAGGTCTTAGCCGAAGAACAAGTGCCGATTATCACCACAGGCGCAGGAAGCCCCAACGCCTATATTCCCCGCTGGTTAGAGGCGGGTAGTATTGTGATTCCCGTAATCGCAAGCGTTGCCATGGCAAAAAAAGTCGCCCGTGCCGGGGCCAGTGCAATCATCGCCGAGGGCGGTGAGGCCGGGGGGCATATTGGTGAAATTTCCACCATGGCTTTAGTGCCGCAAGTCTGTGATGCGGTGGATATCCCCGTCATCGCCGCCGGCGGCATTGCCGATGGCAGACAAGCGGCGGCGGCTTTTTTATTGGGTGCCGAAGGGTTACAATTGGGTACCCGATTTTTGGTGGCGACAGAGTGTGATATTCACCAGACTTACAAGGACAAGGTACTCAAAGCCAAGGATATCGATACCATCACCACCGGCAAGCGGCTGGGCCACCCGGTTCGGGCCTTAAAGTCGCCTTTTTCCCGGCGTTTGTTCCAATTGGAGTATGACAGCACAGTTACGAATGAAGAACTGGAAGAGTTAGGCTCCGGCTCACTCCGCCGTGCAGCGGTGGATGGGGACGAGCAAGAAGGTGCCTTCATGGCAGGCCAAGTGGCGGGTATGATTACCAAAGAACAATCGGCGGCGGAAATAATCCAAGAAATGTTTGCCGAGATGGAAACTTGTTTACGGGGGGCCACCAAATGTCTCCGTTAGCGTTTGTGTTCTCCGGCCAAGGGGCGCAATATGCCGGAATGGGGAAATCTCTCTATGACGGCTCGGCGGCGGCTCGGATGGTATTCGATGGGTATGAGGCCCTGCGCCCCGGTTTGCTTGACCTGTGCTTTGCAGGGTCAGACGAGGACTTAAAAGACACCCGCAACACCCAGCCCTGTATCTTCGCTGTGTCCCTAGCGGCGGCAGTGGCGTTAGGGGAGCGTGGTGTGTTCCCCTATGCCTTGGCGGGGTTTTCTTTGGGTGAGGTCACGGCCCTCGCTTTTGGCGGAGCGTTTTCTGCACCGGATGCGTTTACGCTGGTCACCCGCCGGGGTGTATTGATGGCGGAGGCGGCGGGTCAGTCAAATAGTTCTATGGCGGCGGTGATGAAGCTGTCCGCTGTAGAGGTCGAGCGATTGGCGGCAAGGTTTTCTCACATTTATCCTGTGAACTACAACAGCCCCGGTCAGACCGTAGTGGCGGGGGATGTGGAAGAACTGAAAGCCTTTGGGGCGGCAGTAAAAGAGGCCGGTGGCCGTGCCATCCCGCTGAAAGTGGGCGGTGGGTTCCATTCGCCCTATATGCAAACAGCGGCAACGGCTTTTGGGCAGGAATTGGAGAAAGCAGAGATTCGATCGCTCCAGTACCCGGTCTATGCAAACCTCACAGCCCGGCCCTACGAGGATGATGTGGTGGAGACATTGACCAAACAGATGACAAGCCCCGTCCGCTGGCAGGAGACGATAGAACATATGGTGGCAGACGGCGTGACCACGTTTATTGAAGTCGGCCCCGGCAAAACCTTAAAGGGCCTTATTGAAAAATGCACCGACCAAGCCACTGCCCTCCATGTGGAGGATATGGAAAGTTTGGAAGCGACAATTACAGCACTCAGCGGGGGAAGAGCACGATGACAATCATCCTATACGCCACAAAATACGGTACGGCACGAGAGGTGGCAGAACGGCTTTCCGGCTACTTAGACGATACAGTTACCCACGACTTAAAGGCGGGTGCGGTCCCTGACTTGGCGGAATTTGACACAGTGATTCTCGGCAGTGCCGTCTACGCCGGGTCGATCCGCAAAGAGGCGAGGGCGTTTCTGGCGGCGCACAAAACCGAGTTGGCTGAAAAGCGATTGGGCTTTTATCTATGCGGTATCAGCAAAGAAGAACAGACCTATTTTAAAGACAATTTTCCCAAAGAGCTGTTAGAACAGGCGACAGCCACCGACTTATTCGGCGGGAAATTTGACCCCCAAAAGGCCAATGGCTTGGAACGGCTGATTATGAAAGCGGTGGCCAAACAATCGGGGTGCATTGACACCATAGACGATGCGAAAGTGAAACAGTTCGCAGAGCATATGGCATAAGAGGAGGTAAGTAGATGCTACAAGGAAAAACAGCTATCATCACCGGCGGCAGTCGGGGAATTGGCCGGGCAATCGCCTTAACATTTGCTGAACATGGCGCCAATGTGGCAGTCCTCTACGCCGGTAACGCAACAGCGGCGGACGAGGTGGTGTGTGCGATCAAGGCAAAGGGCGTATCTGCCATGGCCATCCAGTGTGATGTGGCGGATTTTGCGGCCTGTAAAGATGCTGTGAAAGCGGTCACAGAAACCTTGGGGCCTGTGGATATTCTGGTGAACAACGCCGGTATCACCAAAGATAAGCTGGTGCTTGCCATGAGCGAGGACGACTTTGACCGGGTGGTGGATGTGAACCTAAAGGGTGCGTTCAACATGATAAAGCACTGTTATTCCGGCTTCATGAAACGGCGGCAGGGGCGGATTATTAACATTACCTCTATCTCCGGCCTCATGGGCAATCCGGGACAGGCGAACTATTCCTCCGCCAAGGCGGGAATGATTGGACTGACCAAATCCGTAGCGAGAGAGCTTGCGGGCCGCAACATTTGCTGCAACGCCATCGCCCCCGGATTTATTGAGACAGAGATGACGGCAAGTTTAGGCGAGAACCCGTTATTAAACAACATCCCCTTAAAACGGATGGGAACCGCAGACGAAGTGGCAAGTCTGGCCCTATTTTTAGCAAGTGACACCGCCGGGTACATCACCGGGGAAGTCATTCGGGTAGATGGCGGCTTGGCGATGTAAAGGAGTGGATAGATTGAGACGAGTAGTAGTAACCGGCCTAGGGGCAGTGACCCCCATCGGAAACGATGTGCCCACCTTTTGGCAGGGCCTCAAAGACGGAACACTAGGGATTGACACCCTGACACGGTTTGATACATCAGAATATAAGGTACACCTAGCGGCGGAGGTCAGAGGCTTCGACCCCACCCTGTATATGGAAAAATCAGAGGTGCGGAAAACCGACCTCTTTGTTCAGTACGCCTTAGGGGCGGCGGCTCAAGCCATGGAAGAAAGCGGATTGGAAGGGAACGTGGATCCCCATAAATTCGGCATCTACTTTGGTTCCGGTATCGGCGGGCTGGGTTCCACCACGGACGAGATTTTAAAACTCCACGAAAAAGGCCCCCGGCGGGTATCGCCCCATTGCATTCCCATGATGATTGCAAACATCGCAGGAGGGCACATGGCCATTCGTTATAACGCAAAAGGCTCTTGCTTGCCTGTGACCACAGCTTGCGCCACCGGCACCCATGAGATAGGGGAGGCCCTCCGGGCCATCCGCCATGGGTATTTAGATGCAGTGCTTGCCGGTGGGTCGGAGGCGTCTATTGTGCCTTTGGGTCTGGCCGGGTTTGCCAATATGACAGCGCTGACCACAAACGAAGACAAACACAGCGCATCCGTCCCCTTTGACAAACGCCGTTCCGGCTTTGTCATGGGTGAGGGGGCAGGTGCCTTAATTTTAGAAGAATACGAACACGCCAAAGCCCGCGGGGCGAAGATATACTGTGAGGTTGTGGGTTATGGTACCAACTGCGACGCACACCACATCACCGCCCCTGACCCGGAGGCGTTCGGCCCTGCGGCTTGTATCAAAATGGCCTTAGACGAGTCTGGCTTTGGAACAGATACCTCAACCTACATCAACGCCCATGGCACCAGCACGCCCCTCAATGACGTGATGGAAACCAAGGCGATCAAACAAGTGTTCGGCGAACACGCGAAGGAAAGCGTGTTGGTCAGCTCTATTAAAAGCATGGTTGGCCATACACTGGGCGCCGCCGGTGCTGTCGAGGCGGTTGCCGCCATTCTAGCCCTTACAGAGGGCGTAATTCCACCCACCATCGGGCTAACGGAGCCTGACCCGGAATGTGATTTAGACTATGTGCCCCAGGTCGCCCGTGAGGCGGAGGTCAGTCTGGCAATGAGCACATCTTTTGGTTTTGGCGGGCATAACGCCTGCGTGGCATTTGCCAAAGTATAAGTTGAAGGGAGCACAAGAGAAATGAAGATTGAAAAAATCAGAGAACTTGCCGTATTGCTCAATGAGTTTAACTTAGAAGAAGTCCATTTAGAAGAGGATAACGCATTAGTCAGCCTCCGTCGCCCAAGCCCGGAGCCTATCGTGGTCTCCGCCGCCCCGCAAGCGGCGGCATCCATGGCAGTGGCACCTGCACCCGCCGCGCCCGTAGAGACCACCCCGGAAGCGGCCCCACCGGCCGCCGAGGGGACGACCGTTACATCCCCTATGGTTGGTATGTTCTACGCCTCCCCGTCCCCCACGGAACCCACCTTTGTGTCCATCGGGCAAGAGGTAAAAGCCGGGGACGTGCTGTGTATCATTGAGGCCATGAAACTGATGAACGAAATTACCGCAGAGCAAGACGGCGTGGTAACGCAAGTCTGTGCCGGGAACGGACAATTGGTAGAGTTCGGTCAACCTCTGTTCGTGATTAAGTAGATGAACAGAGAAGAAATCAAGCAAATCATCCCCCACCGCGAGCCGATGCTACTCATAGACGAGGCCGAGGTGCAGGGCGACACCTCAGTCGGGCGTTACACCGTCCAGGGGGACGAATGGTTCTTACAGGGCCATTTCCCGGGAAATCCGGTCGTGCCTGGTGTGATGTTGTGTGAGATGATGGCCCAGTCGGCCTGTGCTCTATTGGCAGAGCGTACCGAACCGGGCATGACACCGTACTTTACCAGTTTGGACAAAGTACGTTTTAAAAAGATGGTGATACCCGGCGATACCATAGAGTTTCGTTGTGAACTTACCGGACAAAAAGGCCCCTTTTATTTCTGTAAAGGGAAGGGCACTGTAGCGGGGAAGGTCTGTATCACCGGCGAATTTTCCTTTGCTGTGCAGGGGTAGAACGAAGCAATAAGCGAACAGAACCGAGAGGAGGCATCAGCCTTTGTTTTCTAAATTACTAATTGCAAACCGCGGCGAAGTAGCCGTGCGGATTATTCGAGCTTGTAAAGAGATGGGCATTTCCACCGTGGCGGTCTATTCCACGGCGGATGAAGAGGCCCTGCATGTATCCCTCGCCGACCAAAATGTGTGTATTGGCGGGGCCAGTTCCAAAGAAAGTTACCTAAAGGGCGACCAAATCGTGGCCGCCGCTCTTGCTACCGGGGCGCAGGCTATCCACCCCGGCTATGGATTCTTGGCCGAGAATACGGGCTTTGCAGACCTCTGCGAACAGCACGGCATCGTGTTCGTGGGGCCGAAATCCAAGGTCATCTCCCAAATGGGTGACAAGGAACAGGCCAGAGCCATCATGAAAGCCGCAGGAGTACCCGTCATCCCCGGCAGTGAGTTGTTAAACTCGTTAGAAGAAGCCCAAGTGGCGGCAAAGGAAATCGGGTTCCCGCTACTCATCAAAGCCCGTGCCGGCGGCGGCGGGAAGGGGATTCGCTTAGTTGAGGATGAGGCCAGCCTAGCCTCCGCCTACTCTGCGGCGTCAGAGGAGGCCAAGCAAGCCTTTGGCGACGGCGGACTGTACATGGAGCGGCGTTTGACCAAGGTCAAGCATGTAGAGATTCAAATTCTGGCCGACGAACACGGCAACGTGGTGGCGTTAGGGGAGAGAGAATGCTCTGTCCAGCGCAACAACCAAAAGCTGGTGGAAGAAGCACCGTCCCCGGTGCTGACCCCGGAGCTTCGGAAAGCCATGTGCGACACCGCCGTACAGGCGGCGAAGGCCGTGGGCTACACCAGCGCCGGTACCATTGAGTTTCTGCTAGAGGGCGAGAATTTCTACTTCATGGAAATGAACACCCGTGTACAGGTGGAACACCCGGTGACCGAGATGGTGACAGGTGTTGACATTGTAAAATGGCAAATCCGTGTGGCAGATGGGATTCCCCTAGACTTCACCCAAGACGATGTGGAAATGATCGGCGCTTCTATCGAGTGCCGCATCAACGCATTCAGCACGGGCAAGGTAGGCTTTTTCCATGTACCCGGCGGACCGAATGTCCGCTTTGACACGGCGCTGTATTCCGGCTATTTGGTGCCGCCCTATTACGACTCAATGCTGGGCAAGCTCATCGTCCACGCCAAAACTCGTGACGATGCCATCCGCAAGATTCAAGCGGCCCTGTCAGAGCTTGTTATTGAAGGCGTGAGCTGTAACATTGAAGAGCAGATTGCCATCTTAGACAACCCGGCGTTTAAATCTGGGAAATATTACACAGACTTTATGATGACCGAGATGTGATACCAAAACTATGTTCCCCCGCCGCAGGCGGGGGAACATATAAATCTTTTGTGCAGAAAGGACTGAAACAGCATGAAATTAGACGGTTTTTTCCGAAAAGCCCTCAATGAGCTAGAAATCGGCGGGCGCACCAAGCGGGTGCGGGGCAAAGAGTACACAGAACTCACTCGACCCTGCCCCAAGTGCACGCGATTAAACTCGGAGATGGAACTGGCGGAACAGTTGGGTGTCTGTACTTGCGGCTACCACTTCCGCCAAAACGCCCGGCAACGGATTGCATATTTAGCGGATGCCGGAACGTTTACGGAACTGGACGCAGAGCTAGAGAGCAAAGACTTATTAGAATTTCCCGGCTATCCCGAAAAACTGGCCAGCGCAAAACTAGCCAGTAGCGAGAAAGAGGCCGTGATCACGGGCATCTGTGAAATCGGCGGCACGAAAGTTTGCCTGTTTATCATGGAACCTTATTTCATGATGGGTAGCATGGGCACCATCGTAGGAGAGAAAATTACCCGCCTGTTTGAGACCGCCACTCGTGATGGCTTGCCGGTCATCGGCTACACCGTATCCGGCGGAGCCAGAATGCAAGAAGGGATATTGTCCCTGATGCAGATGGCGAAAATCTCCGGCGCAGTGGGCCGCCACAGTGCGGCGGGGTTATTCTACACTGTGGTGCTCACCGACCCCACCACCGGCGGCGTGACAGCCAGCTTCGCCATGGAGGGTGATGTGATTTTAGCTGAACCCGGTGCCTTAATCGGCTTTGCAGGCCAGCGGGTCATTGAGCAGACCATCCGCAAAAAACTACCCGGCGACTTCCAGCGGGCGGAGTTTTTGCTAGACCACGGCTTTGTGGATGCCATCGCCCCTCGCAGGGAGCAAAAGGCGCAAATCACAGCTCTATTGGGGCTTCATAAGCGGGAGGTGTCGGCATGAGTACAGCGATTGAGCAAGTAAAAGCGGCCCGGGCCAAGGGGCGGTTCACGGGCAAACAGGTGATAAATGCCATTCTCACCGATTTCTTTGAACTCCATGGAGACCGGCGGTTCGGCGATGACCCCGCAGTCGTCGGCGGTATCGGACGGTTAGGCGACCTGCCCGTGACGGCCATTGCCTTAGAGAAAGGCCAAGACACCAAAGACAAAGTACGCCGCAACTTCGGATCGGCCAACCCGGAAGGGTACCGTAAGGCTCTGCGGCTCATGGGCCAAGCGGAGAAGTTCGGGCGGCCTGTTATCTGTATTGTGGACACCTCCGGTGCCTTTTGTGGCATCGGTGCCGAAGAGCGGGGTCAAGGCCAAGCCATTGCGGAGAATCTAATGGAACTCATGACCCTACAGGTTCCCGTTATCTCCGTCTTAATCGGCGAAGGCGGCTCAGGCGGTGCCTTAGCATTGGCCGTGGCCGACCAAGTCTGGATGATGGAACAAGCCATCTACTCCGTCATCTCCCCGGAAGGCTGTGCCAGCATCCTCTGGAAAGACGCCAAAAAAGTAGCCGAAGCGGCAAAGTGCCTAAAACTCACCGCCACAGACATGTTAGGCCTCGGCGTAGTAGAGCGCATCATCCCCGAAACCAGCCGCACAACAGAAGAACAAATGGCCGGACTAAAAGACAGCCTATGCGGCGCCATCCAAGAGCTACAAGCCTTAGATACCAACACCCGATTGGAACAACGGTACGAGCGGTTCCGCAAGTTCGGGCGTGTGTAGTAGCCACCCTCGGCGGCAACGCCGTCCCCTAAACCGTTAAAGAGTACGGGTTCTTCCCGTAAATCAAGGTGGCACCGCAGATAAACTTATTCGTCCTTGATAAAGCATTCATTATGCTTTATCAAGGACTTTTTGCATTTGAAAGGAAGATAGGAAATGTATCAGATGAAAAACAATCACCCAAACGACAAGCGGGCACTTATTTTTCGATGGCGGATGTGGAATCGGTTCATCTGTCATGTCAAAAAAATAAATTTTGGAGAGTTTATGCTGCAAAAGCTGTCCGTTATCACGAAAAACGAAGGCAAAGGAGTTTGGAGTTGTCAGAATAAATAAGGGTATGGGATAAAAAAGAGGATGTGATAGTCAAATAAAATGCAGAAATGTACTCTTAAATATTGCAAGAAAAAGGTACTCAAAAAACCGCCCGAAGAATGGCACGTTTTTGAAAATGCCCTGCCCGAAATCGTGAACTCCGAAACGTGGAAACTCGCCCAAAAGCTAAAGCGAACCGTCCGCAAAACCCCCAAGTGTGACGAAGCACCGAACCCACTCACAGGCTTGTTATACGGTGTTGAGAACGTCCTACGCCGTGAGAGAGCGAGGACAAGACCGCAACACCGCACACGGTCACGCTCATGGGATATGGAGAGATAAGGAGAACCCACCCTGCCGCCCTGTTTTGGGACGGCAGGGTGACGGTGGACTTTTGGTTTGGGGTATGGTAAAATGATTTTGTTCGTATTGAGTTAGAAAATTTATAGTTTGGACGAAGAAAGAGAACGGTGAAATCACATGAAAAAACTGCTCACAATCTTATTATTACTTGCTCTCCTGCTCGCAGCGGTTCCAACTGCGGCAATCACACAAACAACAATAAGCAGTGAAGCAGAAGAACATATCTTAAACGAACTAAACCGAGCAAATATTCCAAACGCCGCAATTGCCGTGATACAAGATGGCGAAACCTCGTACATCCTCAAAGACAGCGAGCAGGATACCTTATTTCAAATAGGTTCTACCGCAAAATCATTTACAGGTTTTGGCGTATTGTTGCTTGAAGATATGGGACTTCTCTCTATAAGTGACCCTGTAAATCAGCATTTGCCGTGGTTTGAGGTGCGTTACAACGGCGAGCCTGTACCCCATGAAGACATAAGCATTTACAATCTTTTGCAACATACGAGTGGATTTACAAGTGACGATAGACGCTTCCCGTCAACCTCAGAAGAATTAAGCAAAGACGAATTGATAGGACAGTTGACGGGAATTGAATTTGCGTTTTATCCGTCCGAAGGACATATTTACGGCAACGTAAACTATGTGATTTTGGGGGTTCTGATTGAAGCGGTCTCGGGGCAAAGCTATGACGATTTTATGACACAAAACGTACTGCACCCGCTTGGACTTTATGACACATTTACAAATGCACAGCGTGCGCATGATACAGGGCGGGTAATCGGCGGTCATCGCTTTGGGTTTTTACGCCCAAGACCCCATAATGTGCAAGCGACTTCTTCTTTAGCAATGCAGGCAGGGGGTATGTATTCGAGCATATCAGATATGGCACGTTGGGCAGGAATACAGCTCGGAGTAATTGAAGTAAACGAGCAATTTACAAGAATTGTCCAGCGTTCGCGCGAAAATAATCACACTTCGCAAAATCCTTTCGCAGATTTAGGTTTTGTATATGCCGCTGGGTGGGGTGTATCACAAGATGGATGGGGGATTTTAGAATACGGTTCCATCCAACACTCCGGCGGAACGTTCGGGTATTTTGCTTATGTCGAGATCGTTCCGGAGCGTGACATGGCGCTCGTGATTCTTTCAAACTTCAGACATATGAACCTACCCCAATGGATTTCGCTTGTTTGGGATGCTGTAGATGGCAGAAGTTTTAATCGGATCGGGCTTGACACTTATGGAATTGTTGACATCGTTTTTGTTATTCTAACTGCTGTGGGAATTTTATTTATCGGTCTGTTTGTGCGGCTTGCTGTAAAGCTCCGCAAGCAACTACATAGTGGAGAAAAAGTAAATCCAAAGCTACGAATCAGATGGCTTATTGGCCCGATTCTGTCTATTATGGGCTTGATAATAATTTACTTCATCGTGCCTATGCTTTTTCAGATTTCTTTTAGCTCCTTGCTGCTTCTTTTGTCATCAAGCATGACCACGGCAATCATAGCTGTGTGGATCATGGCGGCGTATTCCCTGTTCTCTTTGTGGGCAAAAGTGTTTGCTAATCCACGAGTAGGAAAATAATGATGCCGCATGGCAGTGTAAGCACTCGGCCTAGCGAGACACGGAAAAGCCCCACAACGTAATAAGTCAGACTATGATGGTCGGAGATTTTCAAAAAGTGATCGGAATGGAAATCCGCAGGCAAATGAATCAACTTGAAAACCGCTTACCGGACGCCGTAGTTGCCTGTGTGGGCGGCGGGTCAAACGCCATCGGTGCGTTTTATGAGTTTATCGGTGATGACAAGGTGCGCTTGGTTGGATGTGAGGCGGCGGGGAAGGGGCTTGATACCGACCAGCACGCCGCTACAATCACCTGCGGTTCTGTTGGCGTTTTTCATGGGATGAAGTCGATCTTTTGTCAGGATGAGTTCGGACAAATTACGCCGGTACACTCTATATCCGCAGGACTTGACTCTCCCGGCATCGGCCCGGAACACGCATGGTTATATGAATCCGGTCGCGCAGAGTATATGCCTGTCACCGATGACGAAGCTGTGGAGGCGGCCATTGCCAGATATAAGGGGGAGAATATCAGTGAATAGAATACAGGATGCATTTCAAAATAAAAAGGCGTTCATCGCTTACCTGATGGCAGGAGACCCGGATCTTGCGACTTCGGCGGAATATATTCTAGCCGCACAGAATGCCGGTGCTGACACGATTGAGGTCGGGATACCTTTCTCGGACTCGATTGCCGAGGGGGACGTGATCCAAGCGGCCAGATGACCTACTTAAACCCCGTGTTTGTATATGGATATGATCGCTTTTTCGCCAAATGCGTAGAAATTGGAATATGCGGCGTGATTATCCCTGACCTGCCCTTTGAAGAACAAGAGGAAGCGAAGTCAGTAGCCGCAAAGTATGAAATTGAGGTGGTCACGCTGGTGGCACCCACTTCGGAACAGCGAATTATTCAGATCGCCGAGGGCGCAGAGGGGTTTATTTATTTGGTATCCTCCATGGGTGTTACAGGTGTGCGAAGTGAAATCACAACCGACTTATCGGCGATTGTATCTGAAATAAAAAAATATACTGACATTCCGATTGCGATTGGATTCGGCATTTCAATGCCGGAGCAGGCGGGACACTATGCGACCCTCGCTGACGGCGTAATCGTTGGCAGTGCCATTGTGCGTATCATCGGGGGACATGGCGAAGGCGCAAAACAGGCAGTGTATGAATATATACAACGCATGAAGCAAGGACTTGTAGAGAGCTGATGTTTGCAAGAATCCCACAGGGCAAAGACCTGTGGGATTCTTGTGGCTAGAGTAAAGCGAACACTTCGTAGGTGCTTGTGCGGCTCGGCCTAGCCTGTATAATAGCGTATGAATCGGCTCAACAGAGCGGCGCACTCGGCGCGGGTGGCTGCATCTATGGGCATACATTTCCCGTCAAATCCGATGATAAATTTGTCCGCCACTGCCCATGCCATGGCTTCTTCTGCCCAGCTACTGACCATATAATAGTCGGAGAAGATGGTTTCCAAGGCCAAGCCTGGCGCAATATTGTGATAGCCCTTGAATGCGGCATAGCGGTATAAAAATACGGCAATCTGTTCACGAGAGACGGCAGTTTCGGGCGCAAAACGATTGTTGCCAATGCCTTGGACAAGCCCACTTTGCGTTGCCCACGCCACAGCTTCGCTGTACCATTGTCCACTTGTCACGTCGGTGAACACTTGGTGGAATGCAACTTCCGGTTCCCCCTCCATGCGGTAGAGGATGGTGACAAACATTGCACGGGTCAAGGTGGCGTTCGGCGCAAACATAGTAGCCGATATGCCTCGCATAAGACCACGCTCATAGACAAAGGCGATACTGCCGTCCGTCTCAGCCCAGTGACCAGCAATGTCGAGAAAAGGGAGACTCGGCTCAGGTGGAGGTGGTGGCGGTTCTGTGCCCGCCGTTACGGTAACGCTCACGTCGAAGGAAATTGCGGCAATGTTACTCCCGCCGGACACTGTGACAGTGGCGCCATACACACCTGCCGCAAGACCGATGTTCGGTACGATGGTAAAGCTGTCGCTACCACTCACGCCTATGCTGCCAATGGACGATGTGCTCAGTGTAAAGCTACTGGAGTTTGTGCCGCTGAGTGCCACTGTCAGGCCGCCCGTGGTCTGGTTGCCGGTGTTACTGACGGTAATTGTGCGTGGGGCTGGCGCTGTTGTGTAACCGGCAATCAGCGTCCCAAAATCTTGGGTGGTGTTGGGGGAGAGCGCAATGCCATAAATCGCCGCCGTCACGGTGAAGCTCACGTCGAAAGTGGCAGTAATACCATTGCCGCCAAATACCGTCACGGTATCTGTGTAGACGCCTGCTGCGAGTCCGCCATTGGGTGCCACGGTGAAGGTATCACTACCACCCACCGCGAGGGTGGAGATTGCGGTTTTATCCAATGTGAAATCCGTGCCTGAGGCAAGTGCCACTGTAAGTGCCCCAGTAGGTTGCGTGCCTATATTCGTGATCATGACCGTAAGGGGAGTGACGGGCGCATCGTTCTCTACAGTCGAGGGGAATGTGTAAGTCCCGGCTTGGCTGAGTGAGATTCCATAGTCCACTACCGTGAAGCTCACCATAAAAGTGGCAGTGATACTACTACCGTCGGTGACTGTGACGGTATCCGTGTAGGTGCCCGCCGTGAGTCCGGCATTTGGCTCGACAGTAAACGTACCGGCACCACTTACCGCAAGTGTGGCGGAGGGCGCAAGCTGTGTCACGACGAAATCGGAGGACACCCCCCCGGAGAGAGCCACTATCAAGCCGCCTGTAGGTTGGTTGCCGGTGTTGTCCACCGTAACTGTGAGCGGGGCGGCGGTGTAACCGGGTGTCCGTGTGGGGAACGTATATGTTGTACCGTTGAGCTCCGTTGCGGGAGAGGTGCTCTCATCAGAGAGCAGGATGCCATAGGTCGCTGCTGTTACGGTGAAACTCATATCAAAGGAAGCGGTAATCCCATTGCTGCCTGATACCGTGACCGTGGCGGTATAGGTGCCAGCCGTAAGCCCGATATTCGGTGTGACGGTGAAGGTATTATCGGCACCCACTGCAATACCAGAGAAGGAACTTGGGGTCAAGGTAAACGCTGTGGGGTTTGTTCCGCTGAGTGCAACCGCCAGTGCTCCTGTGGGCTGGTTGCCTGTGTTTGCGGCGGTGACAATGAGGGACGGCACAGTTGTGTAGTGCTCAATCACCCCGGCGAATGTGTAGGTACTTGTCTCACTCAGCGAAACGCTATAACCTGCTGTTGTCACGGTGAAACTCACGGTGAAAGAGGCGGTGACACCGTTATTGCCCGCAACTGTGACCGTTTCCGTATAAATGCCTGCCGTAAGACCTGCGTTAGGCTGGACAGTGAAGGTGGCGGTGTTGTTTCCCGTGTCCGTCCCATCATCCACTGGAATGCTGGAGAGTGCCGCCGGGGTTACGGTGAAGTTAGAACTCACACCGCCGGAGCGTGTTACCGTCAATGCACCGGTCACTTGGTTTCCGGTATTGGTAATAGTGGCAGTGAGGGGCGTAATAGCGGCATAGTTCTCCGCTGTCTCGGAAAATGTATAAGTTCCAGTCTGATCCAGCGCAATGTCAAAGGTGGGTGCGGTGGTTCCGGTGATGGTGCCGACTCCGGTGTTGTTGATGATGCCGGTTGCGGCATTGGTGAAGGTGCCGTCTGTAACAATAGAGTTTGCGTTATCTATGGTGCCGCTGTTGGTCAGCGAGCCGCCGATGTTGTTGATGATTGTTCCGTTGTTGTTTAGGGTGCCGCTGTTGTTAATCGCTCCGTCATTCGTCAGGGTGGTACCTGCACCTACAGCCAAAGTTGCGCCAGCGGGAATATCCAGTGTCCCGCCGCTTGGAACCGTCCAATCTGTTGTGGTAGTGGGACTACCGTAGACCGTGCCGGTAGTGCCATGAAACAAGATGCCGCTAGACGGCGACTGTAAGACCATGTCCACGCTGGAGGCATAGACAATCGGACTGCCGGACATGGTGAACGCGCCTGCGGGCGTACTGCCGCCGATACCCACGCCGCCGCCATAGTTGTTGGCGTTCAAGATGCCATCTCCGCTTATATGTAACGTTGCGTTTGACGGCACGGCAATCGCTGGTGCGCTGGAATCGGATGTGAGAGAGTTTGTCCCCGTTTCAGTCAAATTAAGAACTGCGCCAGACTCCAGCGTCAGCGGAGAGTTGCCGTTTCCGGGGTCTGAAATCGTGACGTTGGCAAATGTGACGTTAGCAGGGGTGGTGCCCTGCACCACAATCCGGGTTCCGGCAGGTGCCGTACCTGTAAGCGAAACAGTTGCACCAGCGTCTATGGTCAAGACGGTGCCGTCAAACCACCAGCCCGCCCCCCAAGCTCCGGCGGTAAGGGTGGATAAATCAACAGGGGAGACAGTCGTTTCTGCCTGCCGTACTGTCACCGTAGCCACGGTCGAGGTAACCGCATTTGCTCCTCCAGCGTTTGGATCGCTGACAGTCACATAGTAATAATACATTGTCCCCAAGCCCGTTGTATCTGTTAGGGTGGGGGTCGTGAGCGTGGAAGCTGTCCCTGTCCCATCGGTGATTGGAACACCGCTGGCTACCGTGCCGTCCGGGGTGCTGTACCACTGATAAGTGAAACTGCCTGAGGCCAGCGACCCGATGGCTGTTACGGACAAGCTGCCACTCTGACCTGATATGACAGAAGTGTTCGCCGGATCGGTCACGATTGCGATAGAGGGCTGGACGAGTGACAACGTATAAACAGCGTTGCCTGTATTGGTGTTGCCGTTTCCCAGTTGCAGTGCGCCGTTGCTACCGGCAGTCCAGAGGCTACCGTCGTCCTTAATCGCCGCCGTATGATACCATGCAGCAGAGACATTGACCCAGTTTGTACCTGTTCCAATTCGGAGTGGGCTTTGGTTTGTAGCCGTTGTACCGTTCCCCAACCAACCCTCATCGTTCTGCCCCCAGCCCCAAAGGGTACCGTCTGCACGGACAGCCATAGTGTGATACCGCCCGGCTGACACGCTTTTCCAGTTTGTGCCTGCGCTGATTTCCTGTGGCATATTTTGGTCGCCTGTCACGCCGAGGCCGAGCTGGTATTCGCTGTTGCCGCCCCAGCCCCAGAGCGTTCCGTCTGTCTTAATTGCTACAGTATTCCAGCACCCCGCCGACACGCTGGCCCAGTTATAGTCTCCCGTACTGACACCGATAACCTGCACGGGTGCCGTCTGGTTAGATGTATTGCTGTTTCCAAGTTGGCCAGAGCTATTCCAGCCCCAAGCCCAAAGACTGCCGTTGGACTGGATTCCCACAGTGAAGCTGCCGTATGCTACGCCACCGTCGTAATATCCCCCCGCTGATGCATCCAGCCAAGTGTTCCCCGCAAGCGCCGGAACCTGCATCGGCACGTTATATTGGCCCGTACCGCTGTTTTGTCCAATCGCACCCTGTGCGTTTTCGCCCCAGGCCCAGAGCGTGCCGTCTTGCTTGATGGCCACGGTGTGACGCGCACCTGCGGACACGCTGCGCCACGGGCCCGGCTCGCTGACGAGGGCAGGTGTCCCGCTGTCGGTTGTTGTATTGTTGCCCAGTTGCCCCTGTCCGGCGGCACCCCAAGTCCAGAGGTCGCCATTTGCATCAATAGCCGCAGAGTGCAAGCCCCCCGCCGCCACATAGACCCAGTTGGCGGCAACTCCGATTTGGGTAGGGACGGCTACGTTGTGATTAGACGTATTGCCATCGCCAAGCCGACCATATTGGCCCGCACCCCAAGCCCATAGCGTGCCGTCGTTCCGAATCATCAGTGTATGACTGCCGCTCGCTGAGACCATCTGCACAGAATTTGATGACAGCGTCATTGCCGATGCTGCGCTATAGGGTAGCAACATCAGAATCATACAGACCGCCAATATCAAACTGAGCCTTCGCTTTACTCTCGTTTTCATCATGTTCCGCCCCCTTCTATAATGTTTGCCAAAGGAATCGGTGGATATATAGTCAAACCGCTTGAAAGGTGGCTTGGCTATCATTATCCAGTTTTGTGCTATCATTATACGGCAATGGTTGGTTGAATGATATATTATCCCATTAACAAAAAGAAAATAATTTATGAACAACGTGAGCTGAATTCCAATGGACGTTGCCAGAGAGGTGTCCGGTTTGCGTTTATCGGGAGAATTGGATATAATTACCGTATACAAAAAAAGAAAGCGAATCTATCATGGAGAAACCCACTTTTATCACCGAACTAGACCCAATCGGACAATATTACGCTGCGGTCATCACACCAGACCATCCTGGACAATTCATGCTTTCAGCATATTTGAAGGAATTCGTTGACCCAGAGGTATTGCAGTGCGCCGTAAATGATGTCGTACGCCGCCTGCCAGCTTTATGCGGGTGTTTAGAGCCAAAGTTTTTCTGGTATCATCACCAAACCGCTCTCTGCGCCGCCGCAGATTGTCTGGGTGGGCGACACGTACACCTTCACTGATTATTACAATAAAGGTGAAGGGCACGTCCTACGTGTGCTTTATGGTGAACAGCATATTACCCTAGAGGCGATTCACAGCGTTGTGGATGGGCGTGGTCTTACCGTGATGATGCAGGCCTTGTTGGGACGCTATTTTGAACTTTTGGGCGTCACCTTCGAGAAAGGTGAGATCCCCGACTGCGCTGACACATTTCAGGCAGAGGAGTGGGAAGATGCCTATGCACGTTTTTACGCCCCTTCAAAGGGAACATCGAATCGCAAACATACGAAACATCCCAAAGCATACCATCACGAAGCGGTAGCGCCGATGCCACCCTATGTCATTCTGAAAACCTTTGATCTGACGGAAGTCAAACAACAGGCAAGGGCGCACAACGCAACGATTTCAGAATATGTAATGGCGCAGATTTTTGCGGCAATCGCCGAAGAGCGCCATACCCGTGGGTGTAGCAAGCCAATTATTGCGCTTGTGCCCATTGATTGCAGAAGTTTCTTTCCCACAAAAACGCTTCGAAGCTTTGTGGACAGCGTTATGGTCACCATGCCGGAGACGGATAATTTTACAGAAATGGTGCTGGGAATCCGAGAACAGTTTGCAAAGATTGATGCTGCGTTTGTCCAAGCGAATATCAACGAATTTCAAGGGTTCAAAAACAGCGGGCGATTCTTGCCCCGTGTAGTAAAAAATGGGTGTTGCGCCGATTAGAGCACAGCGAAGAAGGTGGCATGACAACGACCTTTTCCAACATCGGAACCGTCTCGCTACCACCTGAAATTGAGGCACGGGTTGCACACATGGCATTTATCATTGATGCGGCAGCGGAAGACATGCCCGTCTCTTTCGCCAGTGCTACAGTCGGTAATACACTGACGCTCGCATTCACGCTTTGCACAGAGGCCGATGCGTTGGTGCAGAGCGTAGTAACAAAGATGGAGGGCACATTAGACTAGTGCCCTTCCGTCTCTGCAATCTGTTTGGTTTCCTGCACGACACCATGGCGGTGGTTTGGAGGGGCGTAGATGCTGTAGAGTTTTAGCGGCGTTTGTCCGGCATTGCTTAGATTATGCCATGTTCCGGCAGGCACGAAGATTGCAGAGTCGGGAAACACCGGCTGGCGTATCGTTAGAGAGTCTCGGCTACTGCCCATCTGCACGAGACCATGGCCATCCTCAATTCGTAAGAATTGATCTACATTGGGATGCATTTCCAGCCCAATATCCCCGCCGACGGGGATGCTCATCATGGTTAGTTGTAAATGCCGACCCGTCCAGAGGGCGGTGCGATATGTATGATTGTGTGTTGTGGCCTTGTGAATGTCAATCACAAAAGGCTGTGGGCCGTGATCCATCGAGCCGGAGGGCGAATGGGCAGGCGACTGCCGGACAGACCAAGGGGTATAAGGCATCATGAGTTTGTGCTCCTTTTTTGGTGTTCTCATTGCCATCATATGTACACCTAGGCACTTTGCCACTTCAAGGTAGCGTGAAATGGAAGCTTGTGGACAGGATAACATATAGCCCTCCCCTTGTATTTGGCGGCAAAATACATTAAAATGTACAAGCAAAGGGGTGAGGGTCATGGAGAAAAATCTGAATGATAGCACAAGAGAGTTAGAGAGATACAAAGGTGCGCTACAAGAAGGCTGGGAGGATGATTTCGCCCAAGTATTCGAGCTTGCGCAAAGATATTTTGCGGCAGAAGACTATGCGAACGCTATCTCCTATTATACCAAAGTGACGGAACTCAACCCAGAACACGCAACATCATATAACAATATCGGTGCGGCATTAGCTTGGCTGGGGAAGAAAAAAGACGTAATCAATTTGTATTTGAAGTCATTAGAGCTGGATAAAGAGGATAGCGTTGTATTTTCAAATTTAATTAGACAAGCAATGTGGCAAAAAAAGATTCCGCAAACAGTTCCGCAAATGTTGGACAAGCCCAGTAGATACACATGGATATTAGAGCATATCAAAGAATATGCAGATGCGGTTGCCACACCGCACAAAGCAAAGTATTTTCAAATTTTTGACGACATGGAAATAAGCGATGATTGCGACGATTACGAGAAATATTTCTGGGTGAAATACATATTTGAAAACACGAAAGGACACACAGCCATCCGGGCATATCTTATCGCATTTTATGCCGTGATACTGGAGATAAAGCACAGCCTGATTTTAAAAGAGATAGAAGGGAAATCCATTGGGCACTATACAAGAATTGAGAGCATAAAATACTTGGTTGCAAAGGAACAGGGAAATGAAAACAGGTTCAGGCTAAATAATGCGGCATACATGAACGACCCGTCAGAAGGCCATGTTTTTCTGGATTTGTTATCCCATGTGTTGAAAGGTCAGGTGTTAAGCAATTACTTTTCAACTGAAAACGAAACAGGGGTTCGCCAAGCCATTCATGACAGTGATACCTATTTAGGCAGTTTTTCCACGAATATTGACAGTTTGCCCTTATGGGTGCAATATGGGAATAATGGTCAAGGTTGTTGTTTGGTATTTGATAGCAACTGTTTTGATAAAGAAGGGTTAGTGACACCTGAACAAATGAAAATGCAGACACAGCCCCTAATTGAAGTGGGGCATACAGAAAAAGAAGAACAAGCGATAGCGCCAAAATACTGTTTATATCAAGTGATTTATACTGACAGCATAGAAGCACTGAAAGAGAGCGAGCCGTCCATATATGCCCCTCTGGAAAAGGTTTCAAAATTGCTGACACATATTGACCGGGAAATGAAGAAAATACATGACCCCGGCATAAAAGAAGAGCTGCGGCGTATTGTGGTGAACGCCGTTGACCAAATTCGGTTTTTATTTAAGAACACAGACTATGCCCATGAACACGAGTTGAGAATCGTCATCTCGTCCAATCAACCGACTGCGGACGCAGGGAATCGGTCAAGAGAAATCCCGCATCTATACATGGAAATGGATAAAGAATTGATATATGACGAGATCATTCTAGGCCCCAAAGTGGAGAAACCAAGTGAAGTAGCACCGTATATCTATTACACAAAAAAAGCGAAAGCAGTTACAAAATCGACGATCAAATATCAGTAAGGCTACGAGACACATTTCCTATTGACGTTATGCAGAGCATCAAATACCAGAGGCCGCCATCCGGCGGCCTCTTTTTTTGTGGTCAATATGAACAATAACAGGGTTGATGTTTTATGCAAGTGTTCTAAAATTCACAATTGACTTTCCCGCAGTAAATCGTTATAATAAAGTTTATACCAAAAATTCAGATTCACAAAAAATGTAATCCGTTTTTTTGGAACACAAAATTTTTAGAAGGAGGTAAATGGAAGATGAAAAAGAAGTTTCGTGTAGCGGCTCTGGTATTGGCGGTGCTCTTCGTGATTAGCATGACAACGGCTTGCGGTCAAAACGGCGATGCCGGTGCGGCTGGGGACGAGGTTGTTGTCGGTGTCCTAGCGCCCTTGACCGGCCCTGTGGCACAGTTCGGCACGGCGGTGCAGGCCGGGATTGAACTCTATGTAGAACAGTTCAACGCCCAAGGCGGCTTGCAAATCCGTCTGGAATACTTCGATGAAGAAGGCCAAGCGGCCCAAGGCGTTGCCGGGTACTTTGACTTAGTGGATAGAGGCGTACACGCCATTATTGGCGCTGTGACCAGTGGTGTGACCATGGCTGTCGTTCCCCTTGCTTATGAGGACAACATGCCCATGATTACGGCCAGTTCTACCCACGAAAACGTGACTGTAGACGCAGAAACCGGCCAAGTATTCACCAACATGTTCCGTTCCTGCTTCATTGACCCCTTCCAAGGGGAGAAGATGGCAGAGTTTGCCCATGAAGTGGTGGGCGCCCAGCGGGTGGCAGTTCTCTATAACAACGAGGTGGACTACTCCATCGGCTTAACCCGGGCCTTTGAGGCCAAAGCGGCAGAGTTGGGGTTAGAGGTTGTCGCGGTAGAAACATTCCAAACAGGCCAAGTGAACTTCCAAGGCCAACTGACGAATATTGCGGCGCAAAGCCCGGATGCGCTATTTATCCCGGCCTATTACCAAGATGTCGCCCTAATCGGGCCGCAGAGCGAAGCGGTGGGTTTGGACGCAGTACTGCTTGGTGCCGATGGTTGGGCCACCATCTTAGACTTTATGTCCGACTCGTCTTCCATTGAGGGGGCCTTCTTCCTCACGGGCTTCTCGTCGGATGTGGATACGCCCATGGTGCAAGAGTTTATTGCAGATTTCACCTATAAAAATGGGTTTGCACCCAACATGTTCGCCGCCCAAGCCTTTGATGCGGCCATGATTTTAGTCACCGCTATTGAAAGGGCGTTGGCCGATGGTATTGAGCCGGGCGACGCTGGATTTTCCGATGCGGTTATCGCCAACATGGCGGCCACGGATATCACCGGCGTGACGGGGCATATTGTATTTGACCAGTTCAACAATCCGCAAAAAACAGCCGTCATCCTCCAGATTGCAGACGGACGTGAAACATTCTTTGGCTACTTCTAACAGTGTCAATACGCGAGGGGAGTCGGCTGAATATTCAGTCGTGCTCCCTTTTTGTTTCGGAAGGGATATACAGATATGATATTTGTAAACCAGCTCATTATCGGGCTTCAGATGGGTTCTATCTATGCCTTGGTGGCCTTGGGATACAGCATGGTGTACGGCATTGTCAAGTTACTCAACTTTGCCCACGGGGATATTATCATGGTGGGGGGGTATATTGCCCTGTTTGCGCTGACTAGCGCCCATATGCCGCCGGTGGTGGCGGCAGTTGTGACGGTGCTGGGCTGTACGGCACTGGCTGTAGTGATTGAAAAGCTGGCCTACACGCCGTTGCGGTCTGCACCTCGGCTGTCCTTGTTGATTACGGCTATCGGGGTCTCTATTTTGCTCCAGAATGTGGCACAGCTTTTGTTCACGGCGGATGGGCATAGTTTTCCGGCCCATATGTTGCTGCCGGCGGGGTCTCTGACCATCGGCGGGTTTCAGGTTGCTTATACGGCCCTGATTACCATACTGGCCTCTGTGGCTTCCATGGTTGCGTTGACCATTTTAGTCCAGAAGACCAAGCTGGGCAAAGCCATGCGGGCGGTGAGCGAGGATACGGGGGCGGCCCAGCTCATGGGCATTCATGTGAATCACATCATCACCTTCACCTTTGCCGTCGGTGCGGCCTTGGCCGGGGTGGGGGCATTGTTATATAGTGTACAGTTTCCGCTGATTATGCCCACCATCGGCGTGATGCTGGGTCTGCGGGCCTTTGTGGCGGCGGTATTGGGCGGTATCGGCTCTATCCCCGGCGCCATGATTGGCGGATATGTCATTGGGCTGTTAGAAGTACTGGTAGTGGCGGCCAACTTATCCAGTTGGATGGACGGGGTGGTGTTCCTTATCCTTATCCTCGTGTTCATGGTGCGCCCCACGGGAATCATGGGCCGCCCCATGTTAGAAAAGGTTTAGGGGGTAACTGTGATGAAACAACGATTTACGATCCCTATGCCGGCGCGTTATGGCATCAATATCGGGCTTTTGGTGCTGTTTCTCATTGTGGGCAACCTGATTGTGGGCGGCAACTTGTTGCCCCGCGCCCATAGTAATAATGTCATCCAAGTCGGCTTTTTTATCATTTTGGCTGTGTCGCTGAACCTTTCCACCGGGTACTTGGGCCAGTTGCCCTTGGGCCATGCTGGGTTTATGGCAGTGGGGGCCTATGCCGGGGCTATTTTCTGGCGAAGCGGGTTGTTACCTTCCGAGGCATCTCTGGTGGTGGGGCTGTTGTTAGCCGGTGTGGTGGCGGCCATATTCGGTGTTCTCATTGGGATTCCCGCCCTGCGGCTCAAAGGGGACTATCTCGCCATTATCACCTTGGGATTTGGTGAGATTATCCGGGTGCTGATTAACAACCTGCCTGCCATTACGGGCGGTGCGCAGGGGTTACTGGGAATCCCTAGATACTCCACATTTCTGGTGGTGTATATCTGCGTCATCCTCACCTGTGGGGCCATCCACATGCTGATGAAAAGCAGGCATGGTCGGGCGATTTTATCCATCCGGGAAAACGAAATTGCCGCCGAGAGTTGCGGCATCAAAACCACTTACTACAAGGTTCTGGCTTTTGCCGCCTCCGCCTTCTTTGCCGGTGTGGCTGGAGCGTTGTTTGCGGGGAATTTAGGTATTTTGGTGCCCGGGGACTTTGACTTTATGGCCAGTATCAACATCCTCATGATTGTGGTCTTGGGCGGTATGGGGTCCATGGCGGGTTCGGTTATTGCAGCGGCCATTTTGACCAGTTTGCCGGTGGTAATGCAGCCCCTAGCCCAGTATCGGATGATTATCTATGCCCTATTGCTGATTCTTGTGATGATATTCAAACCCTCTGGCTTGCTCGGCACCTATGACTTCTCCCTGAGCCGTGTTATTGAGCGGCTGGTACGCAGGATAACAGCCGGAAGAATCAAAGAAAAGGGGGCAAAATAATGGAACTCAAACGTGACCCCAGAGCCCCAATGATCCCGGAGCGAGATCGGGACAAACGCCCGGCCTTAGAGTGTGTCGGCCTCGGTATCGACTTCGGCGGCCTCACAGCGGTGGATGATTTTAACATCACCATCGCCCCTACGGAAATTTGCGGACTCATCGGCCCCAATGGGGCGGGGAAGACCACCATATTCAACCTGCTTACCAAAGTCTATCGGCCCACCCGTGGTTCGATTTATCTAGACGGCAAGGACACCAAGAGCATGAACACCACCCAAGCCAACCGGGCGGGGCTTGCTCGGACATTTCAGAATATCCGGCTGTTCAAGGAACTTTCGGTATTGGATAACGTGCTGGTTGGTTTGCATAATGAGATGGACTACCGAGTGGCCGGGGCGTTATTCCGTCTACCGGGCTATTGGCGGGCCGAGCGGATTGCCAAAGGCCGGGCGAAAGAGCTTCTTTCTATTTTCGGCATGGAGGGCATGGCATACCATAAGGCAGGCAGCTTGCCCTACGGTTCCCAGCGGCGACTAGAGATTGTCCGGGCCCTTGCCACAAACCCGGCCGTATTGCTTTTAGACGAGCCTGCCGCCGGGATGAATCCAGCGGAGACGGATGATTTGATGCACAACATCAAGAAAATTCAAGAGACGTTCCAAATCGCCATTGTATTAATCGAGCACGACATGCAACTGGTTATGGGGATTTGCGAAGGCGTGGCGGTGCTAAATTATGGTCGTCTCATCGCCAAAGGAACCCCGGCGGAGATTCAAAGTAACCCCAAGGTCATCGAGGCATACTTGGGCACAGGAGGGGGTGGCGATGATGCTGCAAGTTAAAAACATGAATGTCTACTACGGCAGTATCTACGCCGTGAAAGACGTGAGTTTCCATGTGGAAGAAGGGGAGACTGTGACCCTAATCGGTGCAAATGGGGCGGGGAAGAGTACGATATTAAAAACCATCTCCGGCCTGCTCCGCAGTAAAACCGGCTCTATCTCCTTTGCCGGGGAAGAGATTAGCAACACCCCATCTCATGCCATCGTCAAACGGGGCTTGGCCCAAGTGCCGGAGGGTCGGCGGGTATTTTTGCAAATGAGTGTGCAAGAAAACCTAGAAATGGGCCACTACACCCAGCCCGGCGGCACCATGGATGAGCGGATTACAGAGGTGTACCAGCGGTTCCCCCGACTAAAAGAGCGGTACAAGCAACACGCAGGTACCCTCTCCGGCGGGGAACAACAGATGCTGGCCATGGGCCGTGCCTTGATGAGCCGTCCACGGCTTTTAATGCTAGACGAGCCGTCTATGGGGCTTGCCCCTCTGTTGGTGGAGCAGATTTTTGAGATTATCAAAGAACTCCACGCAGGCGGCACCACGGTGTTATTGGTAGAGCAAAACGCCAACATGGCCCTCACCGTAGCCGACCGTGGCTATGTGTTAGAGACCGGAAAGATCGTGCTGGCGGATAGTGCCAAAGCGTTGCTGGAAAATGACGCAGTGCGGAAGGCGTATTTGGGTGGATAGATGATGTTGACATCCCCGCATCCATAGAGTGCGGGGATGTTTTTTATGTTTGGGTTGTTCTGGAAAAAGGGGCCAGCGCAGATTGCGCTGGTCCCATTGTGCGTCAAGTGGTTTGGCGATACTTTTCTCCTTCGACGAACGCCGACATAGACCGCCACCCGGGTCGGAAATACCGTAAAATATCTGCATTATATAAGAAGAAATTATATATCCGTTTTTGCATGTTGTCAGTATAATTGAGAAAATAGGGGAAATAAGCAAAAAACTTGTGGGAAATGCTTATGTTAATGTATTAAACTTTAACAGAAAGGAGATTGAAACGAAGAGTTGATGTGCGCTCCAAGAAGCTTAGGTCAGGAAGTAACAGCAGACAAATAACAACATAATGGAGGAATTTGTTCATGAGAAAAGGTTTTATGAAAAAGGCACTTTGCATCTTACTAGTGATAGGACTCCTCGCACCGTTTGCGCCAGTGGGTGCCATAGCGATCTCTGACGCTGGACACACACTCACGACAAGCATTGAGCCGGAAAGACTTGTCATTCCGGGCAGTACCAACCTCGCCCGCAGGGCATTCACCGGCACCGGCGGTACAGCAGGTGTCCAGAACGACTTTGATGTCCGCATTTCCGGGCCGCGTATTAACGGCGGCACCATATTAAACGTACTTAACGACGGACAAGCGGCATTCCCGCTCACCACAGGTTCTGCGTTTAATACGTGGGGCGGCGCAGCCGGAACAACCGGCGACCCATACCATTTGACTCTTTCTTGGCCGGAGCCGAAAGTGATTACAGGCTCCAGCATCAGATGGTGGATCTGGACAGACACCGGTGTCGCATGGCCGGTGACTGCGTTTATTGAATATTCCATGGACGAGCTTCCTAACAGCCATCCGCCCCAAATGACAACCATGGGCAACATGGAAGCGACGTATCCCCATCTTGCCGACTTGGCAAATCTAAACTGGACAAGGGTATATTCTGCCGGGACGGCGCATAATGCGAATACGCCCGGTCAATCATCTATCCACAACACACTCTGGAATAACCTTGTGTTTGAAGAGCCGATTTTGGCAAGACATGTTCGCGTAACAGTCGTCAGCAGAGGCGCTACCGGCACCGCACCCGGATTCGGTGTAAACCGATGGCATGTACACGGCTTTGAGGCAGACGATCAGACGAGAGACGTGTACGCATTGGATGCACGTATGTTCCAAAACATAATTTCCAATATTGCCCTCCCCGCCGTTGGAGCAGAGGGGAGCCTTATCACTTGGTCAGGTTCGACCAACGCCGCTTTGGCCAATGACGGCACCGTTACCCGTCCGCCGGTTGGCGCAGCTCCCGCTACGGGTACGATCACGGCGACAGCAACGGACCCGAATAATCCAGCCAATTCTGTAACACGGACGTTTAACTTCAACGTACTGCCTGTTCCGAATGTGCAGGAAGTTATGGATGCGATTGATTTAGGTGTTCTGGAAGACCGGATCACGAATTTAGATGTCCCAACGTCCACCGGAGACGGTGTCACGATTACTTGGGAAAGCGACTCGTGGTATGTGTGGAGTGACGGCACCGTATTGCGCCCGCCGCTGGGCCAGCCGGACGCAACGGTTGTATTGACCGCCACAGGTACATATGATGGAGTTTCGGTTACCAGACAATTTACCGTAACCGTACCGGCTCATGTGGACGATGGCATGAGAGCGATTGTTTCGGCAGAGAGCCCGGTAATCGACCAGCCGGTCGGCACCGCACCTCGGCTGCCCAACCATGTGTTGGTAACATACAACGATGACACAGTCGAAATGCGCCGGGTTCGCTGGGACGGCCACACGACCCCAGAGCAAATTGCCCAGACCAATATGCCGTTGGGGCATCAATGGACCTTGGGCGGCGTTATTATGGGAGACGGCTTCCCGGTAACGGCAGACATTACAGTTGTAGCCGAACCGTGGGAAATCCCGTCGAACGTTCCCAGCGCCGCGGCGCTCCCTTGGGGTGCTGTGACCGTTGACAATGATCCTGACGGAGAAATGAACAGACTGACACAAAACAGAGCCGGATCGATTAATTATATCTTAAACCTACCCATTGACCGATATATCCGGCCCTTCAGAGAGGCCTATGGCCTGTGTGTGGGATATGGTTTACCTCTGGGACATATCGACAGATACCGCCCCGGTGTTGGCTGGTGGCAAAAGTTGAGAGGGTTTGGCTCCGGCCACTACATGACCGGGCTGGCTTTGGCGTACGCATCTCCTGTCACTACAGGTCAACGGATTGAGTTGCTGGAGAGAATGGAGCGCATGACAAGAGAACTGCGCCAGATGCAGGAAATGACCATGGGCATCCCGATCCCGGCAAATATTGCCGACCCCGCTTGGCAGATGACAGACACATCGGCCGGTCCGGTCCGTGACGGTGTTAATCCGGGCGTAGAGCACCCCACGGAAAACAGATTCTGGGAAGCCAGAGACTTCTTGGGCCACTTGAACTTAGACGGCACTTGGTTCGTGTACGGTGACCCTGTGTACGGCGACCCCGTGCCGGCAGCTGCCCCGGCCCCACCAACCGGCGTCAACGCGTTCCCCACGGGGGCCACCCCGATACCGGGCAGACCGGGTGAGTTTCGGACGCACGAGGAATCCATAGCCGACTGGCGTGTCATGCGGCTGAGAACATCACCCTACGGCACACTGCAAAACTGGATCGGCGAGATCCCGGACAGAGGTGATGGAGGTTCTGTAGGCGGTGGAGGTACCGGTGCTTGGCCAACTAACAGATTCGTTGTTGGGCATGCCCCCAATCCTCTGGAATTCGGCTGGGGCCATTTGAATGCGATCCCCCCCCACCACATTGTAGGGAATGAAGCATATCTGGGCTACAATGATGCGGGCAACGGCGTATGGGCACCGTATTACGGCTATCATAAAGTAGCGGCCGGGCTGGTTGATATTTTCAATACGCTGGATGGCAACGACACCGTTTATACATTGAACGGGCGGCAAGTCAGCACACAGGAAATCGCCGACATGGCCATCCAAATCGCCTTGGATATGGGCATTTGGATGGATAACAGATTCTACCACCGCACCAGAGAAGGGTTCGTACCTCCCGGTGTGACAACAGGAAACGCCACGTTCTCCACCAGCCGTCCCGGCTATCGTGCCACCTCTTGGGGTCAGTACATTGCGGGTGAGTTCGGCGGCATCAATGAAACGATGGCGAGACTCTACCTCTTGACCAGAGACGACGCCAGATTTACACACGATCCGAGACAACTGCGCGCAGCGGAGGCCTTCTGGAACGACGGTGCCAGCGGCGACACGAACAACCAACCGTTCTACACGGCGTTGGCGGAAAACAGAGACTCCATCCGTGAGCTGCACGCTAACACGCATATTCCGATGATCACGGGTCTGCTCTGGAAATATAGAGCCTCTAATGATCCGATCGATTGGAACATCGCATACAACTTCTGGAATTACAATCTGGGACGTTATGCGTGGGCCACCGGTAATGTAAAGGGTAACATCAGAAACATTGAATTGTATGTCGGTGCGTACAACCAAGTGCATCACTTGCTGGCACACACCGGCGCCAATGAGACATGTGCGGCGTACAACTTGATGAAGCTGGGCAAGTACTTAAAAGAGCATGATCCGGACAACGCCGCATTCTCCGATCACATTGAGCGCCTGTTCATCGGCCAGATGATCGGTTCTCATGTCGCGGGCAGCCAAACCAATCAGAACACCTACCACTACCCGATCCACCAGGGCACCATAAGAAGCAGGGGCGGCGCAACATCTCCCGACTCTTCCTGCTGTGCGGGCACCGGCTTGGAAAACCACGTCAAGTATCAGGATGCCATCTACTTCACCTCGACAGATAACGAAACCCTCTGGGTAAGCTTGTATAAGCCTTCCACCGCCACATGGGCGGCACAAGATGTCGTTATCACCCAAGAAACTGTTTGGCCGTCCGAGGTAGCGACCTTCACGGTAGAGCCGGGTGCAGGTACGGACGAATTTGAAATGAGATTTCGTGTACCGTTCTGGGCGACAAGTAACTTTGACATCCTACTCAACGGCGTGTCATTAAAAGCACTCAACGGCGGTGCTTTTACGCCCACCACCTATGCCACAACAGGCGTTCGGACATGGTCGGACACAGATGTGGTTGAAGTCTACATGCCGTGGGATGTTTGGATTGACTATCTTCCAACCATGCATCGGGGCCGCTGGGTCGGCGCCGTGATGTACGGCCCGGTATTGATGGCAACCACAGGCATTGAAGGTTCCGGCACTTCTGCGCCGAACGCAGCGCAACTGGCGATCCGCAATGAGTTCAGAGATGCTTGGCTGGAAGTTGACTCTTTCTTAACAACAGTCAACCAAGGCGAAACATGTGACGATGCGACGATCACGATTGTTCCAAGGCGGCAGATGGGTGTCGGTGCGATTGATGCGGTACCCGGCGTTGCCAACAATGCGACACGCCACGTACCTGCACTGAACATCATGGTCAGCGGTACGGAGCGAGAGTTTTTACCACATTTCTTCGTAGGCGGCCCCGGGCACGCCAACTTCACCACATACTTTATGATCGACATACAGGGAAGCGCTTGGTTTGATGAAAAATACGACCTCTTTGACTTGCTGATTATGGGCAGAAGAATGGTCGAGTCCGGGGCGTTTACCGATGATAGCGTGGCACCACTTCAACGTGCGCTCACAACCGGTGCAAACATCTATAATGCCGAAGGCTCTATCCTACCTGAAATTACAGCCGCGATTAGAGCCATTGAGGATGCAATTGCGGGACTGGTAGAGAGACCTGACGCCGAGCTACCGATTGCCGAGCTGGAAGCGTTGCTGGCCTATGCCGCGACATACGATAAAGAAGACTTCACTTGGGACAGCTTTGCAACCCTCGAGGATGCAATCGCAAGTGGGGAAGCAGCCCTAGCGGCTACACCGCGGACGGCTGTCGAAATCATAACGGCAATCAGCCAGATCGAAGCCGCAATCAGATACTTGGTTCCCGCGGACGCCGTGAACAAAGATGCGCTACGGGTAGCGCTGGCCGCCGCAGACGTGAACGTGAACCCCTTCGTTCTTCTGGGAGATAGGAGATGGGAGGAGAACTGGTACTCCAGCTTCACGCGCTTATCTTGGCATGAGTATATTAAATTAAGAGAAGAGGCCCGCGCTGTTTATAACAGCCGTTTCTACACCGACTTTGTCATCGTTCCCGACAATGGCTCCGTCCCCGGCGAGGCGGTTGGAACCTTTGTCGAAACAAGGAACTTCAGCCAGAGAGAGGTTGATGACATAACCCGCAGGCTGAACGAGATGGGGCTTCTCAATGCTGAACTGGCCGATGAGCGAGAATGCCTGAGAGATATACTGGATCGGTTGGCGGCTCTTGACCGTGCGAGATTGACCGCCGAAGAGATCGCAGCGCTTGATGCGGCACTTGTGTCCGGTGAAGAGCGGTACGTCTACGCCAGCCTGACCTTCCTTGAGCGGGATGGTATTGTACAGGAGCTAACAGAACTCTACAAGGAGTTGACCACAGCAGCGGGCGACGGGATGTCCCTGGTACTCGAGACAGTGACCGCGGCGCCTGGGGAGAGCGTGGAGGTATCGCTCTCGGTAGAGAACAATGTCGGCCTGAGCACGGCGGACATACACATAGAGTTTGCAGACGACGATATCGAGCTA
>Ga0131853_10001015_pt1 | contig 51084 bp, 47 predicted proteins | sample TergutLab28metaG_FD_92764 | JGI IMG/M metagenome (GOLD analysis project Ga0131853, IMG submission 92764) | Labiotermes labralis P1 segment gut microbial communities from Petit-Saut dam, French Guiana - Lab288 P1 (version 2) (version 2) | ecosystem: Host-associated > Arthropoda: Insects >...
GAATGTTCTTGCAAGGTCTTCCAGATCAGCAACTGTTCTGATCTCAGGAGAACCAGCCGCTTCGTACCAGTCTTTCCGAACCCACATGTGCCAAGGTTGGTCAATTTGACCGTAGTAGTAACGTGGAATACCGTAAATTCTGCCGTCTACGGTAAAGCCTTGGATGGTGTATGGGTCTACAAGCTCATGGTTTTGGATACGCGCAGAAGCGTGATTGCGATACGCGTCAGTCAGGTCAAGTAACATACCAGCTTCTTGTAGTGTTTGGAACAATGTAGGATCTGCTGTGAAAGGAATATGGAATACGTCAGGTAGGTTACCGGCGGCGATCGCCAGATTCAGACGTGTTTCAAATTCGTCCATTGTGGATGTCCATTCCCACTCAACATGGATGTTCAGCTCTTCTGCGAGCAAACGAGTCCAAGGACTGTTGTTGATATCGTCGCCGTCTTCAAAGTACCAGTTCAGGGCTTGCTCTGAAGCAATCACAATGCGAACTGGCTCGGCAAAAGGCTCCATCCAATATAGCGGCGGCTCTACAAACTCTCTTGTAGGCTCTGCACCTGCTGGAGCGGCAGGCGTTGCTGCGGCACCTGGTGCTTCAGTTGCAGCAGGCGGTGCTGCGGTATCATTGTTGCCGCAAGCTGCGACAAGCGGCACGATCATTAAAATTGCAAGTAGTAGCGCGAGTAGTCTTCTCTTATTCATCTTCATTCCTCCTTATTTTTTGAGTCTTCTGGGTAGTATCAACACCCATTATTTAACGACCCTTAAAATCATTATAGAGCAAAGACACCGATGCCGCAATGGCTTTTTTGAAAATTCGTTGAATTGGTGCAATCGTCTATACCTCGATTGTGCAATGTGCGCAAAATTCGTCGATGCTCTTCGATTGATTATTGACCTAAAGTAAAAAACCTTGTCTATAGATTTGACAAGGCTTGTTTTATATCATAGCGGCATAAGAAAAAAGCAAGAAACGCCGAGATTATAATTTATGCTCGCTTAATAACGCGAAATATCTGTATACAGAGCTTGAGCTCGTCACCTCTGATCTGCGGTACCTGTTTCATTCTTCTTGCTCAAGGTTTCTTCAATCTGGAAGATTTTGTCAAAGCTGGGCCAAACCCACATCAGACAAAACAGCATAGAGATCGAAATCCCAATGAAAAAGACCGCCGGGAGAAGCGACATGGACGGAGGAAAATACAGCGCAAGTATCACCCACATAGCAGAACCGAATAGCGCCCCCATCAAACTGCGCAGGAAATGAGAAAATGCCACAATGAAGCTGTTCTTGATTATTTGAAAGGTATTGAGATTGATATACGCGAATTGCATGAACAAATACGGTGTGATCATAAAGAAGAGCAGCATCGTCAGAAGTGTTACAAGCACCCATAAAACCTCATGTCCGGATTCGCCTTGCAGCAAAAAGCCCCACAACAGAACTTGTGCATAGAGTATAAGCGTACAGATCATCCCTACTGGCGCGGCTTGCTTGAAATTCTCCTTGAACTTTCGCTTAAACTCATACCAAACATTGCTGGGCTCGTCACGTAACATCATCGTGATATAGAAGATATATGCTGTGACAACACCGCCAATCGGGAATGCCGCAATAATAGAAAGCGGAAACATTAGACCTGGAACATACCCGAAAAGTCCAAACAGAAATAAGGCAATGCTTGGAAGGGCGCAGATACAGAATAGGAGATTTAACTTGATTAAATCCCAAAAATCCCGCACCAATATCTCAAGGAAACGGCTAGTCCCTCGCTTCCGCGGCCCATCCTTTTTGTAGCCTGTTACCGGCTTGTTATCGTTTCGTTTGAATAGACCCAAAGTGTGCTCCTAATTTAGTAATATTGTAAGGCAGGATGTCCATATCACGCCGCACTCAAAGCCTCTTTTTCCAAAGGAGGTGGCAGGCGAAGCCTAAGGTCGGATTCAATCTTCCGCAAGGCTAACAAAGGGCAATCCTCAGTCCGCTACGCGGACAGCTCCTTTGGAAAAGGAGCCCAAAGGAAAAAGCATGTTGCAAGCAAACTATAATAGCCGCCCCTACAAAGAGCAACATCACAATCCAAGATATCTCGCAACATCAGCAAAACCCCCATATGAAACATAGGGCAAATTATGTGTCTCACAGTATTCCACCAGAGCACAACCCTCTTTGGCAAAAAGCAAATCGGCCTCTTTGGCGGCGCAGCGATCTGTCCAGCCATCGCCGATGAACAGGATCTTTTTATTCGTTTTGGCTCGAATTGTCTCAATACAAAGCTTTTTGCAGTTGCCACAAGGCCCAATGGGTTCTGTACAGACCACCTCTTTCGTAGCGCCGGACGGGAGCAAATATCCTCTTTCCTCTAGCAGATCATTTGCAAAAAGCTGTACGCCTCTCATCCTTTCCTCTCCCAGTACCCGCTGGATCCCTTGCCGGTAACCGCCGCTGACAATGAAAAAGGGAATGTCACACATACGAAGCTGCTGTAAAAACGCGTCAAACCCGGGATCAATCTGAATGTGGGAATCTAGAAATTCATAATATTCCCCAAACCCCAAGCGCATCGCTTGGTAATGCCGATGCATCGACTCTGTACCGCTGATAATCCCGGCGCAGAAATCCGCCTCAATTTGCACGTTTTCCCCATTGCCGCAGATGAGACACAAGAGGTCATTGGAATCTTCTAAGGTAATCGTTCCGTCAAAATCTGCAACAACCGCATATTCAGCTATGTTTATATTGAGTTGTTTCATCAAATTTGATACTCATGAATGTGTGTGATGCCAATCATAACAGCGCCAAGCATCGTCTCTTTGTGATTGAGCTGGGAAAGGAGCAGATCTGGGACAAAGGGGACATGTTTACCTAAGGTTTCTTTCCACTGGTTAAGAAACAACTTACCCAGGTTCGCACCCAGCCCGCCTGCTATGATAATGACCTCTGGATTGAGAAGGGCGCACATGTTCACAAGGGCCATCCCGAAATGTAAGGCGATTTCGTCGATAACCAGTTTTGCGTATGTATTTCCATCATTTTGATACCGCTCAACCAGCTTGACGATTTCCTCGTCGAAGGTTCCAGACTCCAGATAATTGTTGATTTTCCCTCTGGAGAGCGCCTCTTCCAGAGAACCGATCTCCTCGTATTGTTTGTCGATATTACTGGGATCGGTAATCATGAAGCCCACCTCCCCTGCCGCACCATTGGCGCCTTTATAGAGCTTCCCGTCAACAACCAAAGCAGAGCCAAGACCCACCCCGTAAGCGATATAGAGTATATCCTTGTAATTTACACCGGCACCTTTCCATTGCTCACCGACTACACCAAGGTTTACGCAGTTCTCTAAGAGAACATCCGCCTCAAAAGCCTCTTGCAGGGTCTCGATCATATCTTGTTCCAAATAATTTTCGGTAAAGGGTGCCAAAAAGCTGCGTCCATCCTTGATAATCCCCGGAATACCGATTACAATACATAAGAGATCATCTTTGGTCTTCCCTGTCTGCTTCAAAATATCCTGAATCTGATCTCGAATCAGCCAGATACTTTGCTTGCCCTCACCGGACAAATTGGCGCTGTTGATGGTCTCTGTACTGGCGACTTCATTCCCCAGCAGATCCGCTAACATGATCCGTACCCGGAACCGGCCTAAGTCGATGCCGACAATATACCCTCTTTGGGCGTTGAACGCGAGCATAGTAGACTTCCGCCCAACGGAATTGTCCCCGGCACCTACTTCCATAATGTAATTTGCATCTAACAACCCCTTGGCATTAGAAGAGATCGCCGGAAAACTCATGTTCAAATGCCTCGACAAATCCGCGCGGGACATATTCCCTTGGAACCGCAAGGCATCTAAGATCATTTTTTTGTTATATTCCGCAATCGTTTCGGTTGTTCTAGTTTTCTGCACGCTATCCAACCTCGCTTGTTAAATTAGCCTAAGAATCTCTTACTTTATAGCCTTCTGATTGATTGAATTATACTACATGCCCTTACCCTTGTCAAACACAGAGCATATAGGAAACAAGAAATCTTGCACAAAACAAGCAGAAGAAACTATGCTCTTTTGATAAAAACGAAATGAACCCTTGCGTTTTCAGGGAACATGTTTTACAATGTTTAATAAGGGAAGCTAAGTAATTAAAAATGTGCCTATACATGAGGTGAGAACTTGCAGTATTATATCGGTGTAGACGGAGGCGGAACGAAGACGGCTATAGCAGCCGCTGGTCAAGACGTTTCCGTACTTGCTTTTGCCAAAACAGGCAGCGCATCTTGGAGAGAATACGGCATTGCAAGCGTTGTAGAAACAATCAAGCAAGCAATTGAGACACTCCCCTTCGGAGAAGCGGATTCCATCGCTGGCATGGCCTTGGGCTTGCCTTGCTACGGTGAGAGCACAGATGGTGACCAAGAGCTGGAACAGGCCTTTCTTACAGCCTTTCCGGATACCCCTTTATATTTTACCAATGATGTTGAAGTGGGTTGGGCGGGATCTCTCGGACTCTTGCCCGGTGTCAATGTGGTCGCCGGAACCGGATCCATTGCCTTTGGTAAAAATCAAGCCGGCAAAGCGGCACGGAGCGGCGGCTGGAGCGAGTTCTTCGGCGATGAGGGCTCTTGCTATTGGCTGGGTCGTCGGGTTATGGAACTCTTTTCCAAACAATCCGACGGACGTATGGAGCGAGATGCACTATACGAGACCGTCCGCTCTGCCCTCTCTCTGACAAATGACTTTGATTTTATCGACTTGATGCATGCTGAATACATACCCCAGCGGGATAAAGTAGCCTCCCTGCAACTTGTGGGAATGCAGGCTGCTCTGGCTGGATCTATGAGCGCGAAAGTTCTATATGCAGAAGCGGCGGCAGAACTCTGTCTCTTGGTACGCGCCATCAGAGACCAAATTACACCAGAGTGTGATCCATTTTTGGTCTCCTATACCGGCGGTTTGTTCCACGCGGGAGATTTGATTTTGTCCGAGTTTACAACGGGAATCACAGATCTGGGCGGCAAAGTGACACCGCCGAAGTTTGATCCGGCTGAAGGCGCTTTGCTTCTGGCATTTTCAAAATTCCATCCCGATGGATTACCTGAGTTACAAGAACGTTTAAAAAACAACTAAATTTTTGGAGGTCAAGCATGGATATCACCTACAGAGAAATACAGGATACATTTCACGCCCTGAACAAAACAGCAAGCTATTTGGAAGAGAAATGGGACGACATTAGAGCATTCCTTGATGGGAAAACCCGTTTTGTTTTTGTTGGCTGCGGCTCTAGTTATTCCAATGCAAAATCTATGGCAGCGATTTGTAATATGAGCACTGGCATACCGGCCTCTGCTTTGGCAGCCGGAGACATTTTGCTCCATGCGGCTCGTTATAAAAAGATGATCGATGGCGCGGCTGTTGTGTTTATCTCCCGTTCCGGCCAAACAAGCGAACTGCTCATTGCGCTCGATGCCCTAGCAGCAGAGGGTATTTCTACGTCTGTCCTCTCCTTGGTAGCGGCAGAAAACACACCTCTAGGCGAAAAGAGCGCTTTGGCTCTTGAGACACCTTGGGCCTTTGATGAAAGTGTTTGCCAGACACGTTGTGTCACCAACTTCTACTTCATGGCTGCGTATATCTTTGCAAAATACACAGCAGATGAAGCCGTATTGCGTGATTTGCAAGATCTGCTCACATCCGGCTCTGCATTTTTAGCGCCAGCGGAAGCCTTGGCAAAGGAACTGGCTACGAAGCCGTGGAGCCGCGCCGTTGTATTGGCTGACGCGGAGCTAGAAGGTCTCGCAGAAGAGGGCGCTTTGGTATTTAAAGAAGTATGCCAACTCCCAGCCAACTACTATCACGCCCTAGATTCCCGCCACGGCCCCATTGTGCTCTTCGGAGAACAGACACTGATTCTGTATGCACTTGGCACCTCTAGCGACTTAGAACGTAATCTTGTAAAAGATTTGAGAGCGAAAGGTGCCCCTGTGATTGCCTTCTCCGATGTAGCTGTCCCTGACGTGAGTGACATCAGTTTTGGACAACCTCTGACTCACATAGCCAAGGGTATTCCCTTTATTCTCTTGTGTCAGCTTGTAGCATATGAAAAATCAAAAGTAACAGGTGCAGATCCGGACAATCCAACTGGACTAAATGCGTGGATTGCGTTATAATGCATTATAACCTTGGAAAAGGAAGCGAGAATACACGATGGATGTAAAAACCTATTTTGAGGCCTTGATACAAAGTCATAGCACCGGCACCCCTTGGGGGATCCATTCGGTGTGCTGTACCCACCCTTATGTGCTTGAGGCTGCTATGGAAGAGGCTAGTGCCCATGGCACACCGGTTTTAATCGAATCCACAGCCAATCAAGTCAACCAAGAAGGCGGATACACCGGAATGACCCCCGGTGACTTCCGTGATTTCGTATACGCAGTTGCCGATGGATGCACCTTTGACCGGAACCAAATCCTCTTAGGCGGCGACCATCTAGGCCCCCATCCATGGCGGAAATTGCCCGCTGAGATCGCTATGGAAAAAGCGGCGGAGATGGTAAAAGGCTATGTAGAAGCTGGCTTTACAAAAATCCACCTAGACACCAGCATGCACTTAGGCGATGATGATCCGAACACCCCTCTGCCCGATCAATTGATTGCAGAGCGGAGCGCCATGCTTTACCGTGTGGCAGAAACTGCCTCTGCGGGGAAAGCGCCGCTGATTTACATCGTCGGCAGTGAAGTCCCCCCTCCCGGCGGCCCAGAGACTGAAGAAGACGAACTCCACCCCACCTCTCCACAGGCCTTTTTATCTGCCTATGAAGCCTATCAGCAAGTATTTACAGAAGCGGGACTGGAAGACGCCCTCTCTCGTGTTGTCGCCTTCGTGGTACAGCCCGGTGTAGAGTTCGGGGGTGACCATGTCTTTGACTATAACCGTGACAAAGCCCAAGATCTATGCAACTCCCTGCGTGAGCTAGGCCGCCCCATGATCTTTGAAGGCCATTCTACAGATTATCAGACACCAACAGCTCTTGCACAGCTCATCCGGGACGGTATAGGGATTCTGAAAGTGGGCCCCGGCCTGACTTTTGCCCTGCGTGAAGGCTTGTATGCTTTAGAAGCAATGGAGAAAGAGCTGATTTGCGGTGGACAAAAGAGCGACTTTGCTCAGATCTTAGAACAGGAAATGCTGGAAAACGACCAGTACTGGCGTCCGTTTTATCGAGGCGATGACCACAGTCTCCATCTGCAACGCAAATACAGCTACTATGACCGCTCTCGTTATTATCTGGGACAGCCAAAGGTAAAAGCTGCAATGGATCTCTTGCTGCAAAACCTCACAAAAACTGGCCTCCCTGAGGAAATGCTCAGCCAATACCTACCGCTGGTCTACTATAAGATTCGTACCGGTGAAATCGAGAAAACGCCGGAAGCAATTTTAAAGGGACATGTCCGGCATGTTCTGGCTGCTTATCAAATCGCTGCAAAACCCGCTCATGTACCAGAGTAAGTACAAGTAAAGACGAGACAATATTGGAGGAATCATCAATGGCAGGAATATCTCTGAAAGGCATTCGCAAGGTCTATCCGGGCGATGTAGTCGCTGTTCACGATTTTAATCTGGAGATTGAAGACAAAGAGTTTATCATCTTGGTCGGCCCATCCGGCTGCGGGAAATCTACAACTCTGCGTATGCTTGCAGGCCTGGAGGAGATTACAGACGGCGAGCTCCACATCGGGGAAAAACTAGTCAACGATGTGGCACCGAAAGACAGGGATATTGCAATGGTTTTCCAAAACTATGCCCTATATCCCCATATGTCCGTATACAAAAATATGGCCTTCGCGCTAAAACTGCGGAGAGAGCCGAAAGATGTGATCGAACAGAAAGTAATGGAAGCGGCAAAAATTCTCGATATCGAGAATCTGCTCCAAAGAAAGCCGAAAGCACTCTCCGGCGGACAAAGACAGCGTGTGGCTCTAGGCCGTGCCATGGTACGAAACCCTGCCGTATTCTTGCTGGACGAGCCATTGTCGAACTTGGATGCCAAACTCCGTACCTCGATGCGGATGGAGATTTCCAAGCTACATAAAAAGCTTGAAACCACCTTTGTCTATGTAACCCACGACCAAATCGAAGCCATGACCATGGCTGACCGGATCGTGGTCATGAATGAGGGCTATATCCAACAGGTAGACACACCGCAAAATCTCTACGACCACCCCTGCAATCTCTTCGTAGCAGGCTTCATCGGCGCACCCCAGATGAACTTCATTGACGCCGTGGTTGAGAAGACTGCAAGCGGATACGCCGCGAAATATGGCGACACCTTACTTCCCATCCTCCCCGGCAAAATAGACGATGATGTTATGGCAAAATACGAAGGCAAAAAAGTCATCGTCGGGATTCGTCCGGAACATCTCCACGCTGAGGAGATTTACATGGATCAGGCCACAACCGTTGCAGTCAACGTAGATGTAACCCTAGCAGAACTCATGGGGGCGGAAATCTACCTCTACGGCAACTGGCAAGGCAAGGACATCATCGCCACCATTCCCCCGCGCCATAACCCACGAGCAGAGGAGCAGATCAAACTGGCGATTGACTGTACGAAGATACACCTCTTTGACAAAGAGACCGAGCAGGTTATCAAGTAGCAAGAAACAGACCTCCTGTTGTAGGATATTCTACAACAGGAGGTTTTTTATACGCTTTGTTCAGCAAATTTTAACAATTCGCACAGTAATGTTCACGCATTATTCATTGATTTTTCACGTATTCTGTCGCATGATATAGGTATACTCTGATTCTGTCTACAGCAAATGGACGAAGGTGGGAACCATTTTCGAGGAGGTGGGATTATGTTTATATCACGTCGCAAGAGACTAGGTTCGATTTTGCTTGTAATTGCTATATGTTTTCTGACAGTGTCCTTTTTCTCCAGCTGTTCCTTGACCCCGGTGGACAATAAGGTAGAAACCGCCACACTGGAAGTGGCTAGTCCCGAAGCTCGTAGCATCGATGCCCCCACGAACCAACTGGACATCAATGTGTTCATGAGCGATCCTGACGGAAATACCCTGAGCGGCGCAAGCTTTAATCTTTACTTTACAAGTTTGCCGGATTATGAAAATCCTCTACAACGTACCATGGTGCTGCCAATCACAGGGACAGATGGCATAAGCAGAAACTTTTACCGTCTACTAGAAGGTGTAACAACTGATGCAGACGGCATGGCAATGCTGAGTAACCCCTTGCTTGACACATCATATGACTTCTTATTCCTCTTGGTCGAGATCGAAGCCCCTGAGGGCTATATCTGGGATAGCCCAAACACCTTCTTCACAATAAACCCCGATATATCTCCCGAACTCATTAGCGAAAATGCGACAATCTTTGGACAAGAGATCGACCAGATTTCCGATTCCATAACCATCACAAATATCCCAACACCATCCCCGGCACCAATGCCAACACCGTCTCCATCGCCGTCGCCATCGCCTACACCATCGCCATCGCCGTCACCATCGCCGACGCCGTCACCAACACCATCACCGACGCCATCACCAACACCATCACCGACGCCATCACCAACACCGTCGCCTACACCGGCAGCTACAGCAACGCCAACGCCTGCACCTCCGGGAGATTCCGGACAGGCGGGCGGTACCGGTCAGACTGCTCTCCTTGTCGTGTTGCTTGTGATTTGTCTTCTGTGCATAGGCGGCATAGTGGTGTACTTCGTGCGGAAGCGGACATGATAAACGTCAGTAATACCGTAGAATTTACTACACTACGAAAAACCCTCCTGTTGTACCCTACAACAGGAGGGTTTTATATATGTGAAACTCTACTTACCTTGGTTCTCAAATACATTCCACATGGCCAAAAGATTCTCTACAGGTACATCACCCGGCACGTCATGGGTAGGCGCTGCGATATATCCGCCGCCTTTGCCTAAAACGCTCATAATACGTGCCGTTTCCGCGGCGATTACTTCTGGCGTTTCAAAGGGCAGAAGCTGTTGTGTCGAAATGCCACCCCAGATGGCCAATTTGTCGCCATAGGTTTCCTTCACTTTTTCAATATCATACACTTCGGGCTGGAATGTTTGATAACAATCTAAGCCAATTTCGATCAAATCTTCAAAAATATCTTCGATATAGCCGCAAGAGTGATGAAGTGTAAACTTCCCGGCTTTTTTCACGCGGCCGAATAGCGCTTCAAACCGTGGTTTAATGAACGCAACCCAGCGGTCTTTCCCCATAATCAAACCACGCTGCGAACCCCAATCGTCTCCAAACAAAACGCCATCAATGAAATCATGTTCTAACACGACATCTAAAACCTGATGCATATAGTTTTCAATTTCATCAAGCAAGCCTTTTAGCCCATCCGGATTTACAATCATGTCCATTAGCACATTTTCAGCTCCGCACAAAACCCAAGCGCGCTCATACATGGTAAATCCCATATCAAACAAAGCAAAACGGTCGCCCTTGTTTTCTTTTAGCCATTCAATTCCTTTTAAAATGTGCGCCTTGTCTGGCACCGGGAATGTATAAGTGCGCTCGTCTAAATCCGGAATCATTTGATTGCAAACAATGCCAATGTCTTTGTCAATCGATTTATCCCAACGTGCGCCGAACTCATCTTCGAAAATATCTTTTTCCACTTCTGTAAATTGCCACATGGAAAATGTACAGAAGTGGTTGTTTAGTTTCTGCTGAAAGTCATCGTCCCCTAAGTATGCAGCCATTTTCTCTGCCATAGGCAGTGTAAAAGTAATGTTATACGGCGTGATATCGCTCTCCCTGTGCTCTAATGCCGCAATCACACGTTCTCGTTTTGTCATCATGTCACCTCACACCTTTAGTGATTTGAAATATCCCAAAAAGTCCTTATTCTTGTCGAGCATCTCCTGCGTCATCGTCCGGATTTCTTCCATGGACAATACGGCAGCGGTCAGCGGGTCAAACAAATTGGCATACAAAATTTTCTTCACATCGCCTTCAATCACGGCATCTACCACTAATTTTTCTATCCCGGCAGCTAACCCGATCATAAGCGCCAAATGCTCTGGCAGTGGCCCCGGTTGAATACGGCTAAGCCCAGCAGGAGAAGCAAGCACCGGCGTTTCAACACATGCAAGATCTGGCAGATTGCCAATGAGTCCGTGATTTAGCTGGTTTCCATTAAACATATAGGGCGTCCCATCTCCAAAGAGAGCATTGAAGATGTTCGAAGCATATTCACGGCCACGTGTTAAATCAACCCCATCGTTTTCTAAAAACTCTTTTACGCTCGCTTCCCAAGTTTCTTCCGCGTCTAAGTGATATTTTAGGCCAAAGGCATACGCGCCTGCATGTTTGCTTGTCCCTGTACAATATTTTTCAATCAAATCAGGGCGTTTTCTAAACCATGCAAGGTATTCAGAATTGTGACCGGATGACTCTGTTGGGTAGTAGCCAAATTTCAAGTATAGTTCATTGCGAACAGGTTCTTCACGGGCAACATCTGGATCATGCAGCACCTTTTCGCGAATCAAGGGATAAGCGTCTTCCCCCTTCCACTTAAATTCTGTGTAAAAAGACTGATGATTAATGCCGGAACATACATAGGTGATATCCGCAGGGTCAGCGCCAATCCAGCGTGCAAGCATATTGGCAGTTTGCTGTACACTATGGCAAAGTCCTGTAACATTAACCTTTGTCATACGTTGCAGATAACTGCATAACATCGCCATCGGATTTGTGTAATTGAGCACGATGGCCTCGGGACAAAGCTCTTCTACATCTCGAATAATATCAAGCATAACCGGAGCTGTGCGCAAAAAACGCATAACACCGGATGGCCCTCTCGTATCGCCTATGCTGATATCTACCCCATACTTTTTCGGGATTTCAATATCATGGCGCCAAACATCCACCTCACCTTGCAAAATGGTGATTAGAACGCCGTCTGCCCCCTCTAAGGCTTTTCTGCGGTCTGTTGTTGTGTGTACGGTAGCAGCATACTTGCCTGCGGCAATCAGCTTCTCTGCGCCTCGTTTTGCGTAGTCCAAACGCCCCTCATGAATATCCATCAAGTGAAATTCTGCGTCTTGGAAGGCCTCAAAAGTCAAGATATCTCGAATCAACTCCCGGGCAAACTTGAGAGAGCCTGCACCAATAAAGGTAAATTTCTTTGCCATCCCGTGTATTCTCCTTCTTCTCCAAATGTGATTGTACTCTTTTAAGCACCCACACTTTTCAGCAAGCGCAGGGCATTTTCTGCGTAAACCTTCTTCAATACATCGTCAGGCAACCCTAAACCATAGATATTCCAGCGCCCTTGGTTCCAGCTTGCACCCCCGTTGCGGATTACTCTGAAATATTCGTCATATGTCTCAAGGAAGCGATAGTGATTTGCATAAAATGATTTCACAAATTCAGCGTCACTGAACCCGAAGTCTGTACCAAATAGAATCCGATCCTGATAGTTCAGGAAAAACTCCCGCGCCGTATAGGGCTGGCGGCCTAGTAGATTATTGCGGGCAGAAATATCAATATGCATGTTCGCGTGTTTGTCCAGCTGTGCGCCTACCCAAGCCAGATTCTCCGCATAAGACCCTACGTGAGGAATCACAAAGGTCGTATCCGGATTCCTGCCGATCATGTTATCTTGGGCTTGCATCAGTTCTTCAAAGCTATAGTGCCCATTTCCATAAAAAGACCAGTCTGGATTCTCACAGAGGCTTTCATAGAACTCATTGCGTCCATCCACAGGAGTAAAAAAGGACTTCGGATCCGCAACATGGAAGAGAATCAATAGCTTGTATTTCGCCGCCGCATCCCAAATCGGCCGGAGCCTCTCATCATCCGGGAGGACATACTTACCGCTGGAATCTTTCAGCGTACAGCCAATGGTTTTCCACAGCTTCAGACCATGGATCCCCATAGATTTAAACTCTTTCAGGAGGCTATCCACATACACCGGGAAATCCGGCTCTTCCAAACGCCTCACGTCCACAGAACCAAAGGTGCGGATAAAATCTCCATATTTTTCCAGAGACTTCAGATGCGCTTTGAGCGCCTCACCCCAAAACATTTTCAGATTGATTATGCCAAAGACCCCGGCTTCTTTTAAGGCTTCTATGATACTGTCTAAATCCTTTGGTTCCGCGAACAGCGGCGCCCCCAACTCCTTCGGTTGCAGTGCTCCAATATGTGTATGGGCGTCAAACACCGGAAACTTTGGTTTGAGTACCTCAGTTTCTTTCACCGTCATCATAGATATGGGGTTATAGTCTTGCAGTAGTAAGCTGTCTTTCATATAGAGCCGCCTCCTTCTATTTTATCAAACCTTATCACAAGCCACAAAGTGTCCCGGTGCAATCTCTCTCAGCTTCGGAATCCCCTTCGCACAGTCCGCGTCAGCAATGGGGCAGCGCTTCAAGAAACGGCATTCATCCGGTAAATTGATTGGTGACGTAATCTCACCTTTGATCGGGTCACTCTGCTTTTCCACACCAAGCTCCGGGATCGGGATCGAGGACAAGAGCGCCTTCGTATAGGGGTGATATGTGTTCTGGAATAGCTCATCCACCGGCGCCTTTTCCACCAAAGAACCTAGGTACATAACCGCGATTTCGTCTGCAAAGTGATTCACCACAGACAAATCATGGGTGATAAAAATATAGGTAAGTCCAAACTCCTGTTGTAAATCCATCAGCAGATTTAATATCTGCGCCTGAATAGAAACGTCTAGCGCGGAAACAGGTTCATCGCACACAATAAATTTCGGCTTCATGGCAAGGGCGCGGGCAATCCCGATCCGCTGACGCCTTCCGCCGTCCAGCTCGTGGGGATATACGTTATACAAACGCCTTGCCAAGCCCACCGTGTCCATCAGTTCCAGAACACGTGCCTCTATATTTCCCTTCCCGGAGACAAGCTTGTTCAAAATGAGAGGCTCCGCAATGAGTTCACTTACCCGCATACGCGGATTGAGAGAAGAAAAGGGGTCTTGGAAGATAATCTGCATATCCTTCCGCAGTTCTTTCAGTTCTCGCCTGTTCGCTTTGACCACATCTTTCCCGTCAAATATAATCTGACCGGAGGTAGGCTCAAGCAGACGCAAAATCGTTCTGCCTGTAGTGGACTTCCCACAGCCTGATTCACCCACAATTCCTAGGGTCTTCCCTTTTTCGATGGAAAAACTGATGCCGTCTACAGCATGTACTTCACCTTTTTTGGTGGCGAAATATTTTACTAAGTCTTTGACTTCCAGAATGACTTCCGCCATCTACTCCGCCTCCTTCTTTGACGCTAAAGAAAACCCGGACTCTTCATACGCGCAGCACTCAACCATATGTGTCCCGGAAAAAGCTTGTGCCTTCTGCGGACTCTTGCAAGCTTCCCTCACATAAGGACAACGCGGCGCAAAGGCGCAGCCTTCCGGTAAATTCGTTGGGTCAGGCATTTGCCCTTTGATGGGCTTCAGGCGATGCACCTTCCTATCAATATTCGGCAAGGAGTCAAACAGCCCTTCCGTATATGGGTGTTTATACCGGTAGAAAATATCCTCAACTGTGCCCTTTTCTACAATTCTGCCAGCATACATGACGACTACCTCGTCACACATCTCCGCCACAATCCCCAGATCATGGGTAATGAGCAGCATAGAGGTATCATACTGGTTTTTCAGCTCCCGCATCAACTTCAGCACTTGGGCTTGAATGGTTACATCTAAGGCCGTGGTAGGTTCGTCTGCAATCAGCACTGCAGGGTGACAGGCCAAGGCAATCGCAATGCCGACCCGCTGCCGCATGCCGCCGGAAAACTGATGAGGATACTCATGCACACGCTCGGAAGGAATCCCTACGGTTTCCAGCACTTCCCGCGCCCGATCCATGGCGGCGGCAGGTCTGAGCCGTTCATGGAGCACGATACTTTCGGCAATCTGCTCCCCTATGGTCAAAACCGGGTTCAGCGAAGACATTGGGTCTTGAAATATCATGGCAATTTCTTTGCCCCGGACTTTGCTCAGTTCTTTCTGAGACAGAGCCTGCATATCAATGCCGTTTACTATAATTTTCCCGCTTTTCACAACTCCGGGCGGATTTGGCACGAGGCGCAGTAAGGAGAGCATCGCCGTGGTTTTCCCGGCACCCGTTTCCCCCACGATGCCCATAATGCTCTTTTTGCGCAGTTTCAAGTCAATGGAATTCACTGCCTTTACCGTAGAACCCTCAGTTTCATAATGGATCACCAAGTCTTCCACGTCAACTGCATACTCTGTGTTTTTATGTTCCAACATACTCCCGGTCTCCTATCTCTTTAGCTTCGGATCAAGTGCGTCCCTTAGCCCATCGCCTACTAGGTTAATCGCCATAACTGTAACCATAATAGCAAGACCAGGAATGATCGTCAAATACGGCGCTTGGATAATAAATGCTCTGGAAGCCGATAAGAGCGCCCCCCACTCCGGCGTTGGGATCGGTACCCCAAGGCCAATAAAGCTCAAACTGGATGCTGTGATGATCGTCACACCAATCCTGAGGGTACACTGTACAAGTATGGGGGAAAAGCAGTTCGGCAGTACATGTCGGAAGATAATATACACATTGGAACCGCCAATCGCTCTGGCAGATTCGATATATTCATTAAACCGAACCGTCATGACTGATGCTCTAGTGATACGGGCAAGAATTGGTACTGAGGTTACTGCTAAGGCGATGGTTAAGTTTAGTATATTCGTCCCCAAGGCCGCCACAATCGTAACGGCAAGTAATATGTTTGGAATAATATCAAAGGAGTCCAAAAAGCGCATGATAATATCGTCAAACTTACCGCCGATATAACCCGCAAGCGCTCCGATCGGTAGACCCACCAAGAGGCCAAATAAGGTCGCCGCAACCCCGATCACCAAGGAGTATCTCGCTCCATAGCCGACACGGGCCAGCATATCTCTGCCAAAGTTATCTGTACCAAAGGGATGCTCTAAGCTTGGTGATATCAGGCGGTTTACCGGATCCATACCACTTACGTCTGTGCTGTAATCCCATATCACACCGGCAAATATCGCAATCAGCACAATGAATGTGATCACAATAAGTCCCACAACAGCGCCCTTGTTTCTGCGATATTGCCGCCATGTCTCTTTGATGCGGCTTTGCTTTGTACCAATACTTGAAACTGCATGTTCCATATCAAGCCACCCCCTAGCCTTTCGCGTATTGCGCCTTGATTCTTGGATCCAGCCAAGCATAAATCAAGTCTACCAATAACAGTACAAGTGAGACAAAAATAGAGGTCACAATAATAAATCCGGTCACCACTGGATAGTCATTGCGTAAAATCGAGTCGATCAAATAGTTCCCGATCCCGGGCCAAGAGAATACTCGCTCTGCAATGACGGATCCGCCTACTAAGGCCGCTACTTGGGTACCGATCATGGTCACAATGGGAATCCATGCATTTTTCAGAGCGTGTTTGTTAATTACCTTCTTCTCCGGCAAACCCTTCGCCCGCGCCGTGCGTAAATAGTCCTGATGGATTACATCAAGCATAGCCGAGCGGGTTGTCCTTGTAATCGCTGCCATAAGACCCGTGCCTACAGTCAGAGATGGCAGTATCAAACTGCGCAAACCATCTGTAGCGCCATGGGAGGGCAGCCATCCTAAATTGACCGAGAATAGTATAATCAACAAAAGCCCTACCCAAAAGTTTGGCATGGACATGCCAAAAAAGGAGAGCAGGGACGCACCTGTGTCTACCCAAGAATTTTGGCGGATCGCCGACCAAATTCCCAAAGGGATTGATACAAGCACCGCAAACAACACCGCCGACCCCGCTAACATGAGGGTATAGGGCAGCCTGCCGAAGTACAGATCCCACACAGGCAGATTGTTAAAAATGCTCGTACCCAAATCCATCCGGAATATCCCAGACATATAACGCAGATACCGGATCAGCATAGGATCGTTCAGACCCCGTTCTTCTCTGAACTGATGCAACTGCTCCGGCGTTGCCGTTTCTCCAAGCGCTGTAACTGCCACATCTCCCGGAACTAAGCTCATAATGAAAAAGACGGAAAAGGAGACGATGATAATGACCGGAATCAGCATGAGCAGGCGCTTAAAAATGTATCTGTGCATGGTGTCACCTCTTTTTTTGACAGGAGGAAGCTATGGAAAATCTCGATAGCCCCCTCCTAATGCATAGGCTTATTGCTCTACAGCAAAGACATTGGAAAAGTCAACAAAGTTTGGTTGGTTGCTCAAATTGATGCCCCCAACATTACTTGCGCCGAGTACCCATAGATATTGCTGGATCAGCGGAACAAGAGGCACTTCGTAAGCAATGTGTTGTTGGATCAAAGCATAGTAGTACATCATTTCATCCCATGATGCGGCATCGAGGGCGCTTTGGAACAAGGCCTCTAGCTCTGGGCTGTTATATTGCATCAAGTTGGCGTCCCCATCGGCAGTAATAAAGCGCTGGATGATATTCAATACGCCGCCGGACTGTGAGCTCTGCTGCACATAGAGGTCAAAGCCGCCGTCTTCCCTGATGTTGGCGCTAAAGCCGGATTGCGCCCACTCTGTGATATGTACATCAATGTCTACCTGCGCCAAGCTGTGCTGGATAATCTCTGCGATCGGCAACATCAGTGCAAATGTATAGAGTTCCAGTTGCAGTCTGTTATTTGCATCGTATCCCGCCTCGCTGAGAAGCGCTCTCGCAGCGTCTAGGTCAAGAGAAAAGGCATCTACTGGCGCATGACCCATGGTAACAGAGTTGATGAAGTTATATCCCGGAACACCCATCTCCCCGCCTTCAAATGCGGCTAGAGCAATGTCGTTCCGGTTGACTGCCATGGCAATCGCTTGACGGACACGCATGTCTTCCCCTGCCGGACGGCCTGTATTGATCGCGAGGAAGATGGTAGAAATGCTTTCCGCTCTGAATACATTGATGTCATCGTTATGTAAAAAGCGCGGGATATCTGTAATGGCAGGTGCAAAAACAGCTTCCACGTCTCCCGCCTCTAGAGCCAAAGAACGAGCAGCAGCATCGGGAATAACAACAGAGGTAATTTGCTCAGTCACAGGCAGTTCGCCCCAATAGTCATCAAAACGGACAATCGTCCAAGATACGCCCGGATTATGAGATTCAAAGCGGAACGGACCTGTACCGATGCTTCCGCCTACATCAATGCCATATCGTTCTACAGATGCTTGAGACATGATTTTTTGTGAAGCATAAATCAACCAGTCAGCAGTGCTTCTGTTAAGATAGAAAGTGATGGTGTAGTCATCTTCCACAACGATTTCATCAATATACGCAGCACCCACAATCGCCGCCATAATGCCTTCATTGTCAGCAGAACCCGCGTATTCGAATGTGAACTTTACATCATTGGCTGTAAAGTGCTCCCCATTATGAAACTGGACATCATCCCGCAGATGGAATGTCCAAACAGTGCTGTCTTCGTTTGACTCCCAAGTTGTTGCAAGAGCCGGAAGGATGGAAAAGTCTGAGGTATCCACATCAACCAAACGGCTGAATGTAGAGTTGGTCAATACAGCAGTTTGAGTGGCATGTTCACCGTAAGGTGTGTTAGACGGCAAATCTGATGGCTGGGCGATTCTGATATGACTCTGGAAGGTCGCCCCTTCCGGTGCTGGCTCTGGTGTCGTTGTAATGGCAGGCGTACCGCCGTCCGCTGGTGGCGGCGTAGCTTCGTTGGTACCTCCCCCACCGCCACAGGCGGCGAGAAGGCCGACTAACATTGCCAAACATAGTAAGCTTGCGAGTAATCTCTTTTTCATGTTCGTTCCTCCTAAATTTTTTGTAATCTCCTATTTATCCAAACACTGCCAACAAATACCCTGCCACAACCGCAGACCCGATAATGCTTGCCACAGTTGATCCCATGGCGTGCATCAACAGAAAGTTAGACGGATTCGCCCGCTGTCCTTCCGCCTGAGAGACCCGGGCTGCCATAGGCATAGCGGATACTCCAGCAGAGCCGATCAGGGGGTTCAATTTGCCGCCAGTGATTCGGTACAACACTTTTCCGAACAAAACACCGCTTATAGTAGATACGATAAAGGCGAGAAGCCCTAAGGTGATAATTAAAATAGTATCTCTGGTCAAAAAATTCTCTGCCACTGTGGTGGCACCCACACTGAGTGAGAGGAAAATAATCACCACATTCGTCAGCGCATTTTGCGCCGTGTCGCTTAAGCGATCTGTCAGCCCGCACTCTTTCAGCAAGTTGCCAAGCATGAGCATCCCAATCAGAGGCGTCACCGTTGGCAAGAGGAGTGCAACCACAATCGTAACCGCAATCGGAAACACGATCCGCTCCTGCTTACTAACCACGCGAAGTTGCTCCATTTTCACCTCGCGCTCACGCTTGGTGGTGAAAAGCCGCATAAAAGGCGGCTGGATTAAGGGGATCAAAGCCATGTAAGAATACGCCGCAATGGCTACAGCTCCTAATAGATGGGGCGCCAGTTGGCTGGTCAAAAACAAGGCCGTCGGCCCGTCAGCGCTGCCGATAATCCCGATTGCAGCGCTCTCTGACCCGGAGAAGCCCAAGGTAATCGCCAAGAGAAAAGCACAAAATATCCCGGTCTGGGCTGCGATTCCAAAAAACATGCTCTTTTTGCTGGCCAAAAGAGGACCAAAGTCTGTCATTGCTCCCACCCCTAGGAAAATCAAGGATGGATATAGTCCAGTATGTAACCCAATGTAAAGGAAATCCAGCAGTCCGCCATGGGAGAATACCTCTGCGATATTGACGCCATTCTCTCTTGCGGGATCCCAAAGTTCCGGATGATATAAGCCGGTACCGGGCAAGTTTGTAAGTAACATCCCAAATGCAATACCCATCAGCAAAAGGGGTTCAAATTTGCGTACAAGCCCCAAATAGAGAAGCACCAAGGAAATGAGAAGCATCAGAGCTTGACCCATATCTCCAAACAACATATATAGTCCAGACGATTCTGCTAGGGAACTTACGATCTCAACTGTATCCACAATCTCTCCTCTATTTCAGCGCAATTAATGCTGTTCCCGTATCTACCGCCGATCCTTCTGTGACTTGAATCTGTGCCACTATACCGCCTTTTTCGGCAACAATTTCAGTCTCCATTTTCATGGCTTCTAACACAAGAAGTATATCCCCTGCTTTAATAATATCCCCAAGCTTTATTTTAAGGCTAAGTACATTGCCCGGCAATGGTGAAATAATCCATTCCTCTGAACCACTTGGCTTCTCTCCCAGATCCGGCAAAGGTATGCCGCTGTCGGATTTTGTCGTCGTATATTCGTCCAGCAGCATGGCAGCGCCTTGCTCTACCTCTACCTCGTAAGTTTTATCGTTTAGGGTCACCTTGTATGTCATTACCCGTCTCCATTCCCTTGATAGACCTCTCGTATTTCACAAAACCGCAATGTATTGAGAGGCACTTGCAACTCATGTGCCACGATAGCCATAATCATGGCGGCTTCCTGCTCTTGTACATTGTGAAGCCTGAGTTCTCCATAGGAATCGGAGGCAGAAACACGAGTCTCTTTTGGCGTGAACACTTGCGTCCCGCGGGAAATCAGTGCAAACACGCCAGTTAATAAGAGTAGCACAACAAGCACCAGCACCATACCCATTAGGGCAATCAGCAATCCGGATCCTATGGTAATCTCAGTTACATGCATACCTTACTCCGCTCTTTTCATCGTATACCGGACGGTTTTCTCTTTGTCTGCTCTCCGGTTTTCGAAAAACTGCTTCGCTACATGGGGAAATAAGAGATAAGACAACACATCCTCATCGGATTGCAGCAACCCATCGGCACCGCCAAGACTGGCCTTTGTTGTTTCAAATGTTGGAACAAGACTACCGGCAAAACGGCCTACCAGCGGCTTTTCTCCATTTAAAACACGCTGTTCCAACTCGGGATTCACAAGGGTAGGCGGCATACCGTACTCCCCTCTGATATAGGCCTTTACTTCTTTCGTAACTGTTTTATATCGCTCCCCGGTCAACACGTTTTGTACTGCTTGCACACCGACCATTTGACTGGTTGGTGTGACCAGAGGCGGATATCCTAAATCAGCTCTAACTCTTGGCGTCTCCAGCAAAACTTCATCTAGGCGATGAGCGGCATGTTGCATTTTCAACTGACTAATCAAATTAGAAAGCATCCCACCTGGGATTTGATAGGTCAAACAATCTGTATCTGTGGCTAAAACCATAGGATCGAGTTGTCCTGACACCAGAGCCTCATTTCGGATGATCTTAAAGAAATCCGAAACCACTTTCATCTTCTCTACATCCAGACCTATATCGTAATCAAATTGATTCAAGGCGTACACCATCGTCTCCGTAGCAGGCTGCGACGCCCCTCCGGATAGCGGAGCTGTCGCAGTGTCAATCACATCCGCCCCGGCTTCCGCCGCTTTCAGATAGGTCATGGAGCTTAGGCCGGGCGTGGAATGTGCATGTATGATGAGGGGTAAGCTTACACTTTCTTTGATGCCGCGCACCAAGTCATAAGCTGTCTTTGGATCCAAGATACCCGCCATGTCTTTTACACAAATGGAGTGTACGCCCATTTGTTCCAAAGCTTTCGCCATATCAATAAACCGTTCTATAGTGTGAACCGGGCTAATCGTATAGGAAATTGTTCCTGTCGCATGTGCTTTTTGCTTAATTGTTTCATCAATGGCAACTGCCATACTGCGCACATCGTTTAAGGCGTCAAAAATGCGGATGATATCAATTCCATTTGCCGCCGCACAGCGGATAAAGTTCCGTACTACATCATCCGGATAGGGCTTATACCCCACAAGATTTTGTCCCCGCAATAACATTTGCAGCTTGGAACTTGGCAAAGCTTTTCTCAGCTTTCTAAGCCGCTCCCACGGATCTTCGTTCAAGAAGCGCAAACATACATCAAAAGTCGCCCCGCCCCAGCATTCAATCGCGTAATACCCGACCTGATCCATCAGAGTCAGAATCTCTGCAAAGCGGTCATAAGGCAAACGTGTCGCCAAGAGAGATTGATTTGCGTCCCGCAAAGCTGTTTCGATGATTTGAAGCTTCCTCGCTGTCAAGACTACACATCCTTAGCGCCTATAAATTTTAATCTGCTCCTCTTGAAACACCCGGCCTTTTGTATCAATCCCAACAATGAGCCGGAGTTTTTCAACACCGAGACGTTTAATAGATTCCGTCCCTAAATCTTCATAGGCCACCACATCACAGGTTTTCACCTGATTTGAAATCATAGCGGATGCTCCGCCAATGCTGAGTAGGTAAACGCCCCCATATTTTTTACAAAGTTCCGGTACGAAATCAGACCGGTCACCCTTGCCAATCATACCGAGCATCCCGAGTTTAAGAGACATTTCCACAAAAGAGTCCATGCGCATACTAGTCGTTGGTGCAATAGAACCCATGGTACGCCCGGGCTTTGTCGGGCAAGGGCCTGCATAAAAGATAAATTGATTCGTAAAATCGATGGGCTGGGGTACCTTTTGCAAAAAGGCTTCTTCCATCCGCTTATGCGCCGCATCCCGGGCTGTATAGATGGTACCAGTCAATTCCAGCACATCTCCAATGTTCCACTTTTGCACATCCTCTTTGGTGAGAGGGCTATTGATTTGAATGGCGTCCATTTCACTCACCGACTTCCTATATGACTGCACTGGCATATCGACTGGCATGACACTGTAAATTCACCGCCACAGGCAATGTGGTTATATGACAGGGATAGTATTCAATATGTACATCCAGCGCTGTAACTCTGCCGCCCATACCCAGTGTGCCAATCCCCAAGTTATTAATGCGTTCCAGCAACTCTTCTTCCATCGCCGCATACTGGGGATTCGGGTTACGTACGCCGATTGGACGGAGCAAGGATTTCTTCGCAAGCCAAGTACAATAATCCATCGTGCCGCCAATTCCCACACCCACAATCGTAGGCGGACAGGTTTTTCCACCGGCTCTCTCTACTGCTTTTAACACAAATTCCTCGATGCCCTCTTTGCCCTCTGCCGGAGTTAAAGTGGTAAAGGCCCCCATATTCTCACTGCCTCCGCCTTTTGGCATGACGGTAATATGTACTTTGTCCCCCGCTACAATCTCCGTATGCAGCACACAAGGTGTATTATCCCCCGTATTCACACGGTCTAGCGGATCACGCACAATGGACTTGCGCAAATACCCTTCTTCATACCCGCGTCTAACACCTTCGTTTACTGCATCAACGAAAGATATCCCGGTCCATGACACCTCTTGGCCAATCTCCATAATCACCACAGCCGTCCCTGTATCGTGACAGCAAGCAATCTGTTCCCGCTTTGCGTAATCCGCATTCTCAATCAGCAGCGCCAAGGTATCCTTACTATAGGGAGACTCTTCTTGCCCATGCGCCGTTTTGAGCGCAGCGACTAGATTCTCGTTTAATTCATAACAAGCTTTTTGACAAAGCGCCGCAATAACTGGTATCAGTTCTGCTGTATCAATATTTCTAGACAATTTGCCGTCTCCTTGCTTCTATTTGATAAGCGATCCGCTTTTCTTATTTTTGTATTGATTATATCTACACAATGATATAAAATCAATATATGCAAATATATGACTCCATAAACTGAATTTATGGAGTCACGAGGAGTGTGCATCAAGATTATGGAACAAGAAATGGAGTATATCTACGCCGTATACCGGGAAGGGTCGATCTCTAAGGCTGCGGATAAGTTATTTATCACACAGCCGGCTCTCAGCATGGCAATCAAGCGCGTAGAAAAAAGGCTGGGAGAGGCCCTCTTTGACCGCAGCCAAACCCCGATCTGCCTGACAGGCGTGGGAGATCTCTACATTCGAAAATACCATGAAATCAAGCACTTAGAGCGTGAGCTCAGTAATCAAATACACGACCTCCAGCAATCCCAGAAGGGCGAGCTCACAATCGGCGGCACGCACTTCATTTTGTCTTATGTCTTAGCTCCCGTCCTATCGAAATTTTTCAGGCAATACCCTGATATCTCCGTCAAATTCTTCGAGTGCCGCGCTGACACAGCGGAATCCCTTTTGATCGAGGGGAGTATCGACACCTATCTGCGCTGCGACGGATGCCCCCCTGCGCTAAAACCGATCGGCCCCGCCTTTACAGATCACCTTTTGATCGCTGTACACAAAGACTATGTGAAACGATACAATTTGCCAAAGGAGAATTTCACCCATGAAATGATTCAAAATAATGCGTATTTTCACGACGGCTGTTTCAATGTGGATTTTAAGCATTTTTCAAAATTACCCTACCTGGTTCCATCAGAGGGCAATAATTCCCGCAGACGCTTTTTTGATTTATTTTCACAGCACAAAGTAAAGCCTGATGTAAGAATGGAAGTAGAGCAGCTTGCTACAGCTTACTATTTAGCGGATAACGGCATTGGCGCCGCTTTGGCCAGTACAATTATGATTAAGAAAAACTTAGGCCATAATTTAGTTTTTTACAAAATCAAATCTCCAATATTAGTCCGGCACTTCTACTTTGCGGGAAGGCACAATGGATATATTTCCAAGGCAACCAGCAAATTCATGGGGATGCTTTCAAATTATTATGAAGAATAGAAACCTGCTGTAACGCAGAAACAAGCCCGCATCCATACAGATGCGGGCTTGTTTTGTGTCAGAAGTTTAGTGATATGGCTTATATGTTTTCGCCACTTCAACCATCAATTTCGCTTTTGTGAAGTCTGCATTGGAAGGATACTCACATCCTGTCGCCAACATATACCCCTCACCTTTGCCGAATATGTCAATCTCTTTCTTACATTCGGCAATCCATTCCTCATCTGTGTTCAAAACCACCATCGGAGGCGGCACACAGCCGATCAAGGTTATTTTATCGCCGTACTTTTCTTTACACTCAGCAAAATCTTTGCAGTCGTCTGGAACGTGGAGGAAGGAAATTGCACATGGGTTCATGGATTCAATCTGTGCATCAAAGTAAATCTTTTGACCGCAGTTATGCACCATAACAAGGCAGCCTCTTTCATGGCAAATGTCAGCGAGTTCTTTCGCCAAGCCGCCTTCCATCTCTACCCACATTTCCTTCGACATAATAGAACCGGATGCGAAGAGCGTATCCAGCATGATGGCATTCACGCCTGTATCAATGAGCGCATGTACGTACTCTTTGAGTGTTTCGTTTATCTCACGCGCCGCGGCTTTTACTGCATCCGGGTCATCATAAAGATCCATATACATATCTTGCTGATTCCGCAGCATAGATAACACGCCGAGGGGGCCAAACACAAAGGCAACGACAGGGAATTCCCCTTTTGCCTTTTCTACAAGCTGCTTGCAGACATCAATGTGCATCATCATCCGCTCGGATGTTTTATAATCCACTTTCTTAATCTTCGCGTAATCCTCAATTTCTTTGATTACGAGATTATCATAGTCAGGATGAGCCGCATCGTTTTCATTGAAGATGAGTTTTTGCCCCCATGCGTCACACTCGATTGAAAGGTCAATCAATGTTACCACGGTGTCGAGATCAAAATCTTTAACGCTCTTATAAAAGGCCTCCGCACAAATATCCGCATTGGTAGACCACTCTTCATAAGTTGCGCCTACGAGCTTTCTAGATACACCCGCCAATATTGGATATACAGGTGTCCGATCCGCCCCTGTTCTCATCAGTGTTGCAACTACCCGTTCCATTGAATTCATTTGATACACCTCATTTTATTTAGATTCTTTCGTTTCTAAATTGTAAAACACACCGGAAGGATAGTCTTTAACAATTTACGCATTTTTTGTAATTTATTCAGAACATCATGCAATTCATGTAGTGATCGGTGAAGACAGGATTGGCATCTAAGGAGACTGTACGCGCCCGCTCCGCAAAGTGCGCTGTGGTGTCAAGCAAGGCTTCGTCTCCAAGGAGCATAGACGCTCCGGTATGGGCGGCGTTGCCGATCACTTCAGTTTGGTCTATCATCTCCTCTGAGATCAGTCCGATTTTAGCGGCACTGACAAGACTGATCTGGCTGCCAAACCCACCCGCAATATAGAGGGTCTCCACTTCTGACTTTTGGACGCCCTCCGTCTCCAAAAGCGTTTCAATCCCTGCCCGAATCGCACCTTTGGCAAGCTGCACCTTCCGCACATCCGCCGCCGTGATGCCGATCCCATCTTGCAATGCAAACCAATCGGAGTCATCAGAGAATGCACCGGTTTCGTCGATGATTTCAAGCTCCAGCATCAAAGCAATTGCATCCACAATGCCGCTGCCGCAAATTCCTTTCGCTGGTCCGCCCCCGATGGTAGAGCAGCGGACAATTCCATTTTCTTGCCAAACGCGGTCAATAGCTCCTGTTATGCCATAGGTACCATATGTAATTCCGGCACCCTCCAAAGCGGGGCCCGCGGCTGTGGAACAGCAAGTAAGCACACCATCATGCCATAACACAATCTCACCATTCGTGCCGATATCCACCAATAGAGCCGTCTTCCCCTCAGTACACATCCCGCTTGCCAGAATTGCACAAGTAATATCGCCGCCTACGAAAGCAGAAATACATCGAGGCAGATATACACGGGCACTGGATAATACAGGCAGGTCAAGCTCAGTTGCACCGACAAATTCCCCAAACAATCTGTCCGCCAAAAAGGGCGCACGAGAAAGCGGCGCTGGATTTTGCTCTGTCAACAAATACAGCATGGCAGTATTACCGGTTACAACCAAAGCGTCGATTGAACCAGAGGCAACTCCATGTCTTGCGCATAGCTCCTCTATCATGTCAGAAAGCGCTGTGCGGATCACTCCCGCAAGCGCATGCCTCTCGCCTGATAGCGCATGTTCGATTCGGCTGATAACATCCGCACCAAAAGAGGCTTGCGGATTTTTGCGAGTGACTGTATCCACCCATCCGGTCCGGTCTAAAAGTGCTACGCAGACTGTCGTTGTGCCAACATCCACCGCAATCCCGTATTGTGTGAACATGGGATCCACGAGCAAGCTGTCTAATATCTCCCCTGCCGCGATATTTTGCATAGCACCGATACCATCAAGGTCTACCCGGATCTCACCCTCAACTCTCGCCTGACAGGCAAGGCATGTTTCACCGTCAATGGATACTGGACAAGCTTTACAGATCCCACGCCCCCCGCAGGACATGTCGAGGGGGATATCATACCGAGCTAGAACGGAGGACAGCAGTTCTCCCCTCTGGGCTTCTAGTGTCTGTTCGCCATCATCTGTGACCAGCTTGATTGTCAGTTTCATGAAAACAAAAAACCTCCAAAATAAGTAACTGTGTTCGGGCCGTTGATATAGGCAAGGCCGCTCTGAGCTGCAAGTTCTGACACTGCCATACCATAAGCCTCCACAGACGCGGTTGCCAGATCGGGGTGCGCACATGGTAAATGATCCTCTTTTGCACAGCGCGGGCAAACATGACAAGCCCCCGCCCCTACTCTGAGGGGAGATTCCAGTACACCATCAAAAACTTCCGCCAGTTTCAAGGCCAGTGCATTGTGGGCAATTGCCGCAGCCTCCATCCCTTCAATGTCAAAGGAGTCTTCCAGTTGTCCAATCGACTGAAAGACCAGCATATACTTATATTTTTTCGCACAGGCAATCATGTCGTCTATGTCGCCCACATCCGGCGGACACATCCAACATTTCCCATACTTTCCGCAGAGGTTTTGCACACAAGCCAAGCGAAAATCCCGCTGAAATACAATCTGGTCAACTAAAACCACGCCCGCACCCGCAGCCCCTGCTTTCAGCGCCTCTTCGATCAAAGACTTTTCAAATGTCGCTTCCATCTGTCACGCCCCCCTAATTTAAATAAAGTATAGCAGATCAATTCTTGCTTTTCTTGCTTTATCTGAATAAATTTTGTATGATAGTGAAACATAGCGGAATTTTACCAAAATGCTTGCATTATTACAAGAACAATAGGCGCATAATTTGATACATTCTATAAATAAACTAGGGTGACCTTATGGGAAATTTGAGAGATCATCACGATTTTGATCTAAATCTTGCAATGGAATGTGCCTCTGCCTACTCCACATCCAGTGGACTGGGCTGTGTGGTTTCGGATATCAGCGGAACGATTTTATTTGAAAAAGGCCAGGGATGCGCCGCCTGTAAGATTTGTGAGGCAGCGGGCTTCGACAAAGAAAACTGCAAGTCTTTCCAAGCCTATGGCATGACCGAAGCGGAGCGTTTCGGCGGCAGATACATCTATTTTTGCCCCATGGGTCTAACCCTCTTTGTCTCCCCCATCATCGGCGATACAGGCAGTGCCGCCAAGATCACGGCAGGCCCCTTCCTGATGGTAGAGCAAGACGACTACGCCGCCTTCGATCTAGAACACCGTTTAGGGCTCGGCACTGACGCAATCTCTCGGGTTTTGGAGCTGATCGGTAAACTGCCTTACATTCCCGCCGGTAAAGTAAATGCGCTGGCTACTTTGCTGTTCATGGCGGTTGGATTCATGAACAAAGTATCTGAAACCAATCACATGTTGGACAGACAGGATTCCTCTGACATCCAAGGACAAATCACAGAATATATCATGGAACTAAAGACGAAGGATCATGCGTCGGAATATCCCTTCCAAACCGAAAAAGCACTTCTCTCCAGCATTACGGGTCTGGATAAACAGATGGCCGGACAATATTTGAATGAACTTTTCGGTTATATTTTGCTATCATCCGGCGGAAACTTTGCCGAAATCAAGTCTCGCATTTATGAACTCTTAGGACTGATCTCTAGGTCCGCAGTTGATGTGGGGGCTTACCCTGATGAGGTTTTCCGCCTCAATCATACCTTCTACCAAAAGGCGGCTCTTACAACAAACATCGACGAACTTTGCTTTCTGCTTACCGAGCGGATGAATCAATATATCGACAGTCTCTTCTCCCTTTCCTCTGTAAAAAATATAGACGTGGTAAGCAAAGCAATTCACTATATGCGCCGCAATTTCCAGCGAAAAATTGCACTCGATGATGTGGCAAAGCATGTATTCCTTACACCCAAGTATTTTAGCAAAGTCTTTAAGCAAGAAACAGGGCAGAGCTTCAGCACTTATCTAAATTGGTTGCGAATTGAGAAAAGCAAGCAGTTACTTCTGGGCTCCGGGCTGAAACTGGTAGACATCGCAAGTTTTTCCGGCTTTGAAGATCAGAGCTACTTCACAAAGGTATTCAAGCGGATGACAGGCATGTCGCCGGGTGAGTATAAGAGATCAGGCGGCAGACATGCGCCTGAAAAAACGAAATCACAATAGGAGGCAGTTATGACGATTTTAAATCAAATTTCAGAACAATTACAAAAAGGTAAGGCAAAAGAGGTAAAGGCACTTGTAGAGCAAGCAATCGCAGAGGGGATTGCAGCTAAGAGCATCCTAGAAGACGGCTTGCTTCATGGCATGGGCATCATCGGCGGAAAATTCAAAAACAATGAAGTGTTTGTACCTGAAGTATTGGTCGCCGCCCGCGCGATGAACATGGGCGCTGCGGTACTAAAACCCCTCCTCGCAGAGGCTGGTGTGGAATCAGTCGGCAAGGTCTGTCTCGGAACCGTCAAGGGTGATCTCCACGATATCGGCAAGAACCTAGTCAAGATGATGATGGAAGGCAAAGGCCTTGAGGTAATCGACATCGGCATCGATGTCCCAACAGAGAACTTCATTCAGACAGCCATCGAACATAACTGTCAAATTATCGCCTGTTCCGCCCTGCTCACCACCACCATGGACGAGATGAAACATGTTGTGGCAGCTGCTGAAAAAGCAGGCATTCGCGACAAGGTAAAAATCATGGTCGGCGGTGCCCCAATCACACAGGCCTTCTGCGAGCAAATCGGCGCGGACTGTTATTCACCAGACGCAGCCTCAGCCGCTGAAGCCGCAGTTGCTTTTTGCAAGTAAGGACATAAAAGACGAAACCACCCAAGCTACATAGGCTTGGGTGGTTTTTGCATGGACGAAACCTGCTTCATACTCAAAGCAATCCGTTTCTTCTCCGGCTCGACCTGTAATACGACAACCTGCACCACATCTCCCACAGACACAATCTCAGACGGATGGCGCACAAAACGATTTGCCAGTTCTGAGATGTGAACCAAGCCATCTTGATGGACGCCAATGTCCACAAATGCACCAAAATCGATCACATTGCGCACAGTACCCGATAAGACAAGTCCCGGTGTAAGGTCTGCAATATCCATCACACCCTGCCGCATAAGTGGAGGCGGCAATTCATCCCGAGGGTCTCTGCCGGGCTTTTGGAGGCTTGCTGCAATGTCTTGCAAAGTTGGTATCCCTACGCCACACTGATCTGCGGCTTCTGCAACTCCAATCGCCTCAAGGCGGCTTTGCAGTTCATCTAAGCTTCCAGATTTCACATCTGCCAAGGTATAACCCAAAAGCGCAAGAAGTGCCTCAGCCGCCTTGTAAGACTCAGGGTGTACTGATGTATTGTCCAGAATTTGTTTTGACTCCGATATACGGAGGAAGCCCGCACATTGCTCATAGGCTTTCGCCCCAAGATTCGGCACCTTCCGCAAGGCTTTTCGATTCTGAAAAGAGCCGTTTTCCTCCCGGTATGCTATGATATTCTTTGCTGTTTTCTCAGTCAAACCAGAAATCTGCCTCAGCAGAGATGCAGACGCCAGATTCAAGTCTACCCCCACCTCATTGACACAGTCTTCCACCACCGCGTCTAAAGCTTGACCAAGCCGCCCTTGAGGCATATCGTGTTGATACTGACCAACCCCTATGCTTTTCGGGTCAATCTTCACAAGCTCCGCCAAAGGGTCTAAGAGCCGCCGCGCAATGGATACGGCAGACCGAAGAGTTACATCCAGATCCGGAAACTCCTCTGCCGCCAGTTTCGACGCGGAGTAGACAGAAGCCCCGGCCTCGTTTACTACCATATAGCTGACGGTACCGCCCATGTCACGAATTACATCCGAAACAAAGGCCTCCGCCTTCCCCGATGCCGTCCCATTTCCAATCGCAATGCAGCTAATGCCATGATGTGCAATCAGCTCTCGCAACACCTGGGCAGATTTTTCCTTTTGATCGTGAGGCGGTGTAGGGTAAATAACAGCCGTATCGAGTACCCGCCCAGTACTGTCAACCACCGCAAGCTTACAGCCCGTACGATACGCCGGATCAAGCCCCAGTGTAACCCGGCCTTTGATCGGCGGCTGCATCAGGAGGGGCTTTAGGTTGAGTGCAAACATCCCAATGGCATGTTCATCCGCAGAATCTGTAAGTCCGGAACGGATCTCCCGCTCTACAGAGGGGAGAATCAAGCGCCCCAGCGCATCCTGCGCCGCCTCTGCAACAAGAGATGAGGTCATACTGCCGGGACGAACAAAGGCTTGGCTCATCACCGCCATCGCCTCTGTTTCATCCGCAAGAACAGATACTTTCAGCATCTTCTCACGCTCACCCCGATTGATCGCCAAAATCTGATAACTGGAAAGAGACTTAACCGGCGCTTCAAATGCATAATAAAGCCGATAGACCGAATCTTCCGCCTCATTCACAGCACAGACAGAGATTACACCCCTACGCAGAATCAAATCCCGGAGTCTTTGACGCACAGTCGCATCATCAGACATCTCTTCCGCAATGATATCCTGCGCCCCGGCGAGAGCTTCTTCTATTGTATGGATTTCCTGCGCTTCATTGATGTACGGCGGTGCAAGCTCTGCAAGAGAACCACTTTTAATATCTTGCCGAAAGATGCTTTCCGCCAAAGGAGCAAGCCCACGCTCTCTTGCGATGGTGGCACGGGTGCGCCGCTTGGGACGGTAGGGACGATACATATCCTCTACCGCTGTCAGTGTGGAGGCTCCTGCAATGGCAGCGGCAAGTTCCGGCGTCAGTTTCCCCTGCTCGGTGATAACTGCACAAACTTCCTCTTTTCTTGCTTCCAGACTCCGCAAATAACTGAGGCGATCCGCAACTTGACGCAAGACTTGATCGTCCAGTGTCCCATGCTGCTCTTTCCGATAGCGGGCAATAAAGGGAATGGTGTATCCGGCGTCTAAAAGGTCAATAATATTTTGAGCAAATACAAGCGGGATTTGAAGTTCCCGGCTTAAGGTCTCGGCAAACGACATGGTGATCTCTCCCAATATAAAATGCCCTTCGTCTACCCCTATTGCGGACAAACGAAGGGCTCAAATCCAGTATTCAGAACTAGTACAGGCTTATCTAACGCACCTACACACTCCGCAGACGTACCGCCGTGCCCCAAACCATAATCCGGACGCCTGCTTCCGAAGATTCCTTGTCATAAAAAACCCGAATAATCGCATCCGCGCCCATCTCCTCGGCTTTTTCGATCATGCTTTGATTGGCACGCTCTACGCCTTCTTCTATGACTTTCCCCATGGCCGCCGTAGTCCATCGAACTTTGATCGGCGGAACACCGACACCAGAGACCAAGCCTAACATCTCAATTTCTTTTCCCGGGATAAAATCTGTGTTAACCAATAACATGGCACATCTCTCCTCTTTATCTCTATCTCTTCTAGAGTCCAAAACCGCCAAGGCCACCAAGGCCGCCCATATCTAGACCCCCGGTTAGCTTACTCATGTTCTCAGAAGACGCCGCCTCTGCCGCACGGAGCGCCTCATTCACAGCCGCCACCACGAGATCTTGCAGCATCTCTACATCTTCCGGATCTACTGCTTCCGGGTCAATCGTAAGCGCAGAGAGTTCCTTGCTTCCGTTGACCACAGCCCGCACCATACCGCCGCCGGCAGCCGCTTCAAAGGTCTTGTTCTCAAGCTCTTCCTGCATGCGCATCATGTCTTCTTGCATCTTCTGCACTTGGCGCATCATGTCTTTCTGACGAACCGGCTTCCCTGAATGGGGACCGCCCATGTATCCTCTGCCTTTTGCCATATCCAAACACCTCTCTACTTGATGATTATATTGTCAAACCCTTTTCGGGTAAGCGCGTCTAGTTTGCTCGTTGCACCAGCAGAAACCGGCGGCGCCCCCGCGTGGATCTGAATCAGCACCGGATTCCCATGCTGCGCTGAGGCCGCTTTCTGGAGTGTCTCAATCACATCTTTCGCTTCTACCATAAGGCGGGTAAAATCGTTGTCAATGTAAACGGCAAGCACCGATCCCTCTAGCACACCCATCACTTCTTTGGCGTCTCCTAGAATCGTATATGTGCTTGCGTCCAAAGTCCCCTGCACTCGACCCAGAACCTGTTTCCAGAAACTCATTTCCCCCACAGGTACCGGTGGAATTGGCACCGATGCGGTCACTACAGGAAGTGCTTCAGGTATAGCAGGAGTAGGCTCAGGAGCGCGAGTCGCCTCTTCAGTCTCCCAAGGCGGCAAATCAGCTGCCGGAGCTACTGCTTTCGGCTCTTCCGGCTTCATACTCTGTTCCACAGCTGCAACAACCGGCATTTGAACCGGCACCCCAGCCGCTACCTTCTGTTCAAGCTGCGCAATCCGCGCTTGCAAAGCACCCACATCACCGGATAATTCCGGCTGGCAAAGGTGGATCACACAAAGCTCCACCGTAAGTTTCCGATTCGTTGCACGTCCCAGTGCCGATTGTGCTTCCGTTGTCTGTGCAAGGGCGAGATTGAGGCGCTCAGGCGGCATATTGACAAAACGATCAATCGTCCCCCGGTCAAAACTGCCCCCAAGTAAATTCTCAGCCCCGCTGGGCGCAATGCGGAGGAGTAAGATATCACGAAGTAGCGCTGATAGCTCTCCGAGGAGCGCCCCCATATCTTTCCCCGCATAGTACAAACTGTTTACAATATCGAGAGCCGCCTTCACATTCCCGGCGGCGGCAGCTTCCAGCAAATTTGCTGTCTCTGCGGCACCGGCTAGTCCCAAAAAACGCTGGACAAGGGGTACGTCAATCGTCTGATCTGCGGAACATTGATCAAGAAGCGCCAGGGCATCCCGCATGGACCCGTCCGCCAAAAGGGCAAGCATGTCCGCCGCTTCCCTTTCTAACTTTAAGCCCTCTTGTTCTGCAACAAACTGCAAACGTCCGGCAATCTCCACAGCTCCCACACGCCGGAAGGCATAACGCTGACAGCGGGACAAAATCGTCGCCGGTACTTTATGCGCCTCTGTCGTCGCAAGGATGAACATGAGATGTGCCGGGGGCTCTTCTAAAATCTTCAAAAGCGCATTAAAAGCCGCCGTAGAGAGCATATGTACCTCATCTACAATATAAACCCGCTTCCGTACAACAGCAGGAGTAAACACCGCCTCATCCCGCAGTGCCCGCACATGATCCACACCGTTGTTAGACGCCGCATCTAATTCTTCCACATCCAAAATCCCGCCGCTCTCGATCCCGATGCAGGCGGGACATACATTACAAGGATTTCCATCCTGCAAATCTTCACAATTGACCGCTTTCGCCAAAATCTTCGCACAAGAGGTCTTCCCTGTCCCTCTAGTACCCACAAAGAGATAGGCATGGCTGATCCGGTCTGTTACAAGCTGACGTTTCAGGGTCTCTGTCACATGGGGCTGTCCGATCACATCGTCGAAAGTCTTCGGACGCCACTTTCTATATAAAGCTTGGTACATGAAAAAACTCCTTCAAAAACCTTCGATCTTCGACAAGACCGCACACCGACTGTTGACTAATGCCGTATATCCGTTACCTAGCTAGCCAGCTCAAAACCGGCGCCCTCACGGCACAGAGATGATCCTGCTTAATGCTGCTCGGTTCCCCGCCTGACATGGTTCACAGGTATCCCTTGCGTGAGACCGATCTCTCATCGCTACTTTTCTAGGGCAGACAACACACGACATAGCCGCCAAGTTCGGAATTCATCCCTGCTGTAGCGGATTGCAGGCGACAGGGCACCGCTAACTCCCCAACTAGTGCGGCCTTGCCCAAAACCGAAGGTTTAGGCAAGACTATATGTGTAGATTTCTATTCTACTATATTTTTTGATTTCATGCAATAGGCACATAGGCTCCTTTTGCAAAGGAGCTGTCCGCGAAGCTGACTGAGGATTGCCCTTTACAGGTTTGGTGGGTCCGAATCCTCCGTCAGGCTTCGCCTGCCACCTCCTTTGTAAAAGGAGGCTTTGGTCTCCTGCATCTCCTACACATCCCCTACGAAAAATCTTCCGCCATCCGAGAAAAATCAGAAAACGCAATAGACGACACTCTATCCTGATTCAAACTATCAAAGGTAAAGCTCAAAAGAATCCCTTCGAGCGGCGTCCCACTGAGCCAATAGGCGTAGGATATCCCATCTGAGACCGTAGGCTCACCGAGGGCCAATCTGACTTCATGCCGATTTGCCATGTGCGTAATCCCATTGTAGGAAAGTCTAGAGCTGCCGATCTGGACAAAATCCACCTGAATACTTGCGATCTGTCCGTTACTGTCAACACCGACGAGCAAACCGCCGTCAAAGCGATACATCCGCTCCCACGCACTTGGAACCGAGCCGATCAATTGTCCAAACGATGGGCGAACGGTATTGAAATTTGCATGCATAAGCTCCGCTATATTAAGCGGCGCCAAGGGCGGGGTCATGAATCGCATGAGTATCGTTGCAGCTTCTGCACGTGTTGCATTGCCGCCCGGCGCGATCAGTCCCCCCGGTCTGCCCGTGATGAATCCATGGTAATTCGCCCAGATCAGGGCATTTGTCGCCCAGCTTTGAATCTGGTTCCGATCTGAAAAACTAATCCACCCGAGCCCCTGCCGAACAGTCGTATCCATATTTGTCATGGTCTGGGCATAACGGTGGAGCATGGTGGCAAATTGCTGCCGATCCACATTTTGCAAGGGTGCAAAATACCCTTCCCCAACACCGCCTGCAATCCCGTTGTTATTCGCCCAAGTGACATAAGGCGCAAACCAGCTCTCTACAGAGACGTCATGAAAGGGATTCTGTCTGGAATCACTCGCGTTTGCAGGTCTCCCATGATAGATGCGAAACAGCGTCGCAACCACCATCGCCCGGCTAAAGTTTTGGTTCGGCGCAAAGGTAGTGGGTGAAGTCCCGCTCATCACACCATTTGTGTGTACAAACTGGACAGCCGGAAAAAACCAATCGCCGCTCTGTACATCAGTAAAGGGCAAGTTCGACATCGGCTCAAGCTCCGCCTCTGCAGCAAGTGCACTGACAGACAGAACTCCAAACACCATGCAGATCGCCAATAACAGACTAATACTTCTCTTTTTCCACTTGTTCATTTCGTTCTCCTTCGTTATAATGTGTTCTTTCTCTAGTATTCGACAGTTTAGCAATAAAAATCAAAGATTCAGATTGGGAAAAGTTAAGATTTTTCTAACTATTTCTTCAGCTCAAAATGGGGCTTCAGCATATCACGGAGCACATGGCTCTCATATTCTCCATCCCGATTGGCGCAAAGCACTTCCAAATCCGGCGCAAATTCGATCAACATCTGCCGGCAAGCGCCGCAGGGTAAGCAATATTCCTCCGTATCCGCTGTAACGGCAATCTTCTCAAACTCTTGATGCCCCTCACTGACAGCCTTCACAAGAGCTGTCCGCTCGGCACAGATACACATGCTGTATGCGCCGTTTTCCACATTACAGCCTGTAAATACCGTCCCATCCGCCGAGAGAAGCGCCGCTCCCACAGGGAAGTTTGAATATGGAATATACGCTCTCTGCTTCATCTCTTCCGCACACTTGATAAGCTCTTGATTTGTCATGAGAATTCTCCTTTTCAAATTTAGAAAAAGACTCCTCAGGTCTAAGCCCAAGGAGTCTTCCCATTAAAACTTCTTATTTTTCTTCTTCCGAGCCGCTTCAGACTTCTTCCGGCGTTTCACGCTAGGGCTCTGGTAATACTCCCGCTTTCTCAAATCCGAGAGGACACCCGCCTTTGCACAGTTACGCTTAAAGCGCTTTAACGCACTGTCTAAAGACTCATTATCTTTAATACGGACTTCTGACACTTATATCCCTCCCTCCAAATACGCCCACTTCAAGGTGTGCGCTGTAAGGGCCACATAAAACATCATGGCTTTTCATCATTTAGTATTATATGCGTCCAGACCCAAAATGTCAAGGCAGTAATCATGAATTTCCTGTGAATCTGAAAACTCTCACACTACATCTTGGGTTTCAAGATCAGATTCATCAGCTTGTTCTTCACATAGATAATCTTCACAATCTCCATGTCAGCCATATGCGCCTGTATCTTCTCATTCCCTTGCGCCAAAGCCAAAACCTCCGCCTCTTCCGCGTCCATGGGGATGATAACCGTGCCACGGAGCTTACCACCGATTTGCACCGCAATCTCCTTTTCAGAGGCTTGCAGTTTCGCCGGATCAAACTGCGGCCAATCCTGTCCCATAGCAGTGCCTTCAAAGCCTTGCATTTCCCAAAGTTCCTCCGCAATATGCGGGGCAAACGGAGACAAGAGCGTAAGCAGCATTTTGAGATCCCCGCGATTCGGCTTCGTCTCTGAGAAGGTGTTCACCAAAGTCATAAGCGCCGCAATCGCGGTGTTAAACTTCATGCTGTCAATGTCTTCCCCGACCTTTTTGATCATCTGATGCACCGCCACTTCATTCGCGGCAGATGGCGTCTCTTCCCCGTCGAGTTTCTTCGCCGCCATGTTCCAAAGCCGATCCAAAAAGCGCTTACAGCCTTTCACCGCTTGAGACGACCAAGGCGCCGCCTTTTCAAAGTCACCGATAAACATGATATAAAGCCGGAAGGTATCCGCCCCAAACTCGTCTACAACATCGTTGGGATTGACCACATTCCCGCGAGACTTGCTCATCTTCTCCCCGCTCTCACCAAGGATCATTCCATGGCTCGTCCGCTTGGCATAGGGCTCTTTTGTCGGCACGATGCCGAGGTCATAGAGAAACTTATGCCAAAAGCGGGAATAGAGCAAGTGCAAGGTGGTATGCTCCATACCGCCGTTATACCAATCCACTTGGTGCCAATAGTCCATCGGCTCTTTTCCGACCAAAGCTGTGGTGTTATGGGGATCCATATACCGTAAATAATACCAAGAAGACCCCGCCCATTGAGGCATAGTATCCGTCTCCCGCTTCGCAGGCCCGCCGCAAGTCGGACAGGTGGTGTTAACCCAATCTGTCATCAGCGCCAGTGGAGATTCGCCGGTATCCGCTGTTTCGTAGTTCTCCACCTCCGGCAATAGCAAAGGCAACTCACTCTCCGGAAGCGCCACATAGCCGCAGCAGCCACAGTGTACAATCGGAATCGGCTCGCCCCAATAGCGCTGGCGGCTGAATACCCAGTCCCGGAGCTTATAGTTCACTTTTCGCACACCGAGGTCTTTTTCCTCCAGCCAATCCGCCATCTTTGCCTTTGCTTCTTCAACAGTAAGACCATTCAAGAAATCAGAGTTCACCATCACGCCGCTATAATTATCCAAAAACGGCTCTTCTTCCACATTCCCGCCGGACACAACCTCTACGATCGGAAGCCCAAACTTCTTCGCAAATTCCCAGTCTCGCCCATCATGCCCCGGCACCGCCATAATGGCGCCTGTTCCATAGGTGGTGAGCACATAGTCTGAAATAAAAATCGGAATCTCCAGCCCAGTCGCCGGATTTGTCGCTGTCACACCTTCGAGGCGGACGCCGGTCTTATCCTTCACCATCTCCGTCCGCTCAAAGTCACTCTTCTTCGCCGCCTGTACCTGATAGTCCTGTACTTCCGCGGCATTCTGAAGCTTCGGCATCCACTTCTCCAAAAGCGCGTGCTCCGGAGATACAACCATATACGTCGCCCCAAAGAGAGTATCCGCTCTAGTGGTGAAGACACGAAGCGTATCCCCCTCGCTGGTGGTAAAGTCCACTTCAGCGCCTTCGGAACGACCAATCCAGTTCGTCTGCTGGGCTCTGACACGTTCTGGATAATCTACTAGGTCTAAATCATCAATGAGCCTCTGGGCATATTCTGTAATCTTGAGCATCCACTGGCTCTTATTTTTCCGCACAACTTCACTGGAACAGCGCTCACAAACGCCATCCACCACTTCTTCATTGGCAAGCACACACTTACAACTCAGGCACCAGTTCACCGGAATCTCCGCCCGGTATGCAAGTCCCTTATGGAACATCTGTAGGAAAATCCACTGTGTCCACTTGTAGAAATGCGGATCTGTCGTATCTACTTCCCGATCCCAGTCAAAGCCGAAGCCCAACATCTGAAGCTGTTTGCGAAAACCTGTGATATTCTCTTTCGTCACAACCGCAGGGTGGATTTTATGCTTAATCGCATAGTTCTCAGTCGGCAAACCAAAGGCATCCCAGCCCATGGGAAAGAGAACATTAAAGCCCTCCATCCGGCGCTTACGGCTGACAATATCCATCCCCGTATAAGGCCGCGGATGCCCCACATGGAGCCCCTGTGCCGACGGATAAGGAAACTCCACTAAAGCATAAAACTTCGGTCTAGAGTCCCCGGTAAAAGCGGCGTATGGCTTGTCAGAAAGCCACTTCTCCTGCCACTTTTTTTCAATCGCTGTAAAATTGTATTTCATCCAAGACATCCTCTCAAATTATGTATCAGTTCTCCCCGTTCGCCCTCCATCTGCTATACTTAGGTAAGAACATATCCCAGATCCGCCCAATCAGCAAAGGAAATACACGAAAAAACCGGCAAGAAAAACGGAATAGAATAAATTCACCCAAAAACAACTAGAAAAGCGATGAAACAAAATAATTTCAGCATTTTTCATGCGCAATCACAGGAGAACGCAAAGGTAAATAAGGTGCAAAAAGGTCACTCTACAGCACAAATAAGGGTCATTTTTCACATCCCCAAAGAATGGAAGCCCTAAAGCACCACGACCTCCGCATCGCTCCAAAGACGCTCTAAATTATAAAACTCCCGGCTTTCCTGCAAGAAAATGTGTACAACCACACAGCCGAAGTCGATCAAGACCCAGCCTCCTGCACGAGTGCCCTCTTTCCGGCGGGGCGGCTCCGCCTGGGTTTCCAGCACATGTTCCACTTCATCCGCCAAGGTCTTAATGTGAGTGGAGCTGGTCGCTGTGCAGATGACAAAATAATTTGCAAGCACCGTAAGTTCTTCTGTTTTGAGCACTTTGATATCCTGTGCATTTTTCGCGTCTAGTGCCTCTACTGCAAGTTTTGCGATTTCTTTTGGTGTAAGCATCAAAAAATCCTCCTAAGTTATCTCACCCAGTTATTTCTCCAAGGTGCGCCGTTCGTTGTAAAGAATTGCCCTGTCTGTCGGTCTCGTGTCAAAATTTCCAAGTCTTCCGCGTAAATCTCAAAATTAAAGGGATTCATATACCGATTAATCATCTCCACCCAAGGTTCTACAAATAGGGTCACATAGCTGATCCCATTGACACGGTCGCCAATGTTCGCCATCGACCTATCCACTGTGTGGAACCGAATGTTTTCCGGGTCAAGCCGCATAAACTCAGAGGCAAAGAAGGCCAAATTCCGAAGGGTCAAATCCGTCTCCACATTATCTCTGAATATGCGCAAGAGATCATCAATTGCCAAAAGTCCCCGGGCGCTGAGGAGTTGATCACCCAAGGCTTCCAAAAACGCATGCTGCATCCGAATCCGCGAGATGTCGCCGTCTGCATAGTTCCGGAATCGAATCAGCCCCTCCGCTTGCCGTCCGTTCAGACGTTGCAGCCCCGGTTGCAAATCAATCCGCAATCCCTGACAGGGGTCAGAATAGAGCATGCGCTGGGGCACTTCAATCTCGACCCCGCCGAGGGCGTCAACCAAGGTAACAAATCCGCCTAAATCAAGGGTAATCCAGTGATCCGTCGTATAACCCACAAGATTCGCAACCTCGTCTCTAAGTGCGTAGATATAGTGGGTATAATTATATGGCAAATATCGGTGCATGTGCTGAATGGAGTTGATCTTCTTCAGTCCCCAAGGCACATTCACAACCGTATCCCGCGGGATACTGAGCACATCCAGCGTCCGCTCGATGGTGTCAAAGAGTACCACCATCGTCACATCATTGCCGCCAAAGCCATCATCCTCACCGGAAAGAAGAATCGTATACACGCCGGGCCGCCAGCCCGCACCATCCGGCAGAGGTACCGCTGGAAGCGCAATCCGATTGCCGTCTTCATCTAAAACAGCAATCTCTTGCGCCTCTTCTGCAATGGGAAGAACTGCCCGGGAAATCGGGGCACGGTCTACCTCCGGCGCTTCGATGAACCAGAGCACAGCACCATAAGCCGAGACCATGAGCAAGGCAAAACAAGCCGTGAGAATTGCAAACACACGAAGCGCCCGCTCCCACCTGCTTGTTGGTCCCTCTGTTGGATGCAGTCTTCTTCTGCCCACGTCTACCCTCTCTATCTCTACTCAGTCAGCCATGCAATTGCCGCAGTCGTATCCGGATGGGGCATATCGCCCCGTGTTTTCACTTCTGCCTTCGTAAGCCAAAGCCCAGCTAAAACCGCCCGGTCAAGGTCAGTATATGCCAGTTCACGCAAGGCTTTTACCTCGTCAAACTCACGTCCGGGTTCAATGAAATCTGCTACGTATATGATCTTCTCCAAAAGTGACATATCTTCCCGCCCGGTGGTGTGATATGCAATCGCGTCATACACCTCGTCTGAGACGGAAAACTTCGCCCGCGCCAGAATGGCACCCGTCTTCGCATGGAGCAATTTTGCACTATCCCGCGTCAGATTATCCACCAGCATATCATATTCCGCTAATATCCGCAACTGGGCTTCATGATCCAGCCGCTTTGTACTATCATGCAAAATCGCCGCCTCGCGAGCCAGTTCCACATCTGCCCCCCAATGGAGCGCCAGACGCACCGCCTCTTCTTCTGTCCCTTGCACATGCCGCACACGCTTCGGCTTGAGCATCCTATAGGCCTGTTCTCTAAGCCAAGGCAAGTGGAGCTTTGTCCCATAGTGTCCCTTTCGGACGATCTCACGATATACTGCGTCTCCCACAAATTCTACACCTTGGCGAAGCTGCAAGGCCTCACGCAAAGAGGTGGAAGAGGTCTCAAGCAACTCATAGTCAACAAGCACCGGTTCTACACCATATTTCTTTTTAAGGACAGCGGCATAAGATGCAATCTCAGATTCTTGCCCCTCCGCCCGCGCAAATACAACAGGGCAAATCAGCTTTAAAAGTTCTTCTGCACGATGCCAAGTCTCCAAGGACAGAAACATATCCGTCCCCATGAACAAATAGATCCGCTCTCCCGGATACCTGCGGCTGATCTCTTCTACAGTGTCCACTGTATAGCTTAGACCCTCACGGCGAATCTCCAAATCCAATACCTGAATCCGCAAATCCCCCGCAAACAAAAGCTGCGCCATCCGATAGCGCGCTTTCGGCGAAGGCGTCCCCTCAGGTAAGGCCTTATGGGGCGGCACAGAGGCCGGTACCACATAGAGACGTTCAATCCCAATGGCATCCATCGCTGCCTCAGCCGCTTTGAGATGTCCCAAATGGGGCGGATTGAATGTTCCGCCAAAAATTCCGATCTTCATCCTAGTCTTTCACCAATTGAATGCGTTTATCTTTGGCAATCTTTGTGTTTGGACGATAGAGCACAAACTTCGACCCAATCACCTGTACCTGATCCGCTTTACAGGCCGCCGAAAGGGCATCGCAAGCCTCTCTCGCACTCAGCAGTGAGTTTTCCAGCACTTTCCCTTTCACCAGCTCATGCGCCGTCAAAGATTCGTCCATTTGTTTGATAAGCGTATCGGTAATCCCATTTTTTCCAACATGAAGTGTGGTGTCAAGGCGGCTTGCCAGTCCTCTGAGTCCCGCCCGTTGTTTACTTGTCAGCATGATATGTCTCCCATTTTTCTTTAAATTGCGCTAACGCCCGCGCCCTGTGCGATATATTGTTTTTCACTTCCGGTTCCAGTTCCGCAAAACTCATTCCAAGCTCTGGTACAAAGAAGATGGGATCATACCCAAATCCGCCCTCGCCCCGCGGCTCCCGTAAAAGTTCACCCGCAATGCGTCCCTCGGCCTCAACACTCGATCCATCCGGGAATATACAGACAATCGTCGAGGTAAAATACGCCCTCCGATTCTCTTCCCGCTCCATGTTTTGGAGCAGATACATCAGCCGATCTCGATCCGTCTTACAGGCCTCCCCGCCGTAATAGGCAGAGTCCACACCGGGTTCGCCGTCCAGCGCTTCTACCACAAGCCCAGAATCATCCGCAATGGCAGCCCGTCCGGTGGCCGCCTCTACCACCGCCTGTGCCTTAATCCTTGCGTTTGCGAGGAAGGTATTCCCTGTCTCCTCTGCTACAAAATCAAGCCCCGCCTCGCGCTGAGAACGCACTTCATGCCCCATCTCAGTCAAAATCGCCCGCATCTCCCGGAGTTTTCCCGGATTGTTACTCGCTAAAATCAGTTCCATCTCTTATGCCTCCAATAGGGCTTCTACAAATACCTTCGGCTCAAAGGGCAAAAGATCATCCGCCTGCTCTCCGACTCCGATAAACTTCACAGGCACCTCTAGCTCTTTCGCAATCGCAAACACAATCCCGCCCCGCGCTGTACCATCAAGCTTTGTGAGGACAAGACCGGTAAGTCCCGCGCCCTCTTCAAAACCCCGCGCCTGTTGCAGTCCATTCTGCCCCGTTGTCGCGTCGAGTACCAAAAGCGTCTCCCGAGACGCACCCGGAAGCTCTCTGTCAATAATTCGGCTGATTTTTGAGAGCTCTTGCATCAAGTTCGCCTTATTATGCAAGCGCCCCGCCGTATCTACAATCACAATGTCAGTCCCCCGCGCCTTCGCCGCCTGCAAGGCGTCAAACACCACAGAGGCCGGATCACTCCCCGCCTCATGCTTCACAATCTGCGCCCCAGATCGCTCTGCCCAGATCGAAAGCTGTTCCGCCGCCGCCGCACGGAAGGTATCTCCCGCCGCAAGGAGCACTTTTTTACCCTCTTTCGAGTAGCGCATAGCAAGCTTCCCAATGGTGGTCGTCTTCCCAACCCCATTGACGCCTATCATCAAAATCACAGAGGGCGTGGTCTCAAGTTTCATCGCCGAATCAGAAGCCCCCACAATCTCCGCCAAAATCTCTTCCAAAGCCCGCCGCAGATCATCCGCCCCACGGAGCGCCCGCTCTTTCGTAATCTCACGCAGACGCGCAATCGCATCCATGGACGTCTCCACGCCCACATCCGCCAAAATCAGCGCTTCTTCCAGCTCTTCGAAAAATTCCTCATTCACACCGGTAAAACTGTCAAACATACTAGTGAGCTGCGTACTCGTCTTCGCAAGCCCCTTTTTAATCTGATCAAAAAATCCCATTACTCGACTCCTACCGTTTTCTCTGCTTCTTCTAAATCCACATGGATCACCCGTGACACGCCCTGCTCCTGCATGGTGACGCCATAGAGCATATCCGCCTCTTCCATGGTACCCCGTCTATGGGTGATAGTAATAAACTGCGTCTTGTCCGCCAAGGTGCGCATGTACTGGGCATATCGTAACACATTGGCTTCATCCAATGCCGCCTCAATCTCGTCCATAACACAGAAAGGCGTCGGACGAATCTTCTGGATCGCAAAATAAAGCGCAATCGCCACAAAAGCCTTCTCTCCGCCTGAAAGCAAGGTAATGGTCTTCAGACTCTTACCCGGCGGCTGTACACGAATCTCCACACCGCTGCCGAGAATGTTGTCCGGCTCTTCCAGTTCAAGACTGGCCTTCCCGCCGCCGAATAGTTCCACAAAGGTCTGCTGGAACATAGCGTCAATCTGCTTAAACTCACGGGAGAAAATTTCTTCCATCTCTCCGGTGATCGATCCGATCAAATCCAGAAGCTCTGCTTTCGCCTTCTCAATATCATCCCGTTGCTCAATAAAATAGGTATATCGGCTCCCGATGATCTCATACTGCTCAATGGCACCGAGGTTCGGGGTACCAAGCTTTGATATTTCCTGCTTAAACTTCGCCACAGCACGTCCTGCGACTGAAACGCTTTCAATCTCCTGCCGAATCTGCAAAGCCGCCGAATGGCTGAGTTCATAGGTGTCCCAAAGCCGGTCTATAATCTGCTTCTCTTCCAAGTCTGCCGTAATCTTCTTCTGCTCCAGACGGGAACACTCCCGCTCCATATTGAGAATCTCACGATTCCGGTCTTGCATGATCCGATCCGCGCTCGTCCGTTTTGCCTCCATGGCGAGTTTTTCTTCAGAAATCCGGCTAATCTCCTCTGTACATGCCGCAATCTGCTCTTTATATCCTAAAATGGCGGCCTCTTTCTCTTTAATCTGTGCCTCACAAGCCTCCCGCTCACGCCCAATCCGGGCAATCTCCGCCTCTTTCTGGCTCCGATCCCCGCCGAGGCTCCGTGCTAGGCTTTCAAGCTCTGCGATGGTATGCACATCCGCGTCCCGCTCCGCCACCAAAGAGGCGCGTCTCGCCTGTAGGTTACTGAGATCGCTATTGAGCTTCTCCCGCGCTTCCATCAGATCCTTTTGACCCTTTGTGAGTTCATCCGCCTCTTTGCGATATTGCTCCAAGGCCTCCATCCGCTCCGTGATGGTCTTTTGGAGATTCACAGCCTCTTCCTTATTCGTCTTCACTCTGGCACGGCTGTCAAGCATCTCCTGCTCCAGATCCGTACAAGCCTGTTCCACCGCGTCTCGGATGGTGTCATGGGTCTTCATGTTCCCCTCAAGGGTGAGCACGCTATCTTCCACCTGACGAAGTTCTCCCCGGCTCACATCTAGGGTCGCTGTGGCAGATTTCAGCTCTCGCTCAAACTCTTCTAAGCTCGTCTTCCGTGCCTCCAGCCGCTCGCCCATTTCCTTTTTCTTCACTTCCAGCTTCTTGATCTCATTGGCACGAGACAAGAACCCGGCAGTCCTCGCGGATGATCCCCCCGTCATAGAGCCGCCCGCACGGAGTTCCTGTCCATCTAGTGTAACCAAGCGGAAGCGGTTGTCATAAGCTTTCGCAATCTGGATGGCATCGTCCAATGTCTCTACAATCACCGTACGCCCAAGGAGATTCTTATAAATCATCTCAAACTTCTGGTCAAAACGCACCAAGTCAAGAGCAATCCCAATAAAGCCCGCCCGGCCTTCCAGTCCTTTTTCAACTAGGCGATTCCCTCGGATAGAAGACATAGGCAAAAAAGTGGCTCGTCCGCCGTCTCGCCGTTTGAGGAACTGGATGGCATACTTTCCGTCATCCGGCGTATCCACCACAATGTTCTGGCTGGCGCCACCGAGGGCAGTCTCGATGGCAAGGGTATACTGCTCATCCGCCCGAATCAGATTCGCCACCGGCCCATGGATCCCCCGGAGACGTCCCCGTTCAGACTCCTGCATAACCTCTTTAACCGCCCGCGTAAAGCCTTCATAGCCCCGCTCCATCTCAGAGAGGAGACCAATCCGATTCTGCACCGCACCGAAGTCAATCGTAAGGCTATTCACCTCAGCCCGCAGTGTCTCGACCTTATTCTCCCGCCCGCTCATCTTCATCTCATGACCGCGGATCATGTTGAGAAGCGTCTGCCGCTCTCCTTGGGCATCCTCAAGCGACTTCTTACAAGCCGAACGCTCTTGCAGTACCTCTTCCCGCTTGGCAGCGGCAGAGGCCAAATCAGCCTCACAATCCGAAGCCCGCGCCTCAATCGCCTCTGTTGACGCCTGGAGCGCATTGAGCCGCTCCCGCTCACCGGCGAGGGCAACACTCTCTTGGCTCTCTCGTTGCAAAATCGCATCTAGGTCAGAAGCACCGTCACCTTGGGAACGAGAAATTTCAGACACATGTCCAAGAAGCGCATCGGTCTCTGCGGAGACTTGCTCCATCTCCCGCAAAATCTCTTCCATCCGTCCGCGCCGCTCATTGATCTGACCCAGAAGCGTATCCTGCCGTCCTTCTTGCTCGCCGAGCTCCGTCCGAATCCGCTCCGCTGTGTCGATACCACTCTTCACATTGGCATGAAGCACCGCAACAGAACTCTCCGCCTCAGACACGAGATTTGTAATATCCCCCATCCGCTGGCGGACACTCTCCGCCTCTACATCTTTTTGGCGGAATTGCTCTAGGAAATTCTCAGACTCTTGGTACATTGCTTCAAGGGCTTTCTGTCCCTCTAAGAAGGCTTCACGAGCTGTTTCAAAATCTGCTTCTAACTGTGTGGCATCCGTTCTAAGCCCATCCAACTGTGTAAGCCATAGGGAAATCTCAACCTCACGAAGCTGGTCACGGAGCAAAAGATACTTCTTCGCCACCTCCGCCTGCTCTTTTAACGGCTCAACCTGAAGGGCAAGCTCTGAAACCTTGTCATTGATCCGCGTGAGATCATCCTCTGTCCGCTGGAGCTTCCGTTCAGACTCCTCTTTCCGGTGCCGGAAACGTGATATCCCAGCGGCCTCTTCCAAAATCTCCCGCCGGTCAACACTCCGCTGAGACAAAATCTCTCCAACACGCCCTTGGTCGATGATGGCATAGCCATCCCGCCCCATGCCAGTGTCCATGAGAATCTCGTGGACATCTTTCAGGCGCACCGTCTCCCGGTTGATGGCATATTCACTTTCCCCGCTCCGATAATAGCGGCGGGTAATCATAACCTCGTCCTGATCTAGATTAAAAATCCGCGCTGTATTGTCTAAAAGCAGGCTGACTTCCGCAAAACCCACCTGATTGCGCAGCTCCGTGCCGCCGAAAATGACATCCTCCATCTTCCCGCCCCGGAGCGCACTGGTCCGCTGCTCACCCATAACCCAGCGAATGGCATCAGAAATATTCGACTTACCGCTCCCATTGGGGCCGACAATCGCTGTGATGTTCCGCTCAAAGGTGAGCCTAGTTTTCTCAGGAAAGGATTTGAATCCTTGAATTTCAAGGGCTTTTAAATGCACGCGCTACACTCCTAAAATGCGGATGGGGCATACCATCCCACATTACCACAATATTCTTGTAGTATACCTGTTTTCGCGGGATTTTTCAACACCTTTTGATCCAGCTGGAAAAACACAAGCCGAAGCAGAGATGTTTCAAGACAGCTTAACATCTCTCGCCATATTTTTGCCGCAACAATTAAGATGCACATTTTACTTCCGGCATGGTATAATTATCTTGTTCCTTGTCTGCCTTTTCGGCGGATCATGTTGAAATTTTTTATACTAAGAGGCCTATGAGTAAAATGAAGATGAAAAGAAACGCTATTTGGGGCATATCCATATTGTTGATCATTTTAACTATAGCTGGCTTCAGGATTCAGCAAGCAGCAGAGGCGGAAGAAATGCGCTTACGCTTTGAGAGATCATCCAAATCTATCTATGCAAGCATATTGGGCTTTGACACGTATTCAACACGGCATTCACATGTTTGGGATCAATGGCTCCTTGAAGAGTCCACAAAGTTTGTGCTCGTTTATACAAGAGAAATGGCAAGCCCATTTGATTATGACATAAATGTGATAGCAGTTTGGCCATCCTGCTATACACTGGAAATTATGGAAGGGATTAATGCTTATGTTGATCTTGACCTGTTTGGCTTGTTTGATTTTGTTGATTTGCATGACTTTGATTTGACTTTTCCACTGACGGTCGAAGATTTGGTAGATCATTGGAGTGAAGTTTTTAGATTATGGCGGAAAATGGGCAAATCAAATCCGATTGAAAATCAAGCACGTGAAATTTATGATCGTGGTCTCTATTGGTGGCACTTTAATCGCAACTGGGGAATTGAGCGGTGGCTGCATCCGGGTCGATTGGATGCATTAAACGAATTAATAGAAAGCCGTGATATTAGCGTATTTGATTTGGCATGGCCAATCACCGAAGAAGACGTTCACAGTGACCCACGACTTATTGCGGTCATGGCACGTGATGTGCTGACTCGTGAAGAGTTGATTCGTATTCAGCCAGAAAGTCTGGACAGAGAATGATCCTATAACGTACTTAGGAGGTAGCGCAATTGACTCTGCCAAACTATGAATCAGTGAAAGCCCATGACAACACACCCATTCGGACAGCTCGCTTTGATCCCGTGGGTAAACCCTGCGGCGTAATCCAACTCATTCACGGCTTTGGGGAGGGCATTTTTCACTACCGGGAGGTAGCGGATTTTTTCACCCAAAATGGCTACGCCTGCGTCATACACGACCAGCGAGGATTCGGGGAGATGCCGGATCTAAGCCTAGCACAAAGAAAAAGAGCAAGGGGCGTCGTCCCGGGCTACGAACATCTGCTCCAGGACGTAGAGACCATTCGGGAAAAGATAGACGAATGGTATCCCGATGTGCCTGTCATATTATTCGGACACAGTATGGGCGGCAATATCGCCATAAATCTTCTGCTCAAATGTGAGGGAGGGCAATATGAAAAAACCATATTGGAAGCGCCTTGGCTACGCCTCTATAAGCCCTTGCCTACCTCTTTGGCAATCCTCGCCAGACTCTTAGGAAAAATCAGTGGGAAAATCAGAGTCTCTTCAAAACTCGATGCGGACGACATAGCATCAAAGGCGGACAAAACAAGGAATCTAAAATCCGATGGCGTCTACCATGACCGCGTATCCCTCCGGCTGTATACAGGCGTTTCAGACGCGGGAGAATACGCAATCAAACACGCGGCAAACATGCAAATACCCACACTGCTGCTCTCCGCCGGTCAAGATAAAATTGTCTGCTCTAAAGCCATCCGGGAATTTGTAAAAAACGCGGAAGAACATGTCGAATTGATAGAATACCCCGATGGCTATCACTGCCTGCACGCAGATCCCACCAAGACCCAAGTGTTAAACACCATGTTGGAGTTTTGCAAAACTGAAAACGCATAGCGAGTTTATTATTTCTACACCATTTGAGTTGTTATCAAGGGGAACTTTTCTGACTGGGAAAAGTTCCCCTTGATTTTATATTCCCATCATGGTAATATAACTCTATCGGAAACGAAGGAGCAAGAGACACATGATGAATGAAAAACTAATTGAATGCTTGACAAATCCACAAAAAAGCAAGTTGTTACGGGCAATCCATGAGCAAGAGCAAGCCACAACAAAAGAACTTGCACAAATCGCCGCCCAACTTCCACAAACAACACTTTACCGCTATCTGAAACAGATGGTTACCGATGGGCTGATACAGGTGGTCAAAGAAAACCGAATCAGGAATGTGAATGAAAAAGTCTACGGCATGGCAATCGACTTCGATGCAGAACTACAAAAGATAGCCGACGATAAATCGGGCGCGACATTTATCGCCCAATTCCAAAACTTCACAAATGGTCTTCTGGACGAATTTGAAAATTACCTTACTGATCATGAAATCCCAACAAGTGGATTTGCATTTGGATTTGGCATGCTGCCCATTCACGTTACAAATACTGAAGCGTGGAAGCTATACAAAAAAATCGAAGAACTGCTTCAACCATACCACAATAATCCACTCACAGATGATAGGCAGCTACGAAATTTCGCAATGATATTCACGCCGCCTGCCATATCATGATGAACTGAGAGGGTTGTTTTTATGGAAAAATTATTGCATTGGATCAGAAATAATTCCCGCTATGTGGGAATGGGTATTTTTGTCTTGACTTTTATTTTGAATACCATATTTGACATGCCTCGTCTTTGGGGCTGGCTCCCAACGGTATTGATCTTAGTGGTTCTCAATCGGCATTTGATTCCACAGTACTGGGCAATGATTTGGATTCGGATCAAATTCGGCTCCAAGCTCCCCTCAAAAGAAAATTACACTTGCAAAGGTGACTATATCCTCCCTTTCACAGGAAAATGGAGCGTCTATGCCGGCGGCGTAACCAAGGAGCTGTCTTTTGCTTGGAGCGAAATAAGCCAGCGTTATGCGTATTACTTTTTAATCTTTGACGATGACGGTAATGTGCATGCAGATCATAATGCTTCGGTCGGAAATTATTATTGCTATGGAAAAGATGTACTCGCCACAGCTGTCAATGGCGGGATGAAAATGTACGAATATGGCGCTTAAATTTTGTACAGAAGCGGCGCAGTTAGTTGGGGTTGTTTTCAAATAAAGTGTTGGTCAAAATAGCCTTTTGTTTCATGAACTC